>Ga0207702_10000560_pt1 | contig 41341 bp, 39 predicted proteins | sample KBSCornC62_FD_184302 | JGI IMG/M metagenome (GOLD analysis project Ga0207702, IMG submission 184302) | Corn rhizosphere microbial communities from Kellogg Biological Station, Michigan, USA - KBS Corn C6-2 (SPAdes) (version 2) | ecosystem: Host-associated > Plants > Roots > Rhizosphere > Soil ... | reverse complement strand
CCTGGTGCGGGTTCAGGAACTCGCTGACGACGACGCGACCCTGGACCCGCACCAGGTGCGCCCCGAGACAGCGGTGGATGCCGTGGCCGAGGCCGAGGTGGCGATTCGGCACGCGGTCGGGCACCAGCGCATCCGGGTAGGGGAACGCGCGACGATCGCGGTTGGCCACCGGCAGCCAGAGCATGGCGACCTCGCCCGGCTCCATCGTCACGTCCCCCACCACGACCCGCTCCGTCACCAGCCGGCCGAGCAAAGCCGGGGAGTAGTAGCGGGTGAATTCGTCGATGGCCGTCGGTACTAGCGCCGGATTGGCGATGAGGCGTCGCCTAAGGTCGATGTCCCAGGCGAGACGCCATAGGGCGGTGCCGAGCAGGCGCGACGCGGTTTCGATCCCTGCGATGAGCAGGACGGTGAAGAAGCCGACGAGATCGGCATCGCTCAACCGCTCGCCGTCGACCTCCGCCTGGGTGACGATCGACATGACGTCGTTGCCGGGGTTGCTCCGGCGCTCTTCGATGAGCGCGGCCGCATGACTCAGCATGTCCTCGAAAGCGACGGCGGCGCGTTCGGGCTCGGTCACGAAGTACTTGCTGACCGCTTGAACCCAGCCTCGGTACTTGTCGCCCTCGGTCGGCGGCAGGCCGAGAATGATCGCGGTGAGCCGGGCCGGAATCTCCTCGGCGATCCAGGTTGCGAGGTCCGCGCGCCCGTCACCGATCTTCTCGTCGATCAGGCTGTTCATCGTCGCCGCCAGTTGCGCGCTGAACTCGGCCGTCTTGGCTGGCGAGAACGGTGCCGCGACGAGCTGCCGGTACTTCTTGTGCACCGGCTCGTCCTGGGCGACCAGCATGAGTTCGATCTCGCCGGTCCCGTACCGGGGGAACGTGACCGCCTTGTTCGAGAAACTCTCGCCGTTCTGCATGATCTCGACCGTGGCGTCGTAGCCGGCGACGATCCAGTGCCCGCCATAGCTCTCGCTCCACCCGATCGGCGTGGTCTCGGCCTCATCGCGCATCGCCTCGTAGAAGGCGAACGGGGAACCGTCCGGGCCTAGCGGGGGGTGGTAATGGTCCGCGGTGGACATCGACGGCGTGGACGGCCGGTGAAGCGGTTCGGCGACGGTCACGGCATGAGCTCCTCACTGGTCACATGGATGGCGAACTCAGGGCAGGCCGTCGAGGCGATCGTCGCCTGTCGCAGCAGGTCGGGGCGGCTGTCCCGGATCGTGGGTTGCAGCACCTCGGCGCGACCCCAGTCGTCGGTGTCGTCGGGCCGGAAGACCGCCGGCGCCGTCAGGTAACACTTGCCGTGTCCCTGGCACCGGGCGGGGTCGATCCGCACATGCATGGCGTCCCCGTCAGGGTTGCTGGGGGTGGAGGTCGGTCGGCAGGGCGTAGCGCGAGCTGGTGCGGTGCCAGTCGAAGTTGCCGGTCATCCAGGCTTCGAGGCCGCGCAGGTAGCGGTTGAGCTGCGCCGATCCCGTACGCGTCAGCTCGGCGATCAGTGATTCGAACTCGCGCACGTACTCGTTGTGCATGGCGATCGTGCGACGTATCGCCTCGGTGACTGACACCTCATCGTGGTGCGCGATCAGGCGGACGAGGTTGGTATCCAGCGGCAACGGTCGGTTCTCCCGCCGCAGGGAGTAGAGGTCGTTGACGATCAGCCCCGCCATGTTGGCGAGCTTGGCTGCCTTCCGCACGTCGGGTCGGGCCCACTCGTCGTCGGGGACGTTGTAACCGGTGACCGCGTCGATGAGCACGGTCAGCACCTGGAAGCCGTTGCACTGCCGCGTGATCAAGTACTCGGTGATCGACGGGACGTGATCCGAGACGCGCCAGTTCGCTTCGGCGGCCCACGCCACGAACAGCTGCGTGGTCTCGGTGACATAGCGCAGGACGCGTCGATCATCCGAACACTCGCGCAGGTGCTGGAGGCTGGCGCGGTAGGCATTGAGCAGGTTGTTGCCGCTCACCTGCCGTTCGAACTCGTCATGGTAGGGAGGCGTCAGGGCGGCCGGATCGAGCACCGTGAGCATGGGCATGAGCCCGAAGATGGTTCCGTGCGCCAGCCCCTCGGCAGCGTCGTCGTCGCAGCCGAGGTCGTCGAACGACCAGGCCGTCGCGGAGAGCTGGGCGGCCATCAGCAGGCGGTCGACGTCGTCGGCACTCGGGTAGACGCGGACGATCAGCCCACCCAGATCCAGCGCTTGCAGCAGCTCGGGGCGTCCCGGGTACAACCCGTAGCGGCCGGCCCAGTCGGCCAGCCGCCGGTTCACTTCCGCCGCCAATGCCGGATCCTGCCGGGCCGGCGGCGGGCACTCCAGCTGCGAGTACAGTCGCGCGATCGAATCCTTCTCCTCTACGGAGCCGACGCCTCGGGCGGGCGATTCCAGGGCAGTCATGTCGCCTCTCTGACACCGCATGCATGGGGGAAACGTGCTTACAGAACTCGGCTCGCCACCGCCGCGCCCGACCCTGACGCGACCAGTCCTCGCAGGTTCCGGGACGACTTACGTCGGCGCCCGCACACGTGTTGGCGGTGAATAACACTATTCGCCGCACTCGCGACGACGAATAGGGTCTGCGGGCCTAATCGCTAGCGGCAGCGGAATCGGACGCCGACGAATCGCGGGCGTGTTTCGACCTCGCGCCCCCACCCCGTGGGCGAGAAGATGCGGCGCAGTTCCGCTCCTGCGCTCGATCTTATTCGACTAGGTCGGAATCGTCGTCCCGATCGGCCGCCTTGTACATGAAGACTGCCATCGCGACATACCAGACCCCGAAAATTCCAACGGGAATCCAGAAAGTGATGATGCCGTCCCAGGCAAGTGGGCCGCTCTTGACGAAGATATCGAAGGATGCCGGAAACAGAAGCAGCGGGGTGACGAAGTTCAGGTAACCCACCCAACGCGGGAACAACGGTTTCTGCCTGCGGTCCGAAAGCACGGCAACACCGGTCGCGACTTGTTCGATCATCAGGAGGATGACCACGCCCGCGAATGGCAGCCAGGCCATGTCATCCAGGGACTGGGTGATCTCCGGGCTGCGCTCGGGCCGGTAGGCGGCGCTGGCCCAGAACATGCAGGGCATGAGCCCCTGCAGTGCGGCGAGGGAACCGCAGATGAGCTCGACGGTCGCAAGCGCCGACACGTGCTCGCCGATACGGCGAAGCTGGTGCGACATCCCGACGACGAATGGCGCGAACAACCCGGTGCCGAGACTCATGAGAAGCACCCCGACAAGGATGCGGCCGCTGTGGCGCGAATAGTCGGCGCCGACCTGTGCGGCCGTGCGCGACGGTGACGGCGGCGGGAGCCAGCCGGCGATAATTAGGCCGGCGAACAGAAGTACGGCGTAAGCGACGCCGCACCAAACACAGGCTTTTTGGATTCGTTGATCCGTCGAAGACCGGACGCGCCGCGGCGATGCGATCACCAATGTGTTAACCGTCATCAAACCCCCCTTATGGGCTCGACCGGGCCGGGTGGAAGTCCGCAAAGCACAACAGTGGCGGCACACGGGTGTCAACGGGATCCGGTGCGGATGTGTGGTGAATTGGGTACTGGGGCCCAACGGGTTGTTGGGGATCGCAACGCAAATCGGCGGAAGGCGGCGGGGCAATAGGGACCGGACGACACCGCTCATGATCGCCGAGTTGGAGCGGCCGGTAAGCAGTTGTCGCCGGCCTCGCCCGGCGGTTAGGCCCGTGGTCTCTAGAGGTTCCCTGCGGGCTGGGATGCAGTAGGCACTGTGGCCGCCGCGTTGATCGGCCCGTCGATTCGGAGTGAACGATGCCAGTCTCTGTTAGGTCCGTGCCGGCGTCCGTGCACTTGGCGCGCACTCTGGCTTCACCTGCGATGCAGGCAGCTGTGACCACGCGGTGTCCTGGTGTCGCCCACGTCGCCGGCTACCACCTCGGCTGGCTGGACGTGAACGGAGAGCCGTGCGTCAGCAGCGGAGGGAAGGCGCTGCGAACGGCGCTCGCCCTTGTATCCGCACAGGCAGCGGGCGCCGACGCGGAGCAGGGCGTTCCCGCAGCGATCGCCGTGGAGTTGGTGCACAACTTCTCCTTGCTGCACGACGACATCATCGACGGGGACATCGAGCGACGGCATCAGCCGACGGCATGGGCCGTGTTCGGGACGTCGCAGGCGATCCTGACGGGCAACGCGCTGTTTACCGCTGCCCTCGCATTGCTGCTGGAGCAGGACTGCGAGGGCAGCCGCCTCGCGGCCAGCAGCCTCGTCACCGCGTCGCAGCGGCTGCTCAACGGCCAGGCAGCTGACCTTAGCTTCGAGACTCGCGATGACGTCACGTTGCCGGAGAGCCTCGCGATGGCCGCGGACAAGACATCTGCGCTGTTCAACTGCGCGTCCTCCATCGGCGCTGCGCTCGTCGGCGGCGACCACCGGCTCGTCAGCGGCCTCTCTGAGTTCGGCGAGCACCTCGGTACCGCGTTCCAGCTCATCGACGACCTCCGCGGGATCTGGGGCGACCCGAAGACGACCGGGAAGCCCGCGCTATCCGACCTGCGCTCTCGGAAGAAGACGTTGCCCTTGGTTGCCGCGATGAGCTCGGGTACTCGCCATGCGGCCGAACTGGCTGCGCTGTACCTGCACCCCGCCGCGATGTCGGATGAAGAACTCCATCGAGTGGCCGACCTGGTGGAGGCGGCCGGGGGCCGGCGGTGGGCCGAAGAGCAGACCGAGGTCGAGTTCGGCGCAGCTATGTCGACTCTGGCCGGTCTCGCGATGCCGGAGCCCGCCCGGGAGGCCCTCGCCGACCTCGCGCGATTCGCCCTGGGCCGCGATCGATGAACCCCCGCTCCTTCATGACTTACGCGCGACGGCTCGGCCAGTGACGACGCTCCCGGCGCCGGCGTCGCTCACGCCCCTCCCGCACCAAAGGCCCCGGGCACTGCTCGAAGGAATCCGAGGCCCGGAGGACGTGAAGCGCCTCTCAGGTGCACAAGTTGGCCAGCTTTCCCAGGAGATCAGGGACTTTCTGGTCGAGTGGGTGACCCGTACCGGCGGCCATCTCGGGCCCAACCTTGGCGTCGTCGAGCTCACCATTGCGATGCATCGGGTCTTCGACTCCCCGCACGACGTCCTGCTGTGGGACACCGGGCACCAGGCCTACGTGCATAAGCTTCTAACAGGACGCCGCTCGGGCTTCGCCCGGCTGCGGCAACGCGACGGAATGTCCGGGTACCCGAGCCAGGCCGAGTCCGAGCATGACGTGATCGAGAACTCGCACGCCTCGGCCGCCCTTTCCTACGCGGACGGCATTGCGAAGGCGTTCGCGCTGCGCGACGAGTCCCGTTGCGTCGTCGCCGTCGTTGGCGACGGCGCGCTGACCGGCGGGATGTGTTGGGAAGCGCTGAACAACCTCGGCGGCGCCGAACATCGACCCGTGATCATCGTCCTCAACGACAATGGGCGTTCCTACGCTCCGACAGTCGGCGGGGTGGCCGATCACCTCGACTACTTGCGGCGCAGAGGCCCCGTCGATCCGGACGGCGGTCGGTCCATCTTCACCTCGATCGGCCTGCAGTATTTGGGCCCGATCGACGGACACGATGTGGCGGCGATCGAGCGTGCCCTACGAGCCGCTCGTGATCAACGACGGCCCGTCGTCGTGCACTGCGTGACACGAAAAGGCAATGGTTACCGGCTCGCAGAGACCCACGAGGCCGATCGAATGCACGCCATCGGCGCCGCGGCGCCGCACACAGCGAGCCGTGGCGCGGTCACCGAGACCTGGACTGACGTGTTTGCCGCGGAGATGGTGCGGGCGGGCGCTGAACGACCTGACGTTGTCGCCGTCAGCGCAGCGATGACCGGGCCCGTCGGGCTGCTGCCGTTCGCTACCGCATACCCGGACCGCGCGTTCGACGTCGGCATCGCCGAGCAGCATGCAGTGACGTCCGCCGCCGGCTTGGCGATCGGCGGCATGCATCCCGTCGTCGCCGTTTACGCCGCCTTCCTCAATCGTGCATTCGACCAGGCACTCATGGACGTCGCCCTGCACCGCCTCGGCGTCACGTTTGTCCTGGACCGCGCTGGCATCACCGGCGACGACGGGGCTAGTCATAACGGCATGTGGGATCTGCCGCTGATGCAGATGTTGCCCGGCGCACGCATCGCCGCACCGCGGGATGCAACGACGCTTCGGCTTCAGTTGAGGCAGGCGCTCGACGTCCATGACCGTCCAACTGTCGTTCGCTTCCCGAAGTCGCCCGTCGGGTCGCCGATGCCGGCGATCGACCAGGTCGACGGAGTCGACGTGCTCAGCGCTCGCCCGAACGCAAGCGTGCTGATCATCTCGATCGGGGCGCTCGCGCCGATCTGTCTCACCCTGGCCGACGAGCTGGCGGATCGGGGCGTTGCGGCCACCGTGATCGACCCGTGTTGGGTGCACCCGGTGAACCCTGCCCTCGCGCGCTGGGTCGCGGCGCACTCCTTCGTGGCGACTATCGAGGACGGGAACACCACGAACGGCGTCGGCTCGAACATTGCGCAGTTCATGGCGGCGAACCGGGTCGCTGTCCCCGTGCTCAACTTCGGAATCCCGCCACGCTTCCAGCCCACAGCACAGCGTCGGCAACTGCTGGAGTCGATCGGTCTCGGCCCGGCGAGTCTCGTGACACGGATTCTGGACGAGGTCGCGAGCCGGCGCGTGAGGTCATGATCGTCGAGTGCTGGGCCCGCGGCCCCTGGCCGATTCGGAGCGCCGACTCAGAGAATTTCCGCGTCCGCCACGATCTCGGCAAGCGTCAATGGAGTGCCACCGCATGAGACGGATGTCCCGCCGTTGGCTCGACGAACTCGAGGCCGACATGGCTGCCGTGATTCTCGGCGACGGGGGCCGGCGGCTGGGCGTGGCGGGCCGTCTTGACGAGCTCAGCGAGGCAACCCTTCCGGGGATCACGCGGTACTGGGCGCGGGTTGGGCGACACGTCGGCGTGCCCTGCGAAGCGTTCCGCGGCGAGTCGCTATTTCACGATGTCGAGCCGCCGGTCCGCAGCTTCAGTACCAGCGGCACGACCGGCAGCCGGCGCGGCGCGGCCCGGTACAGCCAGCGGGGGATGCGCCTGCTCGAACTGACGATCCGGACCGGTGCCGCTGCCCTGTTCGACGGCTTGGACGAGCCGATCGTTCTCCGCCTCGTGCCGACGGCGGCCGACGCGCCGCAGATGGTGATGGCGTTCGGGATGGAGCTGATCTCCGACACTTTCGGCGCCGCGGACCTCAGTGCAGCGCTGCTCACGCGCGACGGTGTCGACGTCGCGTCACTGTGCGCGCGACTGGACACCGCCCAGGCCTCCGCTCGACCGGTCGTGTTCATGGGCGCGACCACGGCGTTCGCGAACGTGCTCGATGCCCTCGCGGCCGACCACCTGGCCTGGGACCTGCCGCCGGGCTCGCGCATGGTTGATGCCGGTGGGTCGAAGGGAGCGCGGCGGGAGGTCACCCCAGACAGCCTGCGCGTTCAGGCGCACCGCCTCTTGGGCATCGATTCTTCCCACTGCACCAATCTGTACGGGATGACCGAGCTCGCCGGCCAGCTCTATGACGCGAACCCCGAAGCGGTGGTCTACACCGGCGAGCGGGCGAAGGCGTCGCGGACGGGGATCTCAGCGGAGGTCCTGAGCGCGGAGACGCTGGCGGCCGCGGGTGACGGGCGCGGGCTGCTCCAGGTCCGGGACTTCGCGATCATCGATCGCCCTCATCATGTGCTGACGGGCGATCTAGCCATCGCAACTCCGGCCGGCCCGGCGGTCGTCGGCCGGGTGGCCCGCTCGATGGCCCGCGGCTGCTCGCTCCATCTGGACGCGATCACAGCGACGTCGATCGGACGAGTGGCGTGAGCGCGGTCGAGGCGGGGTGGTGGCCCGCATGGGCGCAGGCGGTGCCGAGTGAGTCGGTGACGGTGACTGCGGGCGGGCCGCGGCGATTCACGCGACCGGCTCTCGGGAACTGGGCTGATTTGGCCGCCGGGCTCGCGTCAGCGCGCACCGCGCTGTCTGGGCTGACGACCGACCGCGTGGTCGCCGCATTCGACGAGATGTCGCGGCGGTGGACCGACTCCGGCTTCGAGCACCGCCGCCGGGCGATTCACGACATTGCCGCCGCGACGGGCTTCTCTTGCGAATCAGTCGCTCAGAGCCTTGACCTGGAAATGGGGAACTACCGCGCCGACCCATTGCGCCGGCTCATCCTGCGGGAACTCGGCTCGACGGAGGTGCTCGACGAATTCGTCGACGACCCGCTGCTCGCCGGCCGCACCCGCTGCATGGGGCCGCGGCTCACGGTCGTCTCGCTCAGCGGGAACGTCCCGGGCCTGCCGGCGCTATCGATCGTGCGGGCAGTGTTGGCGCGTTCCGCCGTGGTGGCCAAGGTCGCTGCCGGCGAGCCGACCTTCCTGGCCCACCTGGTGCGGTCGATGGTCGACATCGAGCCCGCGATCGCCGACGCCGTGGTGGTGACCTACTGGGGTCACAACGAGACCAGTCATCGACGGGCCGCTATCGAGCACGCCGACGCCGTCATTGCCTACGGCGGCGAGGAGGCTTGCGCAGCGATCCGGCGGGAGCTCACGCCGTCGCACCGTTACGTCGAGCACGGGCACAAGATCTCGGTCGGCGTCGTCTCCGCGCAGTACCTGAGGGCCGAGGGGTCGGCGGAGGTGGCGGCCCGCATCGCTAATGACGTCTCGACATTCGATCAGCTTGCCTGCATCGCCCCGCAGGCGTACATCGTCGAGGGCGACCCCGCGTCGGTCGCCCGGTTCGCGCCGGAGGTGGCGGCCGCAATGGAGCGCTACGCGACGAGGCATCCGGCGGCCGCCCGGGACGACGAGCTCTGGGCGACCCTGCGTTGGGCCCAGCTGTGCGATGTGTGGCAGGAATCCGTCGATCCGCTGCGAAGTGCCCGCTCGGGGCGCGCGCTGAGCTGGCAGGTGGTGGTCGACGCTGGTCTCGATCGCGTCGAGGCGAGCCATCGGGTCGTCCGCCTGGTGCCGGTGACCTCTCTCGATGGGGCCCGTGCGTTGTTGGCTCCGTACGCCCGCTACCTGCAGAACGTCGGCCTCGGTGTCACGGAGTCGGAGGCGCCCGCCGCCATGAGCTGGATCGCCGAGCTTGGGGCGTCCCGGATCAGTTCGCCGGGACGCATGTCGAGCCCCAGCGTCATCTGGCGTCACGACGGGCTGTCGTGCCTGGCGGCGCTCGTGCGCTGGTGCGACGTCGAGATGCACGCACCGGCAAGAGCGGCAATGAGCTGACCCGAAGGAATTGAGCAGACATGACCACCACCTCATCGCCGCCGGCATCAACCGATTACGCAACCGGGCAGCTGCGCCTTCCCCGGGTCGAAGTCGTTGACTGCACGCTCCGAGACGGTGAACAGGCCGCCGGCGTCGAGTTCTCGGTCGAACGGAAGGTCGCCCTGGCCCATCAGCTCGCCGCCGCCGGGATTGACATCCTTGACGCTGGATTCCCGGCGGCCTCGGCCGCCGATTTCGACGCCATCCAGGAAATGCGGCGGCAGGGAGTGGGCTGCCGGGTAGGGGCGACTGCTCGGGCGTTGACCGGAGACGTCGTCCGGGCAGCGGAGTCCGGCGCCGACGACGTTTTCGTCTTCATGCCGACGAGCAACCTGCGCATCCGCGAGACGATGGGCATCGATCGTGCGCGCGCCGAGGCCATGCTGCTCGAGGCCGGCGAGACCGCGATGTCGTGCGGACTGGCCCTCAGCATCGTCTTCGAAGACGCCACGCGCGCGGATCCAGAGTGGATGGCTGAGCTACTGGCGAGGCTGATGGACCGGCTCGTGGTCGGTCGCGCGTTCCTCGCCGACACGGTCGGCTGTGGCGACCCAGAGTCGATCAACCGCCTGTTCGCGACCCTGTCCCGCCGCCTAGGGGACGACATCGCGCTGGCCACGCACTGTCACAACGACCTCGGGATGGCGACGGCGAACACGGTCGCTGCGGTGCGAGGAGGGGCGCGGACGATCAGCTGCACCGTCAACGGCATCGGTGAACGTGCGGGCAACGCCGACCTCGCGGAGTCGGTCGCCGCACTGACCCACCTCCAGGTCGCGGAGGTCGGCGTGCGCCCCTTGACCCTGCCGGCGCTTTCCGAGGCGGTACAGCACCTCAGCGGCATCCACATGAGCCCCATGAAGCCAGTGACCGGCTCGAACGTGTACCGGCACGAATCGGGAGTTCATGTCGACGCGATGCTCAAGGACCGGCGAAGTTACGAGTTCCTGGCGCCGAGCTGGACGGCGCAGGAGCACGAGTGGGTACTCGGCAAGCACAGCGGCGAGGCTCTCGTGCGAACTTTGCTGGCGCAGAATGGCTGCCCGACGGATGACGACACGGTGCGCACGTTGCTGGCGGTCGTCAAGGAGCAGCTCTCCATGCGTGATGCCGAGCTGCTCGACGCCGGCTACCGGGCCAAGATCGCATTCGAGCGTGCGGCCCTGTCCGGTGTCCCGGTGAGCAGCCTGCTTGCCACTGCCCGGGCGGGCGGGCCGATGCCGTCATGAGCGCCGCGCTGACCCTCAGCGACAAGATCATTGCGGCGCATGCCATCGACCCGCCGTCCGACGACGGCAGCCCTTTCCGTCGCGTCCGCGTCGACGCCGTCCTCGGCCATGACGCGACGATTGCGCTACTCATCGATGAGTTCGATCGACGCGAGCTTGCCATCTGGGATCCGAGCCGCGTCCTGTTCACCAATGACCACTTCTCGCCGCCGTCCACCGTGGAGGCAGCGGAGATCTCGAATGCTTTCCGCGCGTTCGCCCGGCGACACGGCGTGAACGTGATGCTCGACCGCGGAATCTGCCACCAGTTGCTGGTCGAACACCAGCTCTGCCGCCCGGGCGCGCTGATCGTCGGCGCCGACAGCCACACCACGACCGGCGGCGCCTTGGGTGCGTGCGCCACCGGGATGGGCTCCACCGACGTTCTGTACACCCTTGCCACCGGGACGACGTGGCTGCGGCGGCCGGAGACGATTCGTGTCCGCTTCGTCGGGACGTTACCCGCCGGTTGCAGCGGAAGGGATGTCGTCCTGTCGCTCCTGTCGTGCCTGGGCGAGTCCGGCGCTCAGTACCGCACGCTCGAGTTCCTCGACCACGCCGAGCCGCGACTGCGTCAGCACGACCGCTTTGCGATCTCCAACATGGCCGTCGAGCTCGGCGCCAAGTTCGGGCTGTTCGTGCCCGACGAAATCACGCTGCAGTACTGCACGCAGCGCGACGGTCGCCCGCCGGAGGACATGACGCTGCCCGACCCCGACGCGACTTACGCCCAAGAGATCGAGTTCGACCTGACGTCTCTCGCACCTCTGATTGCGCGCCCATGGACGCCAGGCAACGTCGTCCCGATCAGCGCCCTCCAGCGGCAGGCGATCACGGTCGCATTCCTCGGATCATGCTCCAACGGCCGACTCGAGGACCTGCGGGACGCAGCCGAGGAGGTCGCCGGCCGCACGGTGCATCCGGACGTGCGCTTCATCGTCATCCCGGCCTCGCAAGCGATCTTCAGCGAGGCGTTAAGGGCGGGCTACGTGCAGACGCTCGTCGACGCCGGTGCCGTGGTCAACCAGTCGAGTTGCGGGCCATGCGGCGGGATAGACAAGGGTGTCCTCGGCGCGACGGACGTTTGTGTGTCCACGTCCAACCGGAACTTCCGCGGCCGGATGGGCCATTGGGACAGCCGCACCTACCTGGCCGGTGCGCGCACCGTGGCGCGGGCGGCGCTGCTGGGCTACCTCGGCCCCGATCTGTTCGAGGAGCAGACCCTGTGACGGGACCGCACGTGGAAGGACGGGCCTGGTTGTTCGGCGGCGACCTCAACACTGACGTCATCCACCCACCCGAGTACTTCAGCCTCAACCCCACGCGAGTGCGGGCCGGCCTGTTCAAGAAGTACGACCCGACCATTCAGCCGGCGCTGCGTCCGGGAGACGTCCTCGTCGGTGGCTCGAACTTCGGTTGCGGATCTAGTCGCGAGACTTCCATCCGGTCGCTGTTGCTCAACGGCATCGGCGCGATCCTCGCCGTTGACTTCGCCCGCATCTTCTTCCGGAACGCGACCAACAGTGGCCTTCCATGCCTGACGTTCGCTGCGCCGGAGGAGCGACACAAGATCGTGGCCGGGACGCTGATCACGGTGGACCTCGATGCCGCTGCCGTGCGGATCCCCGGAAGCGGCCCTATCGGCTTGACTCCGCCCGACGCGTTCATCCGTGACATCTGGGCAGCCGGCGGACTGCTGAACACCTTGCAGGCGCGCGGCGATGAGGAGGGACCGAGGGCCGGTGCCTGACAGCGGGCAAACACTTCGGGTGCTCACCTGGGCGGGCAGGTGGGGGCAGGCCCTCCGCGCGGAGGTCAGCGAACCGTTCACGGCACTCACCGGTATCGAGGTCGAGCACGTCGTCACGGTGGGGCTTCCACTGCCCACGGAGCTGGTGCGTGCGCTGCAGTCGGGAGAGCGCCCACCCGTCGACGTCGTGTGGTGCAACGGCCTGCCCGCCGCGCAGGCCGACGAGGCCGGATGGTGCGCACCATTGCCTGACAGCATCACGCGCGGTATCGCCGAGCTGCCTTCCGCGGCCTGGCCGGTGCGGGCCACGTCGCCCTCGGTGGTGAACGCGTACGTCGTCCACTACGTGCTCGCCTACCAACGGTCGCTATATCCCGTCGCGGCACCGGCGAGTTGGCAGTGCTTGCTTGACGAGCGGCACCGCGGTCGAGTCGTCGTCTATCCCGGGGGCAACGGGCTATTCGGGATCGCCCAGGTTGTGGGCGGTGGCCGGCTCAACGATGTGCCACGGCACATGAGCCCGGCATGGAGCTGGCTGTCCCGCCTCGTGCCGAGCCTGGCCATGCCTGCCTACAGTGTCGGGCTGGAGACGCAGTTGCTGGACCGCAAGATCGATCTCGCCTTTCGCGCGCTGCCGAACGTGCGCGCCTTTCAGGCCGCCGGCGCCGACGTGGGATGGGTGGTGCCGGCCGAGGGCACGGCCGACACGGTCGATACCTTGTGGGTTCCGCGCGGGCTTCCCGACGCTCGCGTCGCCCGGGCGCAGCGTTACCTGCGCTTTGCGCTGTCCGCGCCCGTGCAAGAACGGTGGTGTGCTCGGCTCGGCGTGCTGCCCATGCATCCCGCTGCCTCCAGCTCGCGGCTGCTTCAGCAAGCCGGCGTCGCCACGCTGGCCGAGGAGGGCCGTCGGCTCACCATCGACTACCAGATCCAGGCCGGCCATGAGACGGAATGGGCGGCGAAGTTCGACCGGCTTCTCTCAGGATGAGCGTCAAGTACGTCGACCGCTTCCACATCCGCGCCGCCATCACGCCGCCCTCGGCTGGACTGGCGTCGACGAGACCATGAGTTGGCTGGGGCCCTAGCCAAAGTGTGTTTCAGGCAAGCCCGGCGGGCGGCTCGAGGTGCTCGTCGTCTGCCGGCGACCGGTCCGCGGACCGCAGACTGGACGTTGGGCCGGGCCGCGTTGCTCGGTGAGGTCGTGGCGGCGTTCGAGAGCGAGTTGCGCCCAGCGGGGGAGCGGCGTACGTCAGCCGGTGCTGTCGGTGTCGAAGGGGGACGGTAGGCGCAGACACCGGCCTGGCCGGCAGCGGTCATGTGGGCTCGGCCTGGGGGGTTCGGGCCGTCCGTCAGGTATCGCGTGTCGATGGCGCGCTCTCGGCCCGGGCGGGCCAGTGTCGGAGTCGGCCCGGATCTAGCGTGCGCTCGGATGATCTAGGTTGAGGTCCTGTGGGCCGAACACCCCGGAGCGGCCCGCCGTGGAGGAGAGCGGCATGTTCAACTTGATCATCGGCTGCCTGGAAGGACGGGTTGCCGCTGACCGCGTGTTGGAATACACCGACAGTGAACTCAAGACGTGGTTTGAGTCTGCTGGCGACCTCGACGTGAGCCGGTTAGCTGCGCTGCCGACGTTGCTCATGCCTGAGACCTCCGACTCCAGGTCCGAGCAACTTGCCCGTATCGGCCATGTTGAGAACGTGACACGCGCGGGCCGGAACTGGCGGTTTCGGTTCGTCGACAATCCGTCCATCGCGCCGATCGACACGGCGCGCATCGAGAACCTCGCAACCGATTTGGGTATCGAGGAGTTCGAGTTTCGACGCACGCATTGGGCGGTCAAGAACGTCGACGTGTACCGAGTCCTCGCGGCGACGCAGAGACCGACGTCGTTGGAGCCGACGATCTTCCGGCTGCCGACGCAACTGCCGGTAGAGGACGACCTGGTCGCCGTCATGATGCCGTTCGCTCCGCAGTTCGACGACGTGTACGACGTCTTGAAGCTTGCCGTCGCAGACGCGGGCATGCGTTGTCACAGAGCTGACGACATGTGGGTCAACGACCACATTACCGACGACATCATCAGCTTGCTGTGGCGCGCCCGGGTCGTGATCGCGGATTTGACCGGACGCAACGCGAACGTGTTCTACGAGACGGGCATTGCGCACACCCTTGGGCGCGACACCATCCAGATTTGTCAGAATCAGCTCGACGTGCCGTTCGATCTGCAAACCGTGCGGACGGTGTTCTATCTCGACAACGACGAAGGTCGCCAAGCTTTGCGTCCGAAGGTGACGGCTCGGCTGGCCGGGCTGCTCGCTCGCTAGGCCCGACTGCGGGGGCGGGCAGCTCGATGGCGTGCCCGATTCGGTGCTCGTCAGCTGAAAGCGGCGCAGCAGACTCGACCAGACGGCCGCCCGCTGGGCGGTCGAACGGGCTGGACAGTGTCGCAGTCCGAGCTTATAGCGGCCTTGAAGCGCGTCACGCTTTCGAAGACGCCGCAGCATTCCTGTCAAACTTATAGAATGCTCTCCATCCCAGGTTCGCCGTGAATTTGCGGCGAAAGACCGGCCGGGTGTGTTTCCCTTCGACTTCACGGTTGTCGCGGCATGTCACGACTTCAAGTCGTCGAGTTAATTCCCCCGTCCCCGAAAGGCGCGAGCAGCAGTGCCTGCCTGCTCGAGGGCATTTGGGTCCTCGGTTCGCTGGACGTACCAGCGGCAGAAACGCAGGTAGAGCCACCACCGCCAAACCCCGGCGAGGGCGACGGCCACCCCACCGACCCCAACGACTTGTAGCCAACCCATGGTCCTGCCTCCCTGCTCGCTCTCCCACATGAGAGCAGACACCACCGCCAGGTCACCGTTCAAACCTCGCTGTGGACTTACCTGTGAACCATGAGAGCAGACGATCGCGACCAGTGACGTTAGGCGCCCGAGCGCACTACTTACCCTCAAGTTTCGGTACCTCGACCAGCGTTGCGGCCCTGTGGAGGTGGGGGATTCGGTTCGAGTTCGCGTCCCCTAGCGCCGGTTGTGGATGAACCCCTCGGACGTTCTCCGCGACGACGACGCCAGGAACAGGTACGTGATGTCTCTACGCCGAGACGCGGAGGATGGCCTTGCACGGCAGCCCATCTTGCCCCGCACGGAGTTGAGCAGCCGCAAACCCTGACACGGTGGCCCGTCCACCAGCGCGGGTCGTCATCAGCCCGTGCGACAAGGACCTCATCGCCCGGAATCTCACCGTGCACGCGGTCCTAAGCCCCTGAGTTCACAGATGAGCTGAAGTGCAAGCACAAGGAAGTGCCGACGAATATACTGTAAAGCCGGTTCTAGCGATGGATTACTGACTCTCCGAACCACGAACGGCGGCTCGGCAAGCGGTCTTCCGTCCTACCAGAGAATACAATCGAAATTGCAGGCGAGTTCTCAAGACCTGGCCCGTGCGACGGATACTATTTGGGACCGCAGGGGCGCCGACAAGTGGTCCGTAGTTCGACTACAGCGAATTCAGCGACGTACTGGCGGACCTGTACTGAAGTCTTGAACCGGGCGGTGCGTCGGGCACACGCGTTGGGTGCGCCCCATCGCTAGGAGCGCTACAGCGTCGGCTATCGCAACGGCGACCGGTAGGCCGACCTTCACCACGCGCACCTGTCAACGATCAGGTCAACGATCAGACTGGCCAAGAAGAAGTCGCGCTGACCGCTGCCGCGTCTGGAAGCACGAGCCCCGCGCAGCTTGCCAGGAGCTACTCGCGGCGTGTATGGCCGCAGCCCAGACAGCCGGCGCGGGCGTACACCTCGCACCCGCTGACACCTGGGTTTGTAAGGACTAGCGGACAGTCTCAGTGGCGCTAACCCTTCGCGCTGAGATAGCCCGGTTCTCTTTGCGCTACGGTGCTATTCCATGGTGAGAAGAGTTGAAACCATCGTGACTCTGACCGATGACCTTGATGGCTCGAAGGCTGACCGAACAATCTTGTTCGCCTTCCAAGGTGCGAGCTACGAAATCGATCTGAGCAAGAAGAACGCGACTGCCTTTGAGAAGGCGCTCGCTCCGTACATCGACAAGGCTCGCAAGGCCCCGCGTGCCGCCGCCTCTGGCCGTGGCCGTCGTAGTGGTGGCTCAGCGCCTCGCAGCGACAAGCAGCACCTGGCCGCCGTCCGGGAGTGGGCTCGTGCGAACGGTCACGACGTGAGCAACCGAGGCCGTATCTCCGCTTCGGTTGTCGAAGCGTACGAAGCGGCGCACTAGAGACGACGGGCGGACACGACGTCAGTGTCCATGCCTTCGCGTTCGAACTTCACCGGCTCAGTTGTTCCCGGCACGTCGTAGAGCCAACGCATGGCGCTCCACCAGCGCGACGCCAAGTTGATATTGACGTTGTGTTGAACCTTGATGTTGTCGTCGCGGTTGCCGTCCGGGTCAATCACGGTAACTCTGCCCCAGAGCTCGATGATCAAGATCGGCGGAGACTCCAAGAACGCTTGGACCTTTGGAAGCGCTCTGTCTCCTGCTCCATGCTCTAACCGTCGTCATTCGGCTCGAAGTACACGTTTGCGGGTAGGTCGATCGTGTGGACTTCCCTCCGATGGCCTAACGCCTTCCGTACTCCTTCGTGTTGCCGTCGTCTGAGCATGGCGGCACGTACGTGAAGTCTCGGCAGTGTTCGCACCAGTAGTAGCGATGCCCGCCGTTCACCGCGCGCCGACACGCGCACGGAGCGAATCCGCTTGTCCAGTAGGGCAGGCCGCAGACGGAACAATTGGGCAGACGCACGTTCGAATAGTACACGTTCGAATAGTAGTTGACCTGGCGCGCGAGGGGCACTACACAGACACGACAGAAGCCCGCCGTTCCGAGGTGCTGAAATCACTTCGGAGCCAAGCGGGCTTCTGTGTCTTGCCGGCCGTTGCCTCAGCAGTCGGGCAGCTTCAGCAGGTTGTCGGCCGTGGTGTTGTCCGGCGAGGTCTGAACGTACGCCGGAGCGTTGTGCGGGTGCACCGTGTGGACGTTCACGTCGACGCCGAACGTGTTGCGCACCTTCGCGACGCCTCCGCCGTCGATCCAGTCCACCATCCGAGCACGAGTCCAGATATCCGTCTGGTTCGTGCCGACTTCCTCCCAGCGGAGGTCCGTGATGTGTGACGGGCGGAACCCGCCCGGGGACAGCCGTTTGCCAGTTACGTAGATCATCGGTTCTCCCGTCAGCTCGCCTGCGCGACGAGCCGCACCGACGCCTGTACGCGACCACCTGTCGGGATGACGACGGCCGTCCACGCCGCGAGCGACGGAACCGGCAGTTGTATGGGCGATTGCCGGTAGTGCCCGCCCGTGTAGTGGAACGACTGGCTCCGCTTCATCTTCGACAGGTTCACGCTGTCCACGAGAAACACGTCCGACTCGGCGCCGGACAGCGTGACCTCTACCGTCGCTCCCGGACCGGCGCTGCCGACTGGGAAGGCCAAGTAGTTCATGGCCCTGGACTCCTAACTCCGAGGCCCTGGGGCCCCGGGTGCCAGCGTCGAATTACATTGGTGTAAGACGACCGCCTCAGCACCAGTGTGAGCGCGGCTACTGACCGAACTCAAGCGGGGCTGTGGACGGTGCTGTGGACGAACACGTGGGAATCGCTCGCAAATCTGGGGATGCGGCGGTGGACAACCATGTAGGTTTCGAATCGCCTCCGGCTTTGAGGCCCCGGAATTTGGGGGCCGATAGCGTCCGGTGTCTGTGGTTCGAGAAAAGTTGCTGAACTCGTACCTGGGACTGCTGATGGGGTGGACCGGCCAGCGCGCAAGCCATCTAGGCGCGCGTATCGCTGGTTGGCCCTCAGATCCGTCGGGGCACACGAAGGTCCCGGACGCCCAGCGCGACGCAACTCGGGCCACTGCCGGCTGCCGGTTACTTCAGCGATAGCCCGCTGGCCGCCGAAATCTGCCGGCCATCAGCGAACGAAACGTAGGCCACCATGTCCGCGAAGGCGCAACGCTGCTCCGCTGCCAGACGACGGGCCTCGGCGACGGTGAGATACCAGGTGGCTTCGTCGCCTGGCTGTGTCCAGTGCGGAAGCGATGGCTCCCACCTCGTCGTCGGCGTCATGGCCACGATGTGCCTCCGGCCGGGCAGCGTGACCCCCCACCCGGTCGCGCGGACCGGGCGCTCGGTGCCGTTGTGGGCGGTGACGCCCACAAGGTCTCCGCCGAACTCGACTGTTCCGTCCGCCTCGTTGAAGAAAGGCATGGCGTAGTGGACGCCCACGGTGAGCCGCTCGTGGGCTGCTGGTGTGCCCCTGCGGGGCGCTCGGGGCCGTAGCCAGGCAACGAGGGCCACCGCAACGGTCGCGACCGCGGCAACGGCTGCCACGGCAGTCCACAACAGCACCCAGTCCACGGCGGGATTGTTCGCCGTCCATGGCCGCCCCCATCTGGCGGCGCGCCCAGACAGCGAGCCGCAGCCGCCAACCGTGACGGCCCTGGCATGCTCGAATCGCGACATTTCGACAATCGAACTCTGACCAGCGCAACGACCGATCGAACTCGGCCGTGACCCAGCGAGGTACTCCGTGGCCACTCTTGGACCGCTCTCGGCGGTGCGAGCACCCGTTTCCGTGTCGGCCACGGGCGTCTATGGGGTTGCTGCGGTTGGGCGTGAGGTCGCCACGGGCCGTCCTGGCGTCGGGACCGACCCGACACGCACTCGCCGACTGCGATGCGGGACGGCTTACGCCGGCAGGGTCGCCGGATGAGCGTCGATCCGAGACTGGACCGGTTGCGTCTGCTCGACACCGGTGACGGGCGCGTCCTGGACATGGCCGGCGTCACATGGCTGGACCCGGTCCACCTGGTGTTCGCCGCGGCCGCCGCACAGCGCGCAGCCGCGGACGACGTCCCGTTCGCGTTGATCAATCTCGACGGGGAGCTCGCCGGCTACGCCGCGCGGATGCGTCTGGGCGCCGTCCTGGACAACTACGGTGCTCGCCACCAGTTGCCGAGCGCGCGGGAGCGCGACCGACGCGACAGCCTCCACGAAGTGCAGGCGATCGCGTCCGGGCAGGACGTACGACGGATGGCAGAACTGATCTTCGACCGGGTGGCGCCCCTCGACCAAGCGACCGCGAGCGCTCTGCACACCAGCGTCGCCGAAGTCGGCGCTAACGTCTGCGAGCACTCGCGCGTCGGATCGGGGTTCATCGCCGCCCAGACGGTCGAAGGTCAAGACAGGCTCCGGTTCGCCATCGCCGACGCCGGCGTCGGAATGCTCGGCACCCTCGGACCAGTGGGCGCGAGCGACGCGCAGACGGCGATCGCGATGGCACTGTCCGGCGCTTCGAGCACCGGCCTCGCCGGGCACGGAAAAGGTCTGCCGTCCACGCTCGACGCCGTCAGCGGCGTCGGCGGGCGGATCGTGCTTGCCTCCGGCGACGCCGTCACCAACGCCACGCGCAGCGGACGCACGCACGCCTCGTTGACACGGCCGTTCCCTGGGACACTGTTCGAGGCGCAGGTGCCCGCGGCGCGTGCGCGGCACCGAGCCCTGGGGTCTGTATGAGCTCCGGTCGCCCGCGCCCGCCGATCGACCGCGGCGCCGGCGCGCAGCGGCGCCGCGCCACCGCGGTGCTGTACGCAGGTGCGCAGCGGTGAAACAATGGAGGCATGACGTTGACCTGTCGGCTACGTGTGTGATAGTGGGGAAGTGATGAGCGCTCGCACGATGTACCTCCCGAGGCTGGTCGCGGGCCGCGACTTCGCCGCCCAGATGGTCGCGGCCGCGTTGGGCGACGTCACCGGCGACCACATCACCGTTGACTGCTCGGAACTGCTCAGCGGGTCCGCGTCTTTCGCCGCCGGCCTGGTCGAGGCCATCCTGATCGGCGGCGCCGCGGCGAAGCTCACGTTGTCGAACGCCCCCGATACGTTCGCGCGCTACGTCACCGAGGCCGCACGGGATCTGAGCGTCACCGCCAAGTTCGACCTTCGCTCGTCGGACCCGCAGCTCGCCGCCGGCTGAGATCCGGGGCCCGATTGACGGGAGCTAAGCGCTCGGCCCGGACGAGCCAGCGCCGCCGCGGCGCTTGCCCGCTCGCTTGACTAGCTTCTCGGCCTTCTTGTCCGCGGCCTTCGCCGCCTTGCGGTGTTTGTTCGCCGCCTCCTGGTGCCTTTGCCGGTCGAGTTCGCTGACTTCGGGCAGGGGGCGGACGATGGCGTCGGCGTCGCTCAATGCAGCCCCGAGGACGGTCACGACCGCGTCCCACAGCTGCTGCTCGGCCGTGGCGCTGACCTCGTCGGCGCTGATGAAGTGGACCCGCGCCGCGAGAATCCACTCGTCGATGACGTTGACCGCGACCGGATCGATGCGTCTGCTGGACACCTCGACGTTCTGCAGCGCTACGTCGAGTTCTTGCTGGGCAGAGATCATCTCGGCAGTGAAGGCGCCGCGGTCGCGGCGCAGCCGGATCCCGTAGGCCCTGAGCCGATTGCGCAGCTCGGAGCAGGCCTGCTGCGCCGCGTCGAGCCCTGCGCGGACACGCTCGTAGCTGCGGGACTTATGCTCGCGCCGGCCCGTCAACGTTTGGGTGAGTACCGCCACCAGCAGCGTCGCGATCGCCGCGATGATGGCCGCGATCAGCACGGTGGTACCCGGCGAGGTCGTGGCGGTGGACCCGCGGGCCGGCCCCGCCGGCGGGACCTCCCGGGACACTGTCGTCGTCACGGTGAACGTGGGATGCGCCGGTGCTGAGGGGACGGTTGCCGAGGGCCCGTCCGACGCAGCCGGACGCGATCCCGTCGAGACAGCATTCGCGCCGGCCGTCTGCCCAGCGGCCGAAGCCTTGACCGCCGACGTCGCGGCCAGGTCGGTGACCCACTTGGTGGCGGCAGTCATCGCTGGGCTGCCAGGCCATTGACGATGGCCGCGACCGCCGACGGCATGTAGAAGTAGTACAGCTCGCCCTCCGCCGACTTCACATATGGCGGGAAGCCCTTACAGCGGCGTTCGGCGGCCCCGAGCATTCCGGCGCATTGGCGGTCGGTGAGCCCGAGCGCCCCGTACAGCGACGCCCACGGCACCCAGGTGTCGGGCTGGTGGGCGAGCAGCTTGAGAAACGGGCGCCAGTGCTCGCTGGTTCCGCCGCGGTAAGCGGCCGCGACGGCGTCGGCGGCTAGGCCCGGCGCCGCCGCCGCCAAGGCAGCCTGCGTCACGCCGGTGCCCTCGCCGTCTCGGGCGTGCCCGTTGCGGGCCGGTGCGCCTTCACGTTTGAGAGCTTGGCCGTCGCCTGGAGCCCACAACCGGGCCGCGTAGCGCATCAAGTCCGCGACCTGGGCGCGCGGGACGGTCACTGACACGGTCACCGGATCGGCCGAATCGCCACCCAGGAGATCGCTGTCCGCGTCCACGCCGACTCCGTCCGCCATGAACTCATTCCAGGCCAAGCATTGCTTAGGAGAGTCTATGATAGCTCTTAGGTAGCTTTATGGCTACGGATGTCGATGGCCTGATGGCTGGGGGCGGGTCGGTGCTGTCGTGCGACGGCGCGGCGTCGTCGGTGTCCTTGCTGGGCGACGGTGTGCTCGACGTAGCCGCTCTCACGCTGTCCCCAAGTACGTGCACGCCTGCGACGACGCAACGTCAGAAGACGGCCGTGGCACTTGGGTCTGGCTAGGGCCCTAGCCAGACTTGTCCTTGCGCGGTGTCTGGCTCCGGCGGCCAGGCCCGCGTCGAACGCGTGGATGCCGGCGACGGTGATCGCCGAGCGGATCGGCTGGACCCGCGGGATCACCGTGCTCAGGGAACGGGTCGCCGAGCTGCGACCGGTCTATCTGCCGCCCGATGCAGCCTCGCGCACGACGCCAGCTCCACGCCGGCGGCCGGAGCCGGTGAGACGCAGCGCCGCCTTCGGCTACCGCGGTCAGCGGGTCGATGAGTCCCGGGTGTCGGCCTCGCCGCGTGCAGCCTCGTAGGCGTGCCCGCTCGGATCGTCGGGCCAGCGGGCCGCGGCGATCACGTCGGCGTTGACGAACGTGACCCCGGCGCGCAGCGGGCGCGAGCACGAGCTCGATGAAGTGGCCTTGCCGGCGCCGCCGGAGCCGACCACGAGGTCCAGACGCACCGGGGGTGCTACTCGAGGGGACTGGTGGTGCCGTCCGGGTGGTAGCGGGTCAGCCGGCCGTGCTCATCGAGCGCGACGGTGGTCACCCCGCGGGCGGCGAGAACCTCCCCGAAACGGATGGTGCGGGCAGCCTCGGCGATGGCCGTGTCGAGTTCGGCGTTGAACACGACGTGCTCCTGCTCGCTCAGGTCCCGCTCGTCGAGCTCACCAGCGAGCGCGGCCTCGACGCGGCGGCGGGCCGCCGAGGTCTGCGCGGAGACAACGCGGCCCACGCGGGCCCAGTGGTCGAGCTGCTGCTTGGCCGAGCGGGACTGCCGGCCGCCTTCGACTGCGGCCGCGTCCATCAGATCGGCCGCGACACGGGTCGGGCGATCCGGAGTCGTCTTCACCGTCCGCACCTCCTGTAGCAAGATGCTACGCACGTCGATGCGTGCCGGCAGGGCCTGACCGGCGCCAGTCATCCGCGTCCGCGGACCCGCCCGAGCACACCCCCGCAGTCGATCAGTCGCCCATGACAGGGCGTACGCGCCGGCGAGATTCACACATCCCGTCTCACCTTGCTGCCGAACCGGCGATGCGCTGAACTCATGTGTGCGCGCTCCTGGATCGGTGAGCCGGCTGATTCCCGGGCAGCGGGCGGGTCGTGTTCGGTCGCGTGCGTCGGTAGTCGAAGTAGACGCGCTCGCCGCCCCGGCGCGCCAGGCGCTCCGCCAGGCGCGAGCGGGTTGATCATGGTCCGGTGGCGCTTACCCGTCAGTTCCAGCCCCGGCAGCTGTTGCGCAGTTCGCGCTACCAGAACGCGTTCGGCGTGCCGATACTGCTGCCGAACGGCACTCGCGCGCCCGGGTCCTTTGCGCCGTCGGCCTGGCACGTCGGTCCTGGATCGTCACTGCGGCAGCTGCGTGCGGGCGTCGTTCAGCACTTTGTTGCGAGTGTCGTCAACGTCGCCTTCGACGCCTCGCTTCCGCCTCCGGCGCGCGGTGGGCTTGGTGTGGGTCAGGGCAGCCGTACCAAGTTCGCGAAGCGAGTTGAAATGGATCCGGACCGGCTGAGCGATGTTCTCAAGGGCAGGGTCATGCTGGACGGAATCGATCTCGGGCAGCTGCTCAGCGTGCCCCAGGCGCGATTCCCGCGAGCGACGTTGGCAGCAGCAGCGGCAGAGGTGCAGACCGTGATCGCCGCACTGTGGCAGCCGGTTCGGCCGCCCGGAACCCCTGCAACCGTCAACCCCGTCACATGGCCGGTGTCCTCCTACGAGATTGGTGATCGTCGCGTCCGCCGTGGATCGCACGATCGCACGATGACGGACTTCGACGGGTGCACGGTTTCGCCGCCATACGGTGCGGACGACGAGGCGCAATGGAAGTATCTGGCCGCGCTGATCGAACGGCCACTGTTCGCGTGTCTCACGCACCTGTGGCGCTCGCACGGCGCTGTCAACGGCTGGTCGCAGATCGAGGCTCCGGAGCCGGACCTGACCGTCGTCATGGTGCGTAAGGGGATCGACCCGGTGCCGGTCGGTCTGCTCGTGGACCTCGAGGAGCATCGCATCACCGGACTGGTGACGTTGCGCAACGATTGGGCCGCGGTCGTCGGCGCGAACAGCGCGCTCATCGACAGCGCGTTCGTCGCCGACACGATCGATCGCGACGGGTCGGGCCTTCCGCGGCAGGTGTTGGCGGCCCGGGTTATGAGCTCGCGCTCGGAGGGTGAGTCGGCGACGGTGTCGCTCGGGTTGGCGCGCGTGCAGACGGTCGACTTCCGCGTGAGTCTCGTCGATTGGGTGGAGCCTGAAGAGGTGATGGGCGTTTAGCACCGGGGCGGGTCGAAGGTCAACTTTCACGGGTTCCAGACGCCGGATGTTTGGCCTGACCGCCGGGGGTCGGCTGATGCTTCTCGCTGTGAGTTTGAAGTCGGCACCGTCGGGCGGGGACCCGAAGTCCGTGTTGATCGTCTCGAGTGCCGCGTTGGCGGCGGCGATCGACGTCGTGGCGGCGGGTGCTCGCCCGCAGCTTGCGTTGGCGCGGTTCACTGCTGTCGGAACCGTGTCGGCTCGTAGCGATGCGCGGACTCGGGGTGAGGTCGGCTCTTCCGGTTCGGAGCGTTAGCAGCGACATCGCGCACGCCGCTTCGTCCACTTCTCTTACGACGTTGTTGGTCACGGTTGCAGGCGTGGGCCTTCCGCCTTCATTCCTGCAACGAAGCTGAGTCGAGCAAACGGCAGTCAGAATCATTGCAGGATAAAAACTACAGATTTCGGGAGTCTCGTGTCGTACGGCAGCAACCTCAAACACCAGACCCGCTCCGCGTCAAAGAAGGGACCGAACCCGATGTCAGCTCCTACCTACGCGTACGACGTGTTCGATCTGACCGGCCAGCCGCACGTTCTCGGTGCCGAGACACCACGAACCTCGACGCCGCCGCCGTTGCTGCCGTCCTTCACCAACCGGGTGACGAGTCTCGTCGTCTGTCGCGAGTCGAACGAGTACTCGCGCGTACTCATGGAAGGGCTGGTCCAGCAGACCCTGTCGTACTGCGACGGAGTCCGCTCCCGTGACACGGTCGCGAAACTCGGGCTCACCCCGCTGACTGGGGACGGCGAGCTGCCGCCCGAGGTGAAGATCGTGCCCCTGACCTGCGGGCGGGCCAAAGCGATGCTGTTCGCCGTCGGAAACGAGTTCTACCTCTACGCGATGGTGTCAGCGGCCAAGGCCAACGCGATGGGCGACAACGACTGGACACAACTTCTGCAGGCGGTCATCGAGGCGCTGCGACCTCGAGATCTGTACGCGGCGTCGCTGTCACGGCTCGTCCGAGCGTTCACCTACTCGGCGAAGGTGCTGGTCGCGGTGAGCGAGAACGTCGAGCGGGTGCACGCAGGCTCCACCCTGATCTCCTTCGTCGGCAAGGACCGACTCGTGGGCGGCATCCTCTGGTCGTCGCTGTCGATGATCGCCACCTCCGAACGCGATCTGATCGTGCAGCGCCTCACCTCAGGCGTGGTGGCCAAGTACTTCCGTAAGGAGTGGGTCAAGGGTGCGGGAAGCGTCCCGCTGGGATACGCGCTCGACCCGCACACGAAGAACCTGCGGGTAGATCCCGACCAGACCGAGGCACTGCGCCTAGTCCTCATGGCGCTCGCCCAGCCGCGGCCGGACTACATACGGCTCGTGCACGAGCTCGCCGACATGGGAATCTCCAGCACGACCCAACGCGCGCAGAAGGACGCGACCGTCGCACTGCTGCACTACCCGCAGTCCTACGTCGAGCAGATCAAGCGCTGGCTCGACACCTACGAAAGCGGCCGGTACTCGCTGCAGATGACCAACCCGTTCCCCGGGGCCACCCACATCGCCGGACTTAAGGTCCGCGACGCCAGCGACTCCTTCGCCGGATGGCTGCAGTTCGACTACCACTGGGGACGCCCGGACGTTCCAGTGGCCCTAGTACATGCCGCCCGAGCCGGCCTCGCAGCCCGCCGCACCAGTCCCGTCCGCGGCGCGGCCGCCAAAGCGCGGCCGGCGCAGCTGAACGGCACCATGTGGGAGCAGGACAACCTGCGGTACTGGCTGCGGGGAACCACCAGCGACCGCTACGAGATCCGCATCGCCAGCGTCAACGACGCACGGGACAACGCATGACCGGGCACCGCCCACCGCGCGCCCACACCGCGCGCATGGGCGGTGTCATGGCCGCCAAAGTGCGCCGCCGCGAGCTGCACGAATCGATGCTCGAACAGTTCGCCGCCGGAATCCGCGACGGCGTACCCGCGCGCGTGCTCGATGGCTACTCCGCGATGCGGAACATGAACGAGCTGGTAGTCGTCAACCGCCGCGACAACGAGATCGAACGGATCAAGCAGCAGATCCTCGACGCCGATCGCAGCGCCAAACGCGCCCGGCGGCTCGCGACCGAGGAGAGCGACACCGGCGAGGACGACGCCGCACGCGGCTACCGAGACGATGCGCGCCGCTACGCGCGCGATGCCCGCCGCCTCCGGCAGCGCCTCACCGACCTCCAGCAACCGCAACGCTCACGCGATCTTGGCGACGGCTTCGAGGCGGAAGTGACGTTCCTGCTCGAGGGACTGCGGGTACTCACCGCCGACCAGTCACAAATGACCGTCGAACGCTGGAGCGCGCTCCAATCGGTACTCCACGGGCTTCGGCTCGACATCGAACACGACCGTGTCAGATGGACCGCCCAGCTGCGGGTTCTCGCCGACGGCGACGTCATCGCCCTCGGCCCGTTCACCGGGACGGTCGCCAACGTCGCCGACCCACGAGCCCCCGCCGAAACCGCCGGCTACGCCAGCGGCAGCCGCCTCGTGCCCGATCGGCAGCGACTGCGCGTCGCGCTCGAACGCACCGGGTTGCCGTCCTCGCTCGCTTCGGCGGCCGTCTTGGCACCCGGGCTCTACCTGCCGCGTGCGCTGGCCGGCGAGAGGGTCATCTGGCCAGAGTGCCCGGCGAGCTTCGACCACGACCGGTTCAACCGGCACCTGCTCGATCAGTGGCATTGCCCGTTCGTCTGGTCGGCCCACCGATACGCGTACCCCAACCAGAAACGCCAGACCCTGACCGACCTCGTCGCTGCCCTCGGCGGACGAGCGCGCCTCGATCAGATCAAAGCCGTCTGTGCCGAACTCGGGCTCAAAGTCACCGACATCCACCCGATGTCGCTACCTCGCCCGCAACTACCCAATCGCCTCACCTACCTACCCTCAGTACGGCGAGCAGGCACCTGGCAGGCGACGACACCACTGAGCGACTCCATCCTGGAGTCGATCCCATGCCCGAACTGCTACACGCCCGCGACGGCGGTCGTGCGAGTGCCGGAGGTACCCGGCAACCTCCTGTGCCGCTCGTGTCTGACGCCGCCCGCGGACCCGACGCTGACCTTCCCACCGATGTACGTCAACCTCGCCCTACCGCCAGTGGTGATCCGGCCCGACCTGCTTCGCCGGACGCTCGCGATGTGATGGCGGGCCCAGCGCGCGATGCGTTGCGCGCTCCCAATGTGCGAGCGCCCCCGAACGGCGCCATCCGAAGGTGCAGGCAGTCCCGGCCCGCAGCCACCCACGCGCACCGCCCAGGTTCGTCGCGGCCAAGCGCTACGCACCCCGCCCTGAGTCCGCCTGGGGGACCGCCGCCCCTCGAGGACGCCGCACGTCGGCCGCGCCGTCAGCTCCTTCATCGCCAGTGTCCGCGGACCAGCTCCCCTCGAAAAGGACGATCCATGCACGCAGGAGCATCGCCCGCTCGATCGACTCCCCAGGGTCGTCCCCTAAGTCACCTGCGGCGTCGACGAGGTACTCCGGCACGAACCTCAGTGTCGTTCAAATACTGCATCCATGCAATGTGGTCGTTCGGGGTATCCATGGAAGGTCAGAGGCGGGGAGGTCGCCGGAATCAAGGTCAATAGTCCGCTCGCCCCACCGGTGCGGCCCAGGTTGCCGATTGCCGCTCCCTGCGCACGGTGAGACCGGTCCAGGCGAGATCCCGACGAATTCATGAGGAACATCAATGCCGAATTACTGTGACAACCTGCTCGTGGTCGTTGGTGCCAGTCCGGCCGTCGTCGTTGAGCCTCATGTCCGTCGGCGGGTCGACGGCAGGGCTGGATGACGGCGACGGCGAGGACTGGCGGGTGAAGCGCACCGCACCCCGTGTGATCAATTCCGTGTTTCGTTCACTCGCGCCTGTAGCGCGCGGCTGCTCGCTGCGTGTTCCAGTCCCGCACCGGGCGGCCGGACCGGGTCGCCGGACCCTGGAAGCGATGCGGCGTCCCTGCCCGATTCGACAATGAGGGAGGTCTGCAAGTTCCTGCACGACAACGATGTACTCCCGCACGCCGACGACTTCGAAGTCTCCAGCGCGTCCGACCGACCGCACTGCGGGAGCAATCCTGGGCGCTGCATCAACGACGATGAGCGCAGACGAACTCGAACTCGGACGCCCACCGGGCCGACCTCTCATGGTGTAGCAAATGTGAGCCAGTTCGTAGCGGCAATCACCGTGTGGCATGAGCAGCGCCGGACGTCACAACTTCAGTTGACCACCACTTCGCCCACAGCCTGCAACGACGATTTCGGGGAGGCGCGAGGGTGCGGGGCCGTGTGTTGGCGCCTCTTTGCGGTTGGCCAGGGCGCTGTGGCCCGACGCGGAGCGGACCTATTGGAAGCGGGTTTCCTGGACGCCTGCGGCGTCGAGCAGGTCGTACAACTCGGAGATCTTTCCGTTTCTCGCAGCGTCGATGGCCGTGCAGGTGAACACGAGTCGGTATGCAGCGCGGGACAGCCCGACGAAGAACGCCGCGGTCGATCCTTCTCGGTCCCGATCGTGTGCCCACCATTGCTCGTCGTCTAGGCCTACGAAGAACACCGTATGGTATTCGAGGCCTTTGCTGCGGTGAACGGTCATGAGCGAAACCGCGTCTTCGGCGTCGATGTCGAGGAACGCCTGGATCCACGAGTTGGCATGCGGCAGGACCCTGGCAAGGCGTTCGGCCAGCGATGCGAGCAGCTCGTCGGCGTCCTCGCCCCGGTGCCGGGCGGCGACGAAAGCCCTTAGCTGGGCTTCGGTGGCGATGGCTGCCGCTCTTTGGACGACGTCATTGGGATCGGTGTTGGAGATGTCGTTGTCGCCTAGCCAGCGCCGCAGAGCGGCGGTGAACGTCGACAGATCTTCATCGAGCTGTTGCTGGCTGGTCTCGTCATCGCCTTCTCCGCGCACCTTTGCGAGGATGTTCGACGTCGCGAGCCAGACTTGGCCGAGCCCCGCTGGTTGAGCGGCGAGGCGCAGAACGCCGACGACCAGCTTTGTGAGTTCGTGCGCGGTGAGGTCTTGCAGGCTTGTTGTGCCGTACCGGGCGTCGTCGTTGCGTAGCGCGATTCCTCGTTCGTTGAGCGCGTGGGCGAGGGCTGGCTCGAGCTCGGCAACTTTTTGCTTGGCGACCAGGACGAAGTCAGACGCGCGCCGGCCCGAGGAGGCGATGTCGTCTGCGATCCAGTTCGCGACGTAGGTCGACTCGGCTAGGCGAGACGAGAACGTCCACAGACTTGCGGCGACATGCCCCGGCTCGACTCTCGCCTTCGACACGGGCTGGACGACCCTCGGATCGAGGGCTTGGGCGACCACATGCTGGAGTGCGACCAAGTCGGTCGAGGAACGTAAGTTCCAGGCGAGCTGATGCAGCGTTGCGGCGAAATCGTCGCGAAACAAGTCGATGGCGTACTCGAGTGCTCCTGCAAAGCCCATGATGCGTTGCTTTCGGTCGCCGACGGCGGTGACCACGGCGCTATCGAGAAACAGGGACCTCAGTAGCGAGAGTTGTGCGCCGTTAGTGTCCTGAAACTCATCAACAAACACGAATGGGTACGTAACTCGGAGGGCACGTTGTAGTTGCGGGGTGGCCCGAGTGACGAGTTCGGCCAACCTGTTGATCATGTTGAAGTCAAGATACTGCGGCCCGTCACGTAGGTAGCGCTCAGACCACCATGCCCAGGCCGCGTATTCCTCCGGGCTTGACGGCACAGCGCTGGGGTCGTCGGGCAGCTCCCACTGACCAACTATGTCGGCCAGGAAACGCTTCGGGGGTATGGCGCGGATTCCCCACTGGAGTGCCGGGGGGGCGCCGCCGGCCGTAGCGTGAAGGAAGTCTTGGATCTCTCGTTCCCCGAAGAAGACGATCTCGTACGGGCCGTGCAGCGCCCAGACTGAAGGTAAGGCCGCGGCAAATCGGTCGAGGAGTCCTTTGGTGAAGCTGTCGAACGTGAGTGAGGTGAGCCGTTCTTCAAGGTCCGGGAGCCGCTCGGCGACCCGGTCACCGAGGTTGATCGCGGACGATCGCTTGTAAGAGATCGCGAGGATCTTCTGGGGCGGGCGGCAGCGGCCGGTTTGCAGAAGAAAGGCGGCGCGTTGGGCCAGGAACTCGGTCTTGCCGGCGCCGGGACCGGCGATGACGGCGGTGGAGCCTGTGTCTTTGAGTGCGTCCCAGGCCGCCGGTTCGAGGTCGTCAATGCCGAACGGGTGCCAATCGTCTTCGGCCACCAGCCCGCAGTGTGCGCGCGCTCTCGGCGCCTGCGAGTCGTTCGCCGCTTCGCCGGCAGACCCCGGGTGCTGTTCGGCCGTGCTCATGCGCTCAGGTGTTGTGCGATGAAGTCGATCAGCGCGGTGAGGTACTTGGGAGGCGTGGCCTTGAGTTGCTCGTCGGTCAGCTTGCTGAGCGCGCGCAGGTGTGTCGAAGGCTTCGATCTCGTCAAGAAGAGGTAGCGGTACCAGCGAAGCAGCTCGCTGCGCTCGGCCTTGATTTTCTCATCATCCGGCGCCCAGAACTTCCTGGCGCTCGCGTGTCCGCCGGTACCGAGGACCGTGTCGAACGCATCGGCACTGGTCGGGCCTGTCTCGTTGCCTTCGAGCGTCTTGTAGGCGTCGGGGTACTGGCACAGCATGGACATGTCGACGTCGAGCGGGCTGGAAAAGAAGACTCCGAAGGCACGAAGGTGCCGCATCACGCGCCGGAGCTCGCGATGTTCCATGTCATCGGTGAGGTCACCGGCGCTGTCGAAACCTTCGAGGCCTTCGAATGGGTCCAGGTTCTCGGCGATTAGACGCTGGCATGCGTCTTTGAGCCGGCCGGCACCGCCGCCGGCGCGCCCGTAGTCGAGGTCGATCAGGGTCGCGTGCGGGATGTCGAGCCCACGCAGCAAGCGCCAGAAGTGGTTGGTGTGCCTTCCTCCGAGCGGCACGATCGCGACGAACGACGGGTCAAGCTCGACGCCACGAGCACGGGCCAGTCGAGGAATGACGAGTTCCTCGGTGTCGCCTTCGCCGAGAACGACGAACCTGGAGAAGTAGAGCTCGGGGTGCGCCAGTACCGCTTCGCGAACGAACTTCGCGGCTTCATCATCGTTTTCGGGTAGTTCGATGGCGCGCACGGTCGAGGCAGCGGTCGGAGCATCGAGGCGGAAGTACCGAACGTGCGTTGGATCTATGCGGCTCAGCACGCTTGACGAGTGACTAGCCAGTAGCGCTTGCGCCCGAGCCGACGTGCACAACTTCTGGATCTGGCTGACGATCCGCGAGAGGTAGAACGGAGACAGGCTGTTCTCCGGTTCCTCAACCACGAACAACGTCAGAACGGGCAGATGTGCTCCGACGACGTCGAATGCACCGACATGATCGCCGGTGGCGAGCGCGGCTTCCACTTCGACGGTGGCGGCGGTCAGCGCCAGGTGCAGTAGTGAACGTTGCCCGTCGCTGAGCTCGTCAGCCGCTCGTGCAGGCGACGAATGGTCGGGCTGGAACACCAGTTCGGTGTCGCGGAGCATTGTGGTCACGTCGGGTTCTAGCGGCTGGAACGCGGGGTTGGCATGAGTTCCGGCGCCGTGAAGGGCCTGCCACTGGGCGCGCAGGATGTCCTCGACGACTGAGGTGGGGGTCTCGGAGTGAAACTGGGTGCTGATCTTCTGGGCGCTGGTCTCGACGAGATCGTGGAGGTCTTCCGACCAACGTGCGGCGCGCCAAAGCCGGCCGCGTATGAACGCGGTGACCTGCCGGGCCCCGTCGCGCGACGGTGGCACATAGATCATCTGGATGCGGGCGCGGTCTGCTGCTCGCAGGGGGACGCAGTCCGCGTCGGCGTAGGTTTTGTCGAACGTGTGCACGGCGATGTAGCGGGTATCGATCGTGCCGTCGACAGTGCCGTCGGCCTGCCACGTCGCCTCCAGCACGAGTCGGCATTTGAGGGTGCCGGCGTCATCTGCTGCCATGCGGTGGAAGAACTCCGGCACGGTGGCGGTCGCGTCCGCGTCGGGGTCGGCCAACTCGGGAAAGGCGACTATCGCCTCGATACGCAGGCTGCGACTGGCGACGTTGTCGCCTTCGCCGGGGGCGACGTGGAAGTCGCTTAGCTCGATGGTGCGGTCGACGTTGGTGATGCCGAACATGCGCCGCAACGCGTGGCATGCCGCGGTCTTGCCGGAGCCGTTCGTGCCGATGAACGCCGTCAGTCCAGGGTTGAGGTCGATGACAGTCCGCGTACTGCCGAAGCATCGGAAGCTGGTCAGTGCCAGCGATTCGACGTGCATGATCCCCCCACCCAAACGATCTTCTCGTCCGCGAGCTTACGACGGCGATCCGGGATTTGCCCCTGTGGCTGCAACTCAGCCAGATGGCAGGTTCACCGACGACTCGCTACGCCAAGATGGGGTTGCGCTTCACCGGGTCCGCTAGCGACTTCGGCACCCACTCGCGCGCCCCGCGCACGTCCCGCCGCGCTTCTCCATGCCCAACCATCGCTCCGGTGCCGAGGCGCGATGTCGCATGCCCGGGTGGCTAGCCCTCTAGCCGGGTGTGAGCCGGCCTCGGGGCGTCCGGTTCGGCGGATGCGACAACAACCTGCAAGCTCTTGATCTCGGCCTTGAGCGGCTCTATGGCTAGGGCCCTAGCCGATTGGGTGGAGTCGCCGCTGGCGGCACTGCCCATGCTCTACGACCAGCCGCTTCCGCCTTGACGTAGATCCGACTTGACTCGGTGTCGCAGTAGAACGACACTGCGTACGTGTTCGGTCCACGGGTGAATGCGGCAGAACCGGAAGGTCTGCCCACGCCCCAGCAAAGCAAGGCAGTGCCCGCGGTCGGAGCCGACGCTGCGCGGCCGACGTCATGACCGTGCCTGACCCTTCGGGCGCTCTGGGCGAATCTGCCCCCAAGAGCGCCACGCCAAGGATCGACCGGGTGCAGATCATCGACGACCTCGTGCGCCTGGTCGAAGCGGACATCGAGCCCGACTCGGCGGTCGGGCGCGCAATAGAGCGTCTGCGGCTCGCCATTCCTGACCTGCTCGCGGAGTTGACGGTCGGCCGGCCGAGGCCGTCAGGGCCGAGCTGACGGTCGCCCCCGCACGATTAGGCCGCATGGCCCCGCCGACCGCGAAGCCGTGCGTGCGCCGCGGCACGAAAATGCCATCCGACGGTCCGCGGTAGTCCCATGCCGCGAAAGCACCCTCGGGCGGCGCCCCCACCCGAAGGCGGCAAGACGATCGGGGTGTCGGCCGATCTGCTTGGGCTGCTCTGGGCCGAACATGCCATGGCCACCCAGGAGAAGCGGGGCCTGTACTACCTGGTCAACCAGGGCGATCTGCCGGACGGCCCGACGTTGATCGCGCTCGCCCGGGACCGTTACCGGCAGGCGCTGACCCAGGCGGCGGCCGCGGCCAAGACGTTGGGCAGCGAGGCGCAGGCGGTCTTGTTCGACGCCCGCGACGGCTCGAGCACGGCATCGCCCCAGTCAGCCCGGTCGGCGACGACCTCGCCGGCGTGTCCCGCCCCGGGTCGGACGCCGCAGCCCGCTGTGGGAGGCGGTGTCCGACCTGGAGATGGCCGCGCTGGACGTGGCGAGCTGGCGAGGCGTCCTCGCCGAGGTCGACGTCGGCCGGCGACCCCTCGGCTACAGGGCTAGCCACCAACTGGACTTGAGCCCGGGTCAGTCGCGTGTGCACCCATCTCCCCGGCAAGTCCGCTGGACGCGGCGCGTCTTGGGTGGAAGCACGGGTGGCGGTTCGCCGGGTGCACCCGGTCACTGTGCCGACCGCAGCCGGTATCGGCAGGGAGCCGCCGGCCGAGTAGATCCCCAGCCGATCCGCGCAGGGTCAACACCGGACCGGACGGCTACAGCAGGTCGAACGACAGCCCGTCGGCCGGGCCCGCGGACACCATCGGCAGGTCGGCCATCACACGCAGGATGCGCTGCGGCGCGCGGATCAACCGGACCAGGCACGTCGTCGGATGCCCGGCCGAGGCGGCCGCGCGGACCAGGGCGAGGTTGTCGGGCCGGTCGGCGCAGACCTGGCCGAGGCGCTGCCCGTCGACGACGAGCGTCCCGTCGCGAGGGTCGATGTGGCCGGTCGTGCGGCGGATGAAGTTCTTCGCCTTCGAGGGCAGGGCAGCGTCGAGTTGGCGTGCCAGCTCCTCGGGCACAGCGGCCTCGTAGCCGCACTCCGGCGGCAGGAACGCGGCATCGGTGTCGGCGACGGCCGGGTGGGTCGGGGTGATGAGTGCGAGCCCGAACTTGCGGGCATCGCGGCCGCGTGTTCCGCGGGCGTGCCCTCCGACGACGACGGCCCGCGCGGTGGCCGGGCGCCCGGTCTGCTCGAGCTCGTGCACGGCCGCCCGGAACTCCTCGGCGGCGTCGGCGGCGATGGACGCGACCCGCTTGCCGCCGGCGTACACGCCGACCGCGCCCGCCCACTGGCCGGTCGGGACGACCGCAAGCTGAACGGTGAGCAGGTCGGTCGCGGGCTTTGCGTCCCACCCGGCCCAGGCGAGCGCGGCGATGTCCTCCTGATGGAAGGACGTGCCCCGTAGCGGCATCTGTCCGCCGGCCTCACGCATCGTCGGCGCTGCCATCCAACTCGTCCCGACAGCCGGTGAGCATCGTTCGTCGCTCACGAACGTCGCCGGCCCCGGCCCCTCACTGGCCGTGTCGGCGGCTTGGGGTCGGCGGCGGAACAGCGCCACGGCGGCGCTCAGTTCCCAGCCGGCGGCAGCGCGGGACCCTCGGGGGCCGGCGGCTCACCGCGGGTGGTGTCGGTGAGAGTGTCGAACAGGGCCCGGTCCCATCCGTCGCGGTAGTCCGGGCGGCGGATGCTGACCTCGAGTCCTCGGTAGTGCCCGGCGCCGATGACGGCTTCGGCGGCAGCCGAGATCTCCTCGGCGAGCTCGCCATCGACGCGGTCGTACAGCGCGACCGGCACGGATAGGTGCGCTTCGTACTGCCCGCCATCCCAGTTGTCGACGTGGACCGCCTCCAGCGTGGACAGCGCCACGAGCACGGCGGCTTGGCGCTGCCCGCGGGCGGCCAGCAGTTCAGCGACCAGGCGGCGGTCGCCCTCGGCTGCCTCGAACGCGGTCCGCTCGCGTGCCGCGGCCTGCTCGGGCGTCTCGAACATCACGTCGTCGAAGAAGCTGGTCATGTTCTGCTGCCCTCCCGCAGGCGCACTGATGCGGCCCACCATAGGACCGGCAACCGACATCACGGTGCTGTCCGATGCCCGACGTGCCGGTGGCTGGCCGCGCCGGGAGCGCCGCCTCGAGAGGCGGCTAGGGGGCTAGCCAGCCGGCACTCGTCATTGCGTGGCGGCGCCGGGTGCGCCAGGGCATGGGAAAGGGCCCGGCCGCAGGCATCGTGCCGGCGGGCGAGCCCACCATGGTGGGTGCCCGCCCGCGGGTCGGCGGCGGGCGGCAGGGGCCGCTCGGTAGGAGCGGCGGCGCCAGGCGCGGATGATCCGCTCCAGCCGGCGCGCGGGGCGCTCGCTGGGCGCGAAGATCACCACGCCGATGAACGCCACCACCACGGAGACCGTGGCGAAGCCGTACATCGAGGCGACTCCCTGAACGAGACGGACGAGGCCGCACCCATCCCTTCGGCGTTCGCTTATCGCTTCGCGCTTGACCTGGTCAACGTCGGCAGCGACCGCCGTTTCCCCGCGAGCTGACGTCGGCCTGCCCGTCGCCGGCTCAGGCCGTGGCCGGGGCCGGGGCCGGGGCCGGGGCCGGTGAGACGCTCTGCCTCGGGACCTACGGTTTGGAACTAGGCGGCGCCTCAGACCGATACCGTTTGGAACGCATTGTCATCGAGCGTCGACGGCTCTACGTTCGCAAACGGGCATCGGACCGCGCCACAACCCATGTTCCTTCGCCTGCTGGTGGGCGCGGGTTACGCGTTCGCCCGTGCGCTCGGACTCGGCCCTGCTGGCGGCGCCCAGTATGCGGGCAACCAATCGGCCTTGACTCGTGGCGAGTTCGTGGAAGGCCTCCGACATCTTCTGCGGCACCTCGACCGCAGCGCCTGTGACGGCCCGGCCCCGTACGCCGGCCGCTCGCCGGTATCCCTGCCGAACAGTCGCGCGCGCACGCCGACTAGCTCGACGAAGTCCTCGCCACCTCCCTCGCCGCCACCAGTTGAAGCCGGGGCCGCGTCGCCGGCCGCGGTGTCGCCTCAGATGGCCAGGACTTGGCTGACGCCGGCCAGGCGCAGCGCGCACAACCGATGCTGGCCGTTGCTGAGGTCGTCGGCCCCGTCCACCCAGCTGATCGGATCCACCAGCAGGGACCACGCGAAGCTCGACTCCGCATCTGGCGCGTCGACCGAGGCCGGCCCCAGCGCCTCCAGAGCGGCACGCCGCGACCACGGCCTGGTCGTCTCCCATACCCGGATGGCGCGGTCCGCCGCCGACCGGACCTGGACGGGCGACAGCGCGTGCCGGGCGCACGGCTCGAGCGCCGCGGCGGCCAACTCGCCAGCGAGCCATCGGCCGGCCGCCAGGCCTGCTACCCAGGACGGCGGGTCGCCGGCCCGACGTGCGCGCCGCCGCAGCGCACGCCACAGGCCGCGGCCGTCGTCGATTGTTCGGGCGTGCCGCAGCCACAGGTCGCGGTGGCAGCTGCGTTTCGGGTTATGCCACGCCGGCAGGTCCGCGACGGCGATGAGCCGGTACTCGGTCACGTCGTCACGGAAGCTGGCCATCGGCAGGCACTCTGCCACCGCAGGATGCCAGCCGCCCGGCCGGTCCACCGCGGCCGCCACCAGGATGTCAATGGCGGCCGCGACGTCGAGCAACGTGACGCCGCCGGCTGCGAGCGCATCGAGCGTCCACCGCTCGCTCGCCACACTGCCTTGCCCGCCTGCGGCGAAGGCCAGCAACGCCGCCGCGGGCACCGGGCACCCAGGCAACACCGATGGCTCGCCAGCGCTGCTCCCATACAGGTCGTGCAGCAGCCCGCGGCGTTCGTCAGCGGTGTGCGGGTCGACCCGCAGCAACCCGTCTAGGGCGTGGTCGTACACGTCGAACACCAGCCGCAGATCCGCCCTCGCCAAGACCGGTGGCAGCTGTCCTGCCTCGGGCAGGTCGGAACGGGTCATGCCCACTCATCGTCCGGCAACCGGCGGCCCAGTCAGCCAACCCGCGACGGCCGGGCCACACGCTCCACGACACCGCGTTCCGTGTGCCGGCCCAGTCGGGAAGTGGACCGCTAGGGAGCAGCGCGCGGCCGGACCCCCGCATGAGCGCGTCACGGTCCATGTGCCCAGCGCGCGAGCAGTACCTGCGGTGGCAGTGGGACGGGCAGGTCGGCGACGAGGTCGCCGACCTGCTGCTCGCGACCAGCGATGCGAGGGTGATCGACCCGGTGTGGGCCTGCGGCGACTGCTCTGGCCGTTCACCTAGCTGGTCGCCGCCTACATCTAGTCGCCGTATCCGGCCGATGTTACCGACGCGCAGACCGCGGAGGAGGGTTCTGGGTGCGGTCACGAGCGCAGGTGGAGGCCGCGTCCGCCGAGCTGGGCCGGCGGCAGTCGGGCCGGATCGTTCGAGGGCACGACAGTGGCTCAGCTCTCGCGACCTCGACCCGCCCGGCTTCACGGCAGCAGGACGTCCTCGCGGGCGCTCGCGCGAACCTGCGGGCCGGCGGCGCGGGCAGCGAGCGCGACCAGGGTGAACAGCGCAGCGAGCGTTGCCTGGTCGTCGGTCGCGTGGACTTGGAAGAGCTCGCCGCCGACGATGAAGGCGTCAAGATCGTCCAGGACGGCGTCGACCGCGATCTGGTCGTCAAGCTCGCCCATCGCCGTAACGATCCGGCGGTAGTGGCTGCTGCGCCGCCGCTTGAGCGCCGACAGCAGTTCGGCGCCGACCTCGAGCAGGTAGTGGTAGATGTCGCGCCCGTCGCGGACTGCGGCGACGCGCTCGAGAACCGGATCTTTGCCGATCTGCGCGCGGTTCGCGGTGCTGGTGTATGCGGCGTCGATCACGTCCGCCAACAGCTGGTCCAGTTCTTCGCGGACGAGGCGGACCTCCAGCCCGATCGCTGCGGTGTTCGCGAGGCGAGCTGCCACTTCCTCGCCGGAGGGCCCGTCCAGCCAGGACACGACCACGTGCGTAGCCGTGGCGTCGCTGGAGTGGATGCGGACGTCAAGTGACCTGGTGTTCGGGACGAGCTCGTTGACTACCAGGGCGCCGCTTGGGCCGATGAGCACCTCTGCCGGTCCGTGCCAGAGCATCACCGGGCAGCTGTGAAGCTGCTCGGCGGTGAAGGCCGCTCGGACGGCGTCGATCGCGCCGGGGCGGTTGGCGTCGCCGGTGAGCTCGACGACGGCGGCGCGCCCAGGCACGGCGCGTGCCCCGCAAGTGTCGAGAGCGTTGTTGATGGCGATGGCGGCGGCCTCGGCGAGCTGGTTCGGTTCCATGTCGTTCTCCTTTGTCGGCGGTGATGAGCCGTACGGTGCGTCGTTGCGTCTGGTTGTCAATCGGGCCCCGTGGACCCTCGCGGACGATTGCCGGACGTGACGCCGGGGCTGGCTGCCGTCATGGACCTTGGCGAGCGCCGCGGCCGGGTGCGCCTGCCTCGTGGTGATAGGGGTCGATCACCACTTGGTTGCCTTCCTGCCCGCCGACCGCGGGGGCTGGCTGCCGATGGCGCGAACGGGTACCGCTGCGTGCTGCTGGCGCACAACTGGAAGCTCTCGGTGGCTTCGACCTGGGGCCGTGGGCGCTGGAGGGGCCTCGGCGTGCCCATTGACGCCGGGTCGGCACTCGGCACTGTCCTGGGTCATGGACAACGACACGAACGGCTTCATCGGCGCCCGCGACGCGCTCGAGTGCTGGTTGGACCTCCTCGATGAGTTTTCGTCTCGATGGCCGCAGAGCCGGTTCACGCTCGACGGTGTCGGCCGTCTCTGTTGGCAGGATGGCCCCTCGACGGCGGCCATCGCGGCGGTGGCGTCATCGATGGGCGTCGTCGTCGACCAGATGAGCACCAGCTGTGCCGCCGTCGACGCTCCCTGGGCTCGGGAGAGCCTCGTCGACGAGATGACGGTGCCGTCATCGGGCCGACGAGGCGCAGCGTGCGGCGATCCGCGCTGCGGTGACCCGGGCTGTCGAACTCTCACGTGCTGCCGGACGATCTCTCTGAACGCTCAGGCACGCGCCGCGGTGGCGTTCGCTGTGACCGCCCGCTACGAGCTGGGCACCCAGAGCGCGGACGTCGAGGGCTGGGAGCTGTACTGGAACTGGTGCGAGAACGGGGTTCCGCCGATGGAGGAGTCCGGCGACGCGTCCGCGGAACTGGACGCTCTTGCCGACCGCCTCACGGCCGCTGCTGCGGTCAGCGGGTGTTCGCCGGTGGAGCTTCTCGAGGATCTGGGGCTCGAGGAGCTTCACGAGGTGGTTCGCTCCGAACGGGCCGGTCGCTCGGCCGCGTCGCCAACGCCTCGTCGCCCCCGCGTCCGGTCCAAGCGACGCGGCCGCACACCGCGGCATCGGGCCTCCGCCGGCGAAAGCCGGCGTTGAAGTGGCGCTGCTGCCGAGCAGGTCCGAGGCGGCAGTCGACAATAAGGACACGGCGCAGGCGCGGGCCGCGGACGGCAACTCCGGCTCACCGGTCACCGCGCCCAGCCCGTCATCTCCCCGCTCTCACGCATGGTGCAGCCGCGGAAGCCGGCCGGTCTAGTCGTCGCGCTTCGCCACACCCGCCAAGACGTCGTCATGCTCGGCGCCCAGCGCCTCCATGCCGTCGACGTCGCCCTGTTCGGCGGCGTCACCGCCGAGGCCGGCGTCGACCTGTGGCTCACCCCGAACAGGCGTGCCGGCCCGGGCACTCGCAGCGCGCTCGAGGCGGCCGCCAGTCGCCGACCCACCATCACGGAGGCGGTGGAGCGTTTGCTCACGTAGAGGGGCGTTTAGGTCGAGCGGGACCTCGGCCCTCACCGGCCCTCACCGCCAGAGCACGGCAGTCGGCGGCAAACATCCTCTGGCGCGGCCGGTTAAAGGCGTGAGGACCGCCGATACGGGCGGTCCTCACGTGCGTACCGGCCCATACGTCCGGCAGTGCTTATGCGTCTCCACACAGGGCGCGCCTTCAATGATCCGGGCGAGTGAGGGCCTTGTCAACTCTCCGGCATCTCTTGAGGCTGAAGGTCTGGAACGAGTGCGCGGGAACCGCCAGTGGCGGTTCCCGCGTTCTTGCCGGCCCATAAGTCCGGCAATGCTCTTGCATCTCCCCGCAGGGGCGCACTTACCAGTGTCTGGCGTGGGCCCCGGTGCGTCAAGGAGCCTTGGCGCAGGTCACCCTCCAACCCCTTCGCCCCTTTGTGGGCGCTGACGACCTCGGCGCGGCGGAGCTGGCGCAGTCGAACTCAGGCCGAGTCGCGAAGCAGGGAGGAGATGGCCCGAGCTACGAACGATGGGCCACCTGCAGGTGCGTGCTCAGGCCGTTGCTCGGTGACGATCGCATTCAGGCGGTCTCCGGGCTTCCAGTTCTGGTCGCTGGGGCAACTGCCGCTTGGCAGGAGCAGCGCTCGCAGGGACGTGCCGTCAATGGCAGCGATCGTGGTTCCGACGGCAGGGACGGACACGATTCTCACGGCGACGGGTTCGGTGAGGTCGTGGAAAGCGTCCACCGTTGGCCCGCCGGTCGGGCAGCCAATAGCGGATGCCCGATTCGCCCCGACGTGGAGGAGTATGTCGCATCCGGGCATCCAGAAGCCTGCGCTGGTACCGACGCGGACAGTGGCGCCGTTGACGTCAACGGCGATGTCGGTCGGCGACGTCCAGCCGGTGACCGTGCCCGAGACGATCTCCGGGCCTATCGCCGTTGGTGTGGGCGACAGCAGCAGTCGTGGGAATCTGCTGTCCGCGTCGGCGAAGGTGACGCCGGCCGGATAGAGCTTGTACTTACCTGTGATGCTGTCCGCTGCGGGTAGGCGCGAGGTGGCGATCTCGCCCTGGACGTTGCTTCGGTGGACGAGCGTGACCGTGTTCGCTCGGGTGTACAGCTTCTTGAACTGTAGGCCTGGCCCGGGTGCCGCGGAGGCGTTGTGGAGGAAGGAC
>Ga0207702_10000559_pt1 | contig 41394 bp, 40 predicted proteins | sample KBSCornC62_FD_184302 | JGI IMG/M metagenome (GOLD analysis project Ga0207702, IMG submission 184302) | Corn rhizosphere microbial communities from Kellogg Biological Station, Michigan, USA - KBS Corn C6-2 (SPAdes) (version 2) | ecosystem: Host-associated > Plants > Roots > Rhizosphere > Soil ... | reverse complement strand
TGATCACCGATTTGTTGGTGGCGAGCTCGACCAGATTGTACTGCGCATCGATGCCGAGCGTTTCGGTGTCGGGCAGGCCGGTGTTCAGATTGACGATCAGCGAGGAGCGGCTGGACGCGAATTTGAGATCGAGCCGGTAAAGTGGCGGCGCGCCGGTGGCGGCGCCGTACAGCTTGAACGCCAGTGCGTTGCGGATGGCGACCTGAATCCGCGCCTCATGCGACGCGTTCGGCTTGTCGACCGGCGGAAGGTCCACGGTCAGCAGCTTGTCGCGCAGGCCGGTTCCGTCGGCGTGTTCGGCATACATCGGCTGGAAGCAGCCGGCGGTCAGCGCCGACAGCGCGGCGATGGCCAAAAGCCTGATGGCGATGCCGAGCCTAGCCGACGACATTGACGATCCTCTTGGGCACAACGATTACCTTGCGGACGGCTTTGCCGCCCAGGGCCTGTTTTACCGTATCGAGCGCCAAAACGGCAGCCTCAATTTCCGGATTTTGGGCCGCGCTCGCCACCGTGACCTCGCCCCGCTTCTTACCGTTGACCTGGACTACCAGCGTCACGGTGTCTTGAACCAGCAAATCGCGTTCGATTTGCGGCCAATCGGCCTCGGAAACCAGACCCTGCTGCCCCAGCACCTGCCAGCATTCCTCGGCCAGATGCGGCATCATCGGCGAGAACAGTTGAACGAGGATGATGGCGGCCTCGCGGACCGACCAGGCCAGATCTGGCGCGGATTGGCCGGCGCGCCCGAGCACGTCGGCGAGCGCATTGGCGAATTCCCGGATATAGGCCAGACACACGTTGAAATGCAGTTTCTCGATGCCGGCCGAGACCTTGTCGAGCGCGCCATGGGCGGCCTTGCGTAGCTCAAGCGCATCCGTTCCGAACGACGCCGGCCGGGCCGTCGATACGGCCTTGGCGAGTTCCGCCGATTCATTGACCAGCCGCCACAGCCGCTGCACGAAACGCGAGGCGCCCTGGACGCGTTCGTCGCTCCAGATCACGTCGCGGTCGGGCGGCGAATCCGACAGCATGAACCAGCGCGCGACGTCGGCGCCGTAGGTCGCGATGATGTCGTCGGGGTCGACGGTGTTCTTCTTCGACTTCGACATCTTCTCGATCGGACCGATCGCGACTTCCTCGCCGGTTCCGGTGAGTACCGCACGCCGGCCATTGCCGCCGGCTTCGACGGTTACCTCGGCCGGCGTGACAAAGCTGCCGTCGGCCTTTTGATAGGTCTCGTGTACCACCATGCCCTGGGTGAACATGCCGGCGAACGGCTCCTTCATGTCGATGTGGCCGGTGGCCTTCATCGCGCGGGTGAAGAAGCGGCTGTAGAGCAGATGCAGGATCGCGTGCTCGACGCCGCCGATATATTGATCGACCGGCATCATCCGGTTGGCGACCGCGGGCGTGGTCGGCGCCTCGTCGTTCCAGGGATCGGTGAAGCGCGCGAAGTACCAGGACGAATCCACGAAGGTGTCCATGGTGTCGGTTTCGCGCGTGGCCTTGGCCCCGCATTGCGGGCAGGTGACGTGCTTCCAGGTCGGATGGTGATCGAGCGCGTTGCCCGGCTTGTCGAAGCTGACATCCTCGGGCAGCACCACCGGCAAATCCTTGTCCGGCACCGGCACTACATCGCACTTCGGGCAATGGATCACCGGAATCGGGCAGCCCCAATAGCGCTGACGCGAAATGCCCCAGTCACGCAGCCGGAAATTCACCTGGCGCTCGCCGACCGGCATGTTGCCGCGGACTTCGCCTTCCAGCCGCTTGGCGACTTCCTGCTTGGCCTGCTCGATGGTCATGCCGTCGAGGAAGCGCGAATTGATCATGCGGCCATCGCCGTCATAGGCGGTGTCGGTGATGACGAATGTCTTGGGGTCCTGGCCTTCCGGGCAGACCACCGGCGTGTTGCCGAGGCCGTATTTGTTGACGAAGTCGAGGTCGCGCTGGTCATGCGCGGGGCAGCCGAAGATCGCGCCGGTGCCGTATTCCATCAGCACGAAATTGGCGACGTAGACCGGCAGCTTCCAGTTCGGGTCGAACGGATGGATCGCGCGGATGCCGGTGTCAAAACCCTGCTTCTCCGCGGTGTCGATGATTTCCTGCGCGGTGCCGATGCGTTTAACGTCGGCGATGAATTCCGCGAGCTTCGGATTTTTCGCAGCCGCCGCCTGTGCCAGCGGATGGTCGGCCGCGATCGCCATGAACTTGGCGCCGAACAGCGTGTCATGCCGGGTCGTGAAAATCTTCAGTTCGGTTTCGCCGGCGGGCGACGTCGCGGGATCGAGCGCGAAGCGCACCAGCATGCCTTCGCTTCGGCCGATCCAGTTGCGCTGCATCAGCCGCACCTTGTCGGGCCAGCGGTCCAGCGTGTCGAGCGCGTCCAGCAGTTCCTGCGAATAGCGGGTGATCTTGAATACCCACTGGTTCATCTCGCGCTGCTCGACCACGGCGCCCGAGCGCCAGCCGCGGCCGTCGATCACCTGCTCGTTGGCCAGCACGGTCATGTCGACCGGATCCCAGTTGATCTTGCGTTTCTCGCGTTCGGCGAGCCCTGCGCGCAGGAAATCCAGGAACATCTTCTGCTGATGCTTGTAATAGCTGGGGTCGCAGGTCGCGAATTCGCGCGCCCAGTCCAGCGACAGCCCGATCGACTGCAACTGCTTTTTCATCGCCGCGATGTTGTCGTAGGTCCACGCCTTCGGCGCGACCTTGCGCTCGATCGCCGCATTCTCCGCCGGCAGCCCGAACGCATCCCAGCCCATCGGGTGCAGCACGTTAAAACCCTTGGCGCGCATGAAGCGGGCCAGCACGTCGCCGAGCGTGTAGTTGCGGACATGCCCGATATGGATGCGCCCGGACGGGTAGGGGAACATCTCCAGCACGTAATATTTCGGCCGCGGATCGTCGTTTTTGGAGGTGAAGATCGCCTGCTGGTCCCACTGGCGTTGCCAGCGCGGCTCGGATTCGCGTGCGTTGTAGCGTTCGGAGGTCATGGAATCGCAGGGCTTTTTGGGGCTAAACGGCCGTTTTCGGGAGACGGCGGACTAGGCCACAAAAGCGGCTGCGGGGTCAACGGGTTGGAGGGTCCGCGGGAACGGCCGTTTCGATCACTTTATCAGCTTCGCGGACGGGTATTCCCTCAACTCGCGATCGCCATGGAGCTGTCCGTGTTCCGGACAAAGCCATGCTCGACCACGGCGTTACGGCCGCGGTGCTTGGCAGCATAGAGCGCGGCGTCCGCCGCTTCGATCAAGTCGCCCGGCTGTTGGCCGACGTTGGGCTTGGTGGTGGCGACGCCGACGCTGACGGTCACGATCTGATGCGCGCTGGTGGCGTGCGGCATGGCCTGGGCCAGAACCGCCTGGCGCACCTGCTCGCCGATATCGAGCGCGCGGGCGCTTTCCGTGTTCGGCAGCAACAGACAAAATTCCTCGCCGCCATAGCGGCCGGCAAAGCCCATGGTGTCGGCGGCGATCCCGGCCAGGGTTTCGCCGAGCCGGGTCAGGCAGGCATCGCCTTCGGGATGGCCGTAGCTGTCGTTGTAGAGTTTGAAGTGGTCGACGTCGATCATCAGGAGCGACAGGTCGCTGCCATATTGCTGCGCCTTCATCCATTCGAAGTCGAGCCGGCTCTGGAAGCCGCGGCGGTTGGCGAGGCCGGACAGCATGTCGATCGAGGCCATCACCGTCAGCCGGTCATTGGTCGCGATCAGCTCGCGCTCGCGTTCGCCGAGTTTTGCCGCCATCGCGTTGAAGGCGCGCGCCAGAGGAACGAATTCGGCCGGCAGGCGGTTGCGTCCGGCGCGTGCCGACCAGTCGCCCTGGCCGAAACGTTTTGCAATCGCTGCCATCATCTCGACGGGATAGATGATGAGTTTTTCGGCGGCGACCAGCGCACCGAGCAGCACGAACACGCAGACGAAGCACAATTGCAGATAGGCAGTGCGAATATCGCGGTTGATGGCGGCCGACACCTTGGTCTCGTCGATGCTGACGATCAGGCGAGAGTTGGTGCCGGGGATCCGCGCAAAGTTGACGATGCGCCGGGAATTGTCGGCCGCGACAAACGACACCGAACCGTTGTCCTTGTCTGAATTGATCGCCTTGTCGGCGACCGAGGCCAACAGCGGAATCGTGTCGAGCTGTCTGCCGATCAGGCTGGCTTCATCCGAAGGCGCCGCCAGCACGGTTCCCGTGCTGTCCACCAGCACCGCCGAAATTCCCGGACGGCCGGCGAGATTGCCCATGATCTTGGACATCCAGTTCAGGCTGATGCCGGCGACGATGACGGAATCGGAATCGTCGCGGATCGCGGACACCGGATAGGCGGCCATGATGATCGGCCGGTCGGTGGTGATCGCAAACAGGAAATCGCTGACGACGAAATTGCGGACCTGACGGGCTTTCTTCAGGTAGTCGCGGCCAGAGAGATCGAGCCCGACGAGGTCGGGGCGCGTCGCGCATTGCACGTGACCGTCGCCGCCGACGATCAACAGGCTACTGATCCAGGGCAGGTTGACCGGCAGGCTCTCGCGCAGGATGTCGCAACTGCGGCCGATCCCGCCCGCCGAGGCGCGGATATAGGCGGCCGACTTCAGCATGGTCTCGACGGATGAGATAATTTCACGTTGGGTATCGGCGCTGTGCTGCGCCAGTTCGGAGAATTCCTGGGAGGCGCGGGCGATCTGCTTGGAGCGGGTGTCTTCCAGCGAGCGGGCGCGATCGAGCATCAAGGGCGCCACCAGAATCAGCGCCAGCAGTGCGAGCCGCGCCCGGATTCCAAGGAGCTTCTTGAGTTTGGCTCTTTTGCGGTTGAAAGTGAAACGTGACATCTTCGTCCCCCGACCCCACATGCAAGGTAGCGGCAAGGGTTCAAGAAGCCTTTCCCGAACTCGGTAAAATTCAACCTACCTCCGTAAATCTACGATTGGTTCACCGTCATGGCGCCTGAAAATGCTTCCGCGATAACCCGGCCTTTACCAAACGCGCTCGCGTCGGTGGAGGCCGATATTTTGCGCGCGTGCCAGGAGGCGCGGCGCGATCGTGCGTCGGTGACGCTGATCGCGGTGTCGAAGACGTTCGACGCCGACGCGATTACGCCGGCAATCACGGCGGGAGCGCGCGTTTTCGGCGAAAATCGCGTGCAGGAAGCCAAGGCCAAGTGGCCAGGGTTAATGTCGGCTTACCCGGGTTTGGCGCTGCATTTGATCGGGCCGCTGCAATCCAACAAGGCAAAGGAGGCGGTGGCGCTGTTCGACGCGATCCATTCGGTCGACCGTCCGAGCATTTGCGAAGCGTTAGCCAAGGAGATCAATTCCCAAAAAAAGCGGCCCGAATTGTTCGTGCAACTCAACACCGGCGAGGAGCCGCAGAAGGCGGGCGTGGCGCCTGATGAGGCCGACGCCTTCATTGCGAGTTGTCGCGAGAAATACGGTTTGGAAATTTCCGGGTTGATGTGCATCCCGCCGGTCGACGATGCGCCGGCCCCGCATTTCGCGCTGACCGCGAAGATCGCCGCGCGCAACGGCTTGAAAAAACTGTCTATGGGCATGAGCGCCGATTTTGCCATCGCCATTCAGTTCGGCGCCACCCATGTCCGCGTCGGCTCGGCGATTTTCGGGCATCGCTGATCTAAAACGCAGCTGTCATACTGAGGTGCGCGCCATCTTCGGCGCGCCTCGAAGGATGGCCTCAAGCAGGGCGTTGAACAGCATCCTTCGAGGCTCGCCTGCGGCGCGCACCTCAGAATGACGTCGTCATTGTTGGCGCGCCTAGCTGAACGCGACCGACACTTTCCCCAACACGCCGAAATCGGCGGCGAACTTGTCACCGGCCTGGATCGGCAGCGGCGGGTGGCAGGTGCCGGTCGTGACGATCTGTCCTGCCTTCAGCGTGATGCCGAGCCCGCTCAATTCGTTGATGAGCCAGGCCAGCGCAACGCGGGGATCTCCGAGCACGTTCTTGCCGTGACCGATGTAGCGCTGGCCGCGTAGCGTGATGACGGGCTTCTCCTCGACCAGATCGAGCGCGCGCCAGTTCGCGCCGGTCGGCGGCCCCAGCACGAACAGATGCGCGCAGGCGTTGTCCGCGATGATCTGCGGCGCGCCGGCGCTGACGAAATCGGCAAACCGCGAGTCCGGAATTTCGATCGCCGGATGCAACGTACCGACGGCGTCGAGCGCCTCCTGCACCGAATAGAGTTTTACGCGGGGCGGCAAATCCTTCGCCATGCGGAAGCAGAATTCGGGTTCGCCGACCCGCATTTCATTTCCCGTCATCGAGGCTGTGCCGCCGTCCGGAATCACCGTCTCGGCCAGGATGCGCCCGGCCATCGGCCCCTCGACATTGATATGCTTCTGCCCGGCTTCGCTGGTGGCGGCGATCTTCCAGCCGAATAGCGGCTTTGTCGACGTGCGCTCGATCGCGGCCTGGATGGCGTAGCCCTCGGTGCGGTCGCGCGGCCGCGCCGAGGCGTCGAGCCCACCGAACTTGGTGCCCGCGCGCCAATGATCGTTCAGGATGCGCGATGCGGCGGCGATCTGATTATTGTCCAGCATGGGCTTTCCCTATGTCGATCTCATCCGATCACGATTTGCGTTTGCGGACCGAGCCGCTCCAACAACCGCAGCATCGCCGATCGCGTCATCGACACGCAGCCCGCGGTCGGCGAAAAATCAGTGCGCGCCAGGTGCAGGAACACCGCACTGCCGCGCCCCGCAATGCGTGGCGAAGTGTTGTGGTCGATCTCGATGATGAAATCATAGAGGTGGTCGGTGCGCGTCAGCCGGTCGCCGCCCTGATCGCCTTCCAGCCGCACCGGCTGATTATAGTGGCGGCTCGAAGGGTCCTCGCACCACGCGTCCTGTCGCCTGATCGCACGAACCGGCAAAAAAGTTTTGGGCCGCGGATGCCGATCGGCGCGCCACCACAATTGCCTGGGCCGAAAAATGCCCCGCGGCGTGCCGCCGTCTCCCTCGCGCTTGTCGGCCTTGATGCCGCCACGGCCGAGCGCGACCGGAACCGTCAGCCCGCCTGCCATGAGCCAGCCGCGGCGCGGATTGCCGGCGGCGCCCCGAACCCGGATCGCCGATAGCGTGCCGTTGCTCGCGGTAGGGTTGGAAGTCATTGAAACAACTTACCTTTCTACGAAATTGGCTCAGGCGGTGGGTGAAACAGCGTATTTCCGGGCCATTACAGGACATTCATCCAAATGGCCGCAAATTCTGGAGTAGAGTGCCTTGCGGCTTGTGAATCGGTAACAGCCCCCTACCTCAAGACGAAACACCACTGACGAACCCGTCTTCTTACGCAAGACCTGACCTAAAACTTGGCCGGCGACGCTTCGGCTTCCATCGGCCTTAGAGGATTGTACGACATGGCCAACGCCCGCAAGATTCTGATCGTGGATGACGACACCGACCTGCGCGACACGCTGGTCGAACAGCTGTCGCTGCACGAGGAATTCGAGGCTTCCGCCGTCGACACCGGCGCCAAGGGCGCCAACGCCGCCAAGGCCAACGCGCCCGACCTGGTGCTGATGGATGTGGGCCTGCCCGACACCGACGGCCGCGAAGTGGTGCGCAGCCTGCGCAAGGGCGGTTTTAAAGCGCCGATCATCATGCTCACCGGCCACGACACGGACTCGGACACCATTTTGGGCCTCGAATCCGGCGCCAATGATTATGTGGCAAAGCCGTTCCGCTTCGCGGTGCTGCTGGCGCGGATCCGGGCCCAGCTGCGCCAGCACGAGGCCAGCGAAGACGCGGTGTTCTCGGTCGGCCCGTACAGTTTCCGGCCCGGCTCCAAGATGCTGACCGGCGCCAACGCGCGAAAGGTGCGGCTGACCGAGAAGGAAACCGCGATCCTTCGCTTCCTCTACCGGGCCGGCCAGTTGCCGGTGTCGCGCGAGACGCTGCTGCAGGAAGTCTGGGGCTACAATTCCGGCGTGACCACCCACACCCTGGAAACGCATATTTACCGGCTGCGGCAGAAGATCGAGAAGGACGCCGCCAATCCCGAGATACTTGTGACCGAAGCGGGTGGCTACAAGCTGGTGCCGTGATACGATTCGGGGAGCGATTCGCCATTAGCGGGTCCCGATCACCGGTTTTGCATGTCGATCGAAGATGATGTTGCCTTGCTGGAGCGCGTCCCGACCCTGCGCCTGCTGGGGATGGCGTCGCTTCGCATGCTCGCGATCGGCTCCGAGCAGCGCGATTTCGCGCGCGGCGAGACGTTGTTCAGCGCGGGCGATGATGCCGACGCCGGCTTTATCGTGCAGCGCGGATCGTTCCGGGTTGCCGACGACCAGGGCGCGGAAGCGGTTGCCGGCGTCGGCGCGCTGATCGGCGAACTCGCTTTGGTGGTCGCGATGCCGCGGCCGTCCACCGCAACCGCACTCGAGCATTCCACCGTCATTCGCGTTGCGCGCAGCCTGTTTCAACGCGTGCTGGAAAGCGATCCCGAGGCGGCGCGAAGGCTGCGCGACGCGTTTGCGAACCGCACCAGCCAGATCGCCAGCGACATCTTGATGGCCGGCGCGAAACTGACGATCTAGCTTAATTTAAACCTCCATCGTCACCGTGACCGGCACGTGGTCGGAAGGCCGCTCCCAGCTCCGCGCATCGCGCGTAATCCTGAAATCGCTGACGCCGTCCTTGAGCGCGCGCGATACCCAGATGTGATCGAGCCGGCGGCCGCGATCGCCGACGGTCCAGTCGGCGGCGCGATAGCTCCACCAGGTGTAGACCTTTTCCGACAGCGGAATGCGGTCGCGCGCGACGTCGATCCATTCGCCGCTGGCCTGCGCCGCCAGCAGCTTTTCGCATTCGATCGGCGTGTGCGACACCACTTTCAGCAATTGCTTGTGGGACCACACGTCGTTCTCATGTGGCGCGACATTGAGATCGCCGACCAGGATATGGCGGTCGTCGCCGCGCGGATGCAGCGGCTCGCAGGCCTGCATCTCGTCGAGGAATTGCAGCTTGTGTTCGAATTTCGGATTGAGCGCGGGATCGGGAATATCGCCGCCGGCCGGGACGTAAAAGTTATGCAGCACCAGCGGCTTTGTCAGTTGCGCCCTGGCGCCGAACGCGACCGAGATGTGGCGCGAATCGAGTTTGCCGCAGAAGGTCCTGATGTCGGTGGTCTCGAACGGCAGTTTCGAGACGATGGCGACGCCGTGATAACCCTTCTGCCCGTTGAGCGCGACATGCTCATAGCCCAGCCGCTTGAAGCGCTTCAGCGGAAAGGCGTCGTCGATGCACTTCGTCTCTTGCAGGCACAGCACGTCGGGCCGCGCCGCCTTGAGGAATTTGGCGACGATATCGATGCGTAGCCGCACCGAGTTGATATTCCAGGTGGTCAGGGAGAAGCGCACTGGAGCATTATCGGTTCTGATAGAATCAGAACCGAAGCTCTGGATTCTTGTTTTGACGCGTTTTCTTCACGCGAACCGGTACCCACTTCGCTCGAAAACGCTCTGATAAGGTAGTAGCCGGTTAGCCCGGCGATGTCGGATATTTCGTAAAATCGATCTTGAACAGGCCGGGATCGACCTTCTTGGTGCTGTCGAGATTATAGATCGCGACCGTCGTGTCATAGCCCTGCGGATCGGTCACGGTCCACTGCTTGAGCTGCCCGTCCTTGGCGCCGACCATCAGCATCAGGCGGCTGGTGCCGATCAGCGCCTGCTTCTCCTCGATGGTGACGCTGATATAGAGATCGTCCGAGGTCACGCTGACGACGTTGGTGTCTTTCATCAGATCGATGCGATCCGACAGCAGATAGCGCAGCGGCGTCTGCGACAACGGATAGATATCCTGGGTCGCGAGCCGTTTGTCGCGCACCGCCAGCGACGATCCATCGGCGATCAGCTCGACCGGACTCGGCGCGTCATATTCGAAACGCACCTTGCCGGGCTTCTGGATGTAGAAGTCGCCCTTGGTCTTGCTGCCGTCCGGGCCGACCTGCACGAAATTGCCGACCAGCGTCTGCAGCGACGACAGGTAGGCGCTGACTTTTGCCGCCTGCGCCTTCTGGTTGGCGTCGAAAGTCGCAAAGATGTTGGCGGGCTGGTTGCGGCGCGGATCGGGAATGATCGGATCGGGCGGCTGCGCCGGCGTGGTCCCGGTGGTGGTCGGACCGCGCTGCTGGTCCGACGCGCTGAGCTGCATGTCGCGGCCCTTGGGCGCGGGCTTTGGAATCGGCACGTTCTGCGCGAACGACGGTGCGACGATCAGGCAGGCGGCGATCAGGCAGATAGCCATCGGGATCGCCGGGCCAATGCGCGGGCGGCTCGTCGCTTGGTGTCCGGTCATCGGGAATTTCGTATCTCTATTCAAACGCTTTGCCCTGTCTGGCTCGGGCCGTTCTATCGCGATTTGGGCCCGGGCGGATATCGTTTTTCCGTGAGAATTTGACGTCAGTTCCGGCAATTCCTTGCGCGGCAGGCGTCTTTAGAAGCCGCCTTGTTCTTCCTCGACCAGGATCTCGCGTTTACCGGCGTGATTGGCCTGTCCGACAATGCCTTCGAGTTCCATTCGCTCCATCAGCGACGCCGCGCGGTTGTAGCCGATCTGCAACCGGCGCTGGATATAGCTCGTGGAGGCCTTGCGGTCGCGTTTGACGATCGCCACTGCCTGCGAGAACAGGTCGCCGCCGCCGTCGCTGCCCATGTTGGTGCCGTCGAACACCGCGTTGCCGTCCTCGTCGGTCGGCTCTTCCGCGGTGACCGCCTCGAGATATTCCGGCTGGCCCTGCGTCTTGAGATGGCGCACCACCTTCTCGACCTCTTCGTCGGAGACGAAGGGACCGTGCACGCGGCTGATGCGTCCGCCGCCCGCCATGTACAGCATGTCGCCCTGGCCGAGCAGCTGTTCGGCGCCCATTTCGCCGAGGATGGTGCGGCTGTCGATTTTCGAGGTGACCTGAAACGAGATACGGGTCGGGAAGTTGGCTTTGATGGTGCCGGTGATGACGTCGACCGACGGGCGCTGCGTGGCGAGAATGACGTGCAGGCCGGCGGCGCGCGCCATCTGCGCCAGCCGCTGCACCGCGCCTTCGATATCCTTGCCGGCGACCATCATCAGGTCGGCCATTTCGTCGACGATGATGACGATGTAGGGCAGCGGATCGAGATCGAGCTTCTCTTCCTCGTAGATCGCCTTGCCGGTCTCCTTGTCGAAGCCGGTATGCACCGTGCGGGTCAGCTCCTCGCCCTTGCCCCTGGCCTCGACCAGGCGCTGGTTGTAGCCGTCGATGTTGCGCACGCCGAGCTTGGACATTTTCTTGTAGCGCTCTTCCATCTCGCGCACCGCCCATTTCAGCGCGACCACCGCCTTCTTCGGATCGGTCACCACGGGCGTCAGCAGATGCGGAATGCCGTCATAGACGGAGAGTTCGAGCATTTTCGGATCGACCATGATCAACCGGCACTGGTCCGGCCGCAGCCGGTACACCAGGCTGAGGATCATGGTGTTGATGGCGACCGATTTGCCGGAGCCGGTGGTGCCGGCGATCAGCATATGCGGCGTGCGGGCGAGGTCGATGATGATGGATTCGCCGCCGATGTTCTTGCCGAGGCACAGCGGCAGCTTCGCGACCGACTCGTCCTTCACCGACAGCAATTCGCGCAAATAGACCTTTTCGCGGTGCGCGTTCGGCAGTTCGATGCCGATGGCGTTGCGGCCGGGCACCACCGCGACGCGCGCCGACAGCGCGCTCATCGAGCGCGCGATGTCGTCGGCGAGGCCAATCACGCGCGACGATTTGATGCCGGGCGCGGGCTCGAGTTCGTACAGCGTCACCACCGGGCCTGGGTTGGCCTTGACGATCTCGCCGCGCACGCCGAAATCCCCGAGCACGCTTTCCAGCGCGCGCGAATTGTTCTCCAGCTCGGTCTTGCTCAGCGGCTGCCGATCCGATGCCTTCGGCGCGGTCAGCACCGACACCGACGGCAGCTCGAATTTGGAGGATTTTCGCGACGGCGCCTTCGCTGCGGCCTTCTTGCGCGGCGCGCGCGCGGGAGCCTCATCCTCTTCCTCGTCTTCTTCCAGATCCTCATCGCTTTCGGGAGAGATGGATGGCGCCGCGCGTCCGCCGAGACTGGGTTCCTGTCGCTCGAAGGCAAGGCCGCCCTTGGCCGGACCGCTGGCGACCAGACGCCGATAGGCTGCGGAGAGCAGCCAGGCGAGCCGCGCCTTGGCGCTCATCACGGCATGGAACAGCCATCCGATCGAGACCGAACCACTGTCTTCGTCCTCTTCCACGAACGGCGTGTCGTCGTCCTCGATCGGCGTCAACTCCTCGGCTTCGGCGCGCGAGCCGAGGCCGCAGGCGATCAGGAAAGTCGCGGTCATGGCCACGCCGAGCAGGATCCCGAGCACCAGGCGATACAGAAAGCCAGGCGGCCCGAACACGACAGCCGGCGTGCGCACCAGCGCGTCGCCAACCACGCCGCCAAGTCCGGTCGGCAGCGGCCACGCGCCATTATGCGGCCAGCAACCGGCGAATCCCGCCGCCAGCGCCGCGCATAAAATCCAGCAGCCGAGCCGCAACGCTTCGCGATCGAAGGTGCGATGGGTCAGCATGCGCCAGCCCCACACCGCGATCGGCAGGATCAGCATCACGGCGCCGAGGCCGAGAATCTGCATCAACAGATCGGCGCCGATCGCGCCGGGATAGCCGAGCACGTTGCGGATCGCGCGCGATGTCGCGTGGCTGAGACTCGGATCGTTCACCGACCAGGTCATCATCGCCGCCGCGATCACGCCCGACAGCGCGATCAGGCCGAGGCCCGCGCATTCGCGCAAGCGTCGCGCCAGGGCCTCGCGCATCGAGGCCGGCAGTTGGCCGACCAGGGGAATGACACGTTCGATCGCTGGCATGCTCATCCCGACCTGCGATTAATCCAGAATTTCGACCAGCCGATGCAACGCTTCGGCCGTTGATTCACTGTCCGCCACCAGCGCCAGCCGGATATAACCGGCGCCGGGATTGCTGCCGTCGGGCTGCCGCCGCGCCAAATAGCTTCCGGGCACCACGCGCACGCCGGCGTCGCGATAGAGTTTTATGGTCGCGGCTTCGTCGCCGCCGCGGTCCGACACGTCGAGCCAGACGCAGAAGCCACCGTCCGGCCTGACATAGCCGTAGCGGTTGCCGAGGATCTGGTCGGCGAGATCGAATTTTATTCGATAGAGTCTGCGATTCTCCTCGACATGCGCCTCGTCGCCATAGGCCGCGACCGCGACCTGCTGCAGCGGCACCGGCACCTGGGGCGCCGCGACATTGCGCAGCTCGTGAAACGCACTGAGGAATTTCTTGTCGCCGGCGGCGAAGCCGACCCGCATGCCCGGCAAATTCGAGCGTTTTGACAGAGACTGAAATGCGACCACGTTGGTGAAGTCGGGTCCGGCGGCCTCCAGCGCGCTGCCGGGCGCCTGCTTGGTGTAGACTTCCGAATAGCACTCGTCGCTCAGGATCATGAAGCCGAAGCGGTCGGCGAGTTGCTTCAAGCGCGCAAAATAATTCCGCGACGCCACCGCGCCCTGCGGGTTGGCCGGCGAGGCGATGTAGAACGCGACCGTGCGCGCCAGCGTCGCTTCGTCGAGCGCGTCGAGATCGGGCAGGAATCCGTTGGCGAGCGTGGTCGCGAGGTAAATGGTTTCGCAATCCGCGGCGCGCGACCCGGCGCCATAGGCGGGATAGAACGGATTGGGCACCAGGATCGCCGGGGCTCCCTTGCGCGGGCCGACATAGCGCGCCGCGGTCAGCGCGGCGAAAAACAGGCCTTCCCGGCTGCCATTGAGCACCAGGATTTCGCTCTCGGGATCCATCGGCCGCGGCAGGTCGAATCGGATGGAAAGCCAGCTGGCGGCGGCGCGCCGGAACGGTTCGATGCCCTTGGCGATCGGGTAGCGGCCGAAATCGGCAATGTGTTTTGCCAATACCGGCCCGACGAACGCCGGAACCGGATGCTGCGGCTCGCCTAATGATAGTGTAATCAATGGCTTGGCCGGCTTGTACGGCGCCAACAGCTCGGTCAGCCGCGCGAATGGCGAGCGCTCGCTCTCCGGACTGCCGGCGCCTTGCGGCGTGCGGGATGAAGCGGTCATTGCCATCGTCGAAATGCCAGCACTCCTGAGCGGCCGCGTCGCGCGTCGAGGCCCGCCGATAGAGGATCACAACCACCATAGATACGGCGAGGTTAAGACGCGATTAACCATCGGTCCGCGCGGTCCTCCCAGCCTCTATTTCATTTCCAACAAAAAGAAAGGGGCTCCAGCTTACGCTGGAGCCCCTCAACGGTCGGGGCATTGCCGGGTATGTGCCCGAACCGGAGTTGTGGGTGTGATCTTGGGAGATCGCACCCCGGGAGAACTTACATATTGTAGGCGCGCTCGCCGTGATCGGTGATGTCGAGACCCTCGCGCTCCTCTTCGACGGTGGGACGCAGGCCGACCACGATGTCGACGAGCTTGTAGAGGATCGCCGAGCCGACGCCCGACCAGACCAAGGTGGCCAGAACCGCCTTGCCCTGTGAAATCATCTGGGCGACGAAATCGTAGGTGCCGGCATTGTTTCCGGTGATGTTGGTGTAGTCGGTGATGCCGACGCCGCCGAGCGCGGGATTGACCAGAATGCCGGTGCCGAGCGCACCGATGATTCCGCCGATGCAGTGCACGCCGAACACGTCGAGCGCGTCGTCATAGCCGAGCGCGTTCTTCACCGTCGAGACGAAGAACAGGCAGACCGGCGAGACCACGAAGCCGAGGATCATCGCACCGATCGGACCGGCAAAGCCGGAGGCCGGCGTAACCGCCACCAGGCCCGCGACCGCACCCGAGCAGATGCCGAGCAGCGAGGGCTTGCCCTTGACGATCCATTCGCACAGCAGCCACGACAGCGCCGCGCCGGCGGTCGCCAGCATGGTGTTGACGAAGGCCAGCGCGGTGGTGCCGTTGGCTTCGAGGTTGGAGCCGGCATTGAAGCCGAACCAGCCGACCCAGAGCAGCGAGGCGCCGATCATGGTCATGGTCAGCGAGTGCGGAGCCATCAGGTCCTTGCCGTAGCCGGTGCGCTTGCCGATGATCAGCGCGCCCACCAGGCCCGCGATGCCGGCGTTGATGTGCACCACCGTGCCGCCCGCGAAGTCGAGCGCGCCGGCGCCGGCGAGCCAGCCGACCGCGCCGGTGACTTCGTCGAGCTTGGCTTGCGCCGCGGTCTTGGCCGCACCGTCGGTCGCGGCAGCCAGCGCCTTGGCTGCGGCTGCGACGTCATCGGGCGCCGCCACGTACCAGACCCAATGCGCGATCGGGAAGTACACGAAGGTCACCCAGAGCAGGATGAACAGCATCACCGCCGAGAACTTGATGCGTTCGGCGAAAGCGCCGACGATCAGAGCCGGGGTGATCATCGCAAAGGTCATCTGGAACACGAAATAGGACAGTTCCGGAATCACCACGCCGTTGGAGAAGGTCGCCGCGGTCGAGTTGGCGTCGATGCCGTGCATGAAGGCTTTGGCGAAGCCGCCGATATAGGGCGTCATGCTGCCGCCGTCACCGAAGGCGAGCGAATAGCCGTAGAGGGCCCAGACCACGCCGACCATCGACACGATCGAGAACACCTGGGTCAAAACCGAAGCCATGTTCTTGGTGCGGACGAGACCGCCGTAGAACAGCGCCAGGCCGGGAATCGACATCATCAGAACCAGCGCGCTGGAGACCAGCATCCAGGCGGTGTCGCCCTTGTTGGGCACGGCCGCAGCGGCTGCCGCGGGAGCGGCGGCTTCGGCTGCGGGTGCCGCAGCAGGCGCCGCCGTCTGCGCCATCGCGGCGTCGACGAAGCCTACCGCGCAGAGCGCTCCTACTGCGAGGATTGCCCATCCCGCGGGGGTGGGACGTTTGAACGTCATTTGTTTTACTCCTGATTGAATAAGGGTGAGCGCGAAATCAAAGTGCAGCGGCATCGGCCTCGCCGGTGCGGATGCGAACCGCATGGTCGAGGTTGATGACAAAGATCTTGCCGTCGCCGATCTGTCCGGTTTTCGCCGCGGAGGTGATGGCGTCGATGGTCTTGTCGACCTGGTCGGAGGCGATCGCGACCTCGATCTTGATCTTGGGCAGGAAGCTCACCGCGTATTCGGCGCCGCGATAGATTTCCGTATGGCCCTTCTGCCGCCCGTATCCCTTGACTTCCGTCACCGTGAGACCGTGAACGCCAATGGCGGTCAGGGCGTCCCGGACTTCTTCGAGTTTGAATGGCTTGATGATCGCCATAACAATTTTCATGGGTCCTATCCCCGCTTGGGCCCGGTCCAGACGCGACCGGGCGTGCTCGACTGAGGTTCACCACGCGGAGAGAGATCACTACGCGGGCACAGCCGTGACCCTTAGAATCAAATGCCGTGCCAGATCGGGCGAATCCCCTAACGGACTATGAACGCGGGCCTTTTCGCGCTTTGCGGGAACAGGCCCAGACTGCGCTATTCGGTCGCGCTCAAAGCCTAGCCATACCTGCTCAAAACGTAAGCAGGACAGGCGGGCGACATAATGCTGCCCACGGGAAGGGCAGGCAAAAAGTAATCAAAAGGTAGCCAAAAGGTAGCCAAAGGGTAGCCCAGTAGAGAATTCTACTGCAGGGCTTCGCCGTGCTGCGAAATGTCGAGCCCAACCAGCTCGTGTTCGCGGGAGACCCGCAGCGGCACGAAGGCGCTGACCAGCTTGAGCAGCACGAAGGTCACGACGACCGACCAGGTCAGGGTGACGGCGACGCCGTAGAGCTGGAGCAGGAGCTGGTGCGGGTTGCCCTCGATCAGGCCGGAGGTCCCGCAGATCGCGGCGGAGGCAAACACCCCGGTCAACAGCGTGCCGACCAGGCCGCCGACGCCGTGGACGCCGAACACGTCGAGCGAGTCGTCATAGCGGAAGCGGTGTTTCAGCCAGGTGCAGGCCCAGAAGCAGACCATGCCCGCGGTCACGCCGATCACGACGCCGGCCCAGGGCGCGACAAAGCCGGAAGCCGGCGTGATCGTGCCAAGTCCCGCGACCGCGCCGGAGATCATGCCGAGCACCGATGGCTTGCGTCGCATCGACCATTCGATCGTGCCCCAGGTCAGCGCGCCGGCGCAGGCCGCGAGATGGGTGGCGATGATCGCCATCACCGCGCGCGAATTCGCCGCCAGCGCCGATCCGCCGTTGAAGCCGAACCAGCCGACCCACAACAATCCGGTGCCGACCACCGCGAGCGACAGGTCAAAGGGTGAAAGATTCTCGGTGCCGTAACCGTGACGCCGGCCCAGCACCTTGGCCGCCACCAGGCCGCCGGCGCCGGCCGACAGATGCACCACGAGGCCGCCGGCAAAATCCAATACGCCGGCCGCGCCGAGAAAACCGCCGCCCCACACCCAGTGCGCGAGCGGAATATAGACGAACAGGAACCAGCCGATCGAGAACGCCAGATAGGCTGAAAATCGCATGCGGTCGGCGACCGAGCCCGCCACCAGCGCCACCGTGATGATCGCAAACGTCATCTGGTAAAGCATAAACAGCGCTTCCGGAATCGTCCTGGCGGCGGGATTGACGCTGTCCATGGTGACGCCGGCGAGAAACCAGCGATTGAGCGTTCCGAGCCACGGGCCGTCGCCGGTGAACACCAGCGAATAGCCGAATGCAACCCAGAGTATCGAGATGATGGCGACCGCGGCGAGGCTCTGCGCCATCGTTGCCAGCACGTTCTTCTTGCGCACCATGCCGGCGTAGAACAGCGCCAGCCCGGGTATCGTCATCATCAGCACCAGCGCGGTGGCGACGATCATCCAGGCGGTATCGGCGGCGCTGATCGTGTCCGTTTGCGCGAACGCAGGTGTCGCAAAGATCGTCACAAGTCCTGATAGCGCAGCCAGCTTCGCTGCACGACCCAAGTGAGCCCCCATGATAGTTCCCCGGTCACGATTTGGTTGATCGCAGTCGAAGGCGTCGTTGCCCGGTGCGACAGATTGCAGAAATTTCGACTTAGAGCGCGTCGCTGTCGGTTTCGCCGGTCCGGATCCGCAAGGCGCGGTCGATCGGCGTCACGAAGATCTTGCCGTCGCCGATCTGGCCGGTGCGGGCGTTCGCGGTGATGACCTCGACCGCCTTGTCGGCGATGTTGGAGGCGACCGCGATTTCGATGCGCAGCTTGGGCAGGAAGTTCACGACATATTCGGCGCCGCGATAGACCTCGGTGTGGCCCTTCTGGCGGCCATAGCCCTTGACCTCGGTGACGGTCATGCCGCTGACCCCGATCTCGGTGAGCGCCTGGCGCACCTCGTCAAGCTTGAAGGGTTTGATAATGGCGACGACGAGCTTCATGGTCAGGCCTTCGTTTCCCGGATTCTGACAAGGGCGATCATGCCCGGCTTTGTGTGTCCGCAAGCCGCGGCAAGGATCAAGTCTGGCATCTTTTTGTGCGAATGGCATAAAAAGTTTGCAGGTCCAACCGAAAAACGATGTTCGCGGGCGCTTTCTCTTTGATAGTCTGCTGCTTTCGGCGGGTTCTTCGGCCAGAAGACCCGGATAATTGAGCAAAATGCAATTTATGCGCTGGCGGGCAGTGCGGCCCGCGGCGCGATTAAGGGAATGAAATGTCCGATCGATCCTGGTTTTATGCCGCCCAGGGCCAGCAACAAGGCCCGTTTCCGGAAGCTCAGTTTCGCAACCTCATCGCCAGAAGCACGGTCACCGCGGACACGCTGGTATGGACCGACGGAATGACGGGTTGGCAGCGGTGCGGGGATATCCCCGGCCTGATGTCAGGCCGGGCGGGGCTGCCGCCGATGCCGCCGTCGCGTGGCCAGCAGCCGGGCGGCGCGGGCCGATATGATGCCGCAGGCCAGTATGGCGCGGTGGAGCAATATGCCGGCGATCGCTACGGCCCCGGCGGCGGGCCGCTGTCGTTCGAGCCCGGATTGTGGGAATTTTTCGGTCAGGGCCTGCTCTACGTCATCGGCATGTTGCTCGTGGTGCCCGCGCCGTGGCTGGCGACCGGCTTCTACCGCTGGGTGGCGTCGCGCATGCGGATTCCGGACCGGCCGAACTTCGCCTTCGACGGCCAGCCGATGGACATCTGGTACGCGCTGGCCGGGGTCGGACTGCTCGGCTATGTCGGCCTGTACGGCGATATCGTCCATCTGATCGCCTTTATCGCGCAGATCTATCTGTCCTGGATGATCCTGCGATGGATCGTGAGCAATTTCAGCTCCAACGGTCAGCCGCTCCCGATCAGCTTCAACGGCAGCGTGCTGATCTACATCGGCTGGCACGTGTTGCTGGCCGTGTCTGCCATCACGGTCATCGGCTGGGCCTGGGTCGCGGTGGCCCAGATGCGATGGATCTGCCGCAACATCGGCGGCACGCATCGCGAAATCCTGTTCAACGCGACCGGGCTGGAAATGCTGTGGCGGACGCTGGTGTTCGCCATCGCCTGCGCCTTCATCATCCCGATCCCGTGGATGATGCGCTGGTACGTGCAGTGGGTGGTTTCGCAATTCCAGCTGGTCGACCGCGCCTAACGCCGGCGGCGGCGACTACTTGCGTTCGCGCAGCGAGCCTTCCTGCGCGACGGAAGCCACCAGCGTGCCGTCCTGCTTGAAGATCATGCCGCGGGTCAACCCGCGGCCGCCTTGCGCGCTCGGCGAATCCTGCGCGTAGAGCAGCCATTCGTCGGCGCGGAACGGCCGGTGAAACCACATCGCGTGATCGAGGCTGGCCGGCATCATGCGGCGGTCGAACAGCGTGCGGCCGTAACGCGCCATCGCGGCGTCCAGTAGCGAGAAATCCGAGGCATAGGCCAGCGCGCACATGTGCAGCGCCGGATCGTCGGACAGTTTTGATGCGGTGCGGATCCAGACATGGATGCGGCCGTCGTCGATCTTGTCGCCAAAATAGCGGCCGAGCTCGACGGGGCGCAATTCGATCGGCCGGTCCGATTCATAATAGCGGCGGATGAATTCCGGCATCTCGCGGAACATCGGCTGTTTTGCCACCTCTTCGGCGGTGAGTTTCTCCGGCGGCGGCACGTCGGGCATCTTGTCCTGGTGATCGAACGCGCCGTGCTCGTCGATGTGGAACGACACCATGATCGAGAAGATCGCGTTGCCGTGCTGGATCGCGGTGACTCTCCGCGTCGAATAGCTCTTGCCGTCGCGCAGCCGCTCGACCTCGTAGATGATTGGAATCTGGGGATCGCCGGGCAGGATGAAATAGCAATGCAGCGAATGCGGCAGCCGGCCCTCGACGGTGCGACACGCCGCCACCATCGCCTGTCCGATCACCTGGCCGCCGAACACCCGCTGCCAGCTCGTCTTCGGGCTGTTGCCGCGGAACATGTTCACCTCGAGCGGCTCGAGGTCGAGAATGGAGATCAGGTCGATCAGGCCTTTGGACATGAAAAGTGCTTTCAATTGCCGCGCGTTCCGGGCGCACGAAGGCGCCGGCGCGGCATGACATTGGGGCGGTCGAGGCCCTTGTTTCCCGACTTGTTTCGCCCAGCTATAGTCCGGGCGCAAGTACAAGAGTAAACGGCATGACGGTTCAGCGAAGCATTGTGATCGGCGGCGGGGCGTTCGCGGGGTTGGCGCTGGCGCTGGCGCTGCGTCAGGGCTTGGGCCCGGACGTTGCCGTGATCGTGGCCGATCCGGCGCTTGCCACGCGGCCAAGCCGCGATCCGCGCGCCACCGCGATCGTGGCGGCGTGCCGCCGGCTGTTCGAGGCGATCGGGGCGTGGGATCAGGTCGCGGACCGAGCGCAGCCGATCCTCGACATGGTCGTCACCGACTCAAAACTGGAAGACGCCACCCGTCCGGTGTTCTTGACGTTTGCCGGCAATGTAGAACCGGGCGAGCCGTTCGCCCATATGGTCGAGAACCGCCATCTGATCGATGTGCTGCTGGCGCGCGCTGAGGCCGAAGGCATCGAACTGGCGGCGACCGCGGTGACGGACCATGTCTCGCGTCCCGATGGCGTTGCCGTGACGTTGGCGGATGGAAGAACCATCGAGGCGAGCCTTTTGGTAGCGGCCGACGGCGCGCGCTCGAAATTGCGCGAGCGCGCCGGCATCGCCACCCATGGCTGGGACTACGACCAGTCCGGCATCGTGGTCACGGTCGGCCATGAGCGCGATCATCATGGCCGCGCCGAAGAGCATTTCTTGCCGGCGGGTCCGTTCGCGATCCTGCCGCTGACCGGCAAGCGCTCGTCGCTGGTGTGGACCGAGAAGCGCAGCGAAGCCGCGCGCATCATCGCCTTGAGCGAGGAAGAATTTCACGGCGAACTCGAGCAGCGCTTCGGGCTGCATCTCGGCGAGATCAAGGCGCTCGATAAACCCCGCGCCTTTCCGCTCGGCTATTTCGTCGCGCGCTCCTTCATCGCCGAGCGGCTGGCGCTGGTCGGCGATGCCGCCCATGTCATCCATCCGATCGCCGGGCAGGGGCTCAATATGGGCCTCAAGGATGTCGCGGCGCTCGCCGAAGTGATCGTCGACGCGGCCCGGCTCGGCATGGATCTCGGCCAGGCCGATGTGCTCGACCGCTACCAGCGCTGGCGGCGGTTCGACACCATGGCGATGGGGCTCGCCACCAATTCGCTGAACCTGTTGTTTTCGAACGAGTCGACACTGTTGCGCACCGTGCGCGACATCGGTCTCGGCCTGGTCGACCGCGCCCCGCCGCTGAAAAGCCTGTTCATCCGCCAGGCCGCCGGCCTGTCCGGCGAAGTGCCGCGGCTGTTGAAGGGCGAGGCGCTGTAGCCCCGCTCACCCGCGGTTCTTCGCCACCTTGTCCAGTGCCTTTCCGACAAGCCCGAACATGTCCTTGAGCTGCGCCGCGGTGATGATCAGCGGCGGACAGAAGCACACGGCTTCGCCGATGTTGCGCGTGATCACGCCGGCCTCAAGCGCTGCGTCGGCGACCGCAAGCGCGGCGTCGCCCGGCTTGGCGTCCGCCCACGGCTTGATTTCCAGCGCGCCGATCAGGCCGATGCCCCGCGACGAATGCGCCACGGGGTGCTTTGCGAGCTCCGCCAGTCCCGACAGGAACGTGTCTTCCAGTTCCGCGGCGTGACCGACCAGATTGCGCTCCTGGATGATCTTCAGGTTTTCCAGACCGACCGCGGTGGCGACCGGATGGCCGGACGCGGTGTAGCCGTGGCCGAATGAGCCGATGCGCGCGGATTCGTCGGCGATCGGCTGATAGAAGCGGTCGTTCATCAGGAGCGCCGACAGCGGCATATAGGACGAGGTGATCTGTTTCGACACCACCAGCACATCCGGCTTGATGCCGAACGTTTCGCACGCGAACATTTTTCCGGTGCGGCCGAATCCGCAAATCACCTCGTCGGCGACCAGCAGGATGTCGTGCTTGTTGAGGATGGCCTGAACCCCGGCCCAGTAGCCTGATGGCGGCATCAGCACGCCGCCCGCGCCCATCACCGGTTCGCCCCAGAACGCCGCGATGGTCTCCGGACCCTCTTTCAGGATCAGGCTTTCGAGGTCTTGCAGCATCCGCGCGGTGAATTCGGCTTCGCTTTCGCCCGGCTTGCCGTGATGGACATAGGATGGACACGAGGTGTGAATCATCCGGTCGAGCGGCAGGTCAAAACTCTCGTGGTTGCGCGGCAGGCCGGTGATGGAACCGGCCGCGATGGTCACGCCGTGATAGCCCTTGAGGCGGCCGATGATCTTCTTCTTGTCGCGTAGGCCTAGCGCGTTGGAGCGGTACCACACCATCTTGGCGGCGAGGTCGTTGGCCTCCGAACCGGACGAGGTGAAGTGCACCTTCGACATCGGCACCGGCGCGATCTTGATCAGCATCTCCGCGAGATCGATCGACGGCCCGTGCGTCCTGAAACCGAAGGTGTGGTAGTAGGGCAGCTTTTCCATCTGCGCCTTGGCGACGGCGGCGAGCCGCTTCTCGCCGAACCCCAGCGCCACCGACCACAGGCCGGCCATGGCCTCGATGTAGCGCTTGCCATTATTGTCGGTGACGTAGATCCCGTCACCGCTTTCGATCACAAGGCCGCCGTTCTTCTCATAGGCGCGAAGATTGACGTTCGGGTGCATCTGGTAGGCGATGTCCCGTCCCTCGACCGAATTCGGCATGATGTTCACAGGACTTCTCCATGGCTTCTGGGCGGGCGGCTCGGCCGCGGGGGGACTGCGACCGAAGGCTCTAGTTGAGATGTATCACTTCACGTGACCTTTCCCAACCGTTGGACCGCTCCGCATTGGCGCGTTCGCTGCCTTACTTTGCCGCATCCCCCGCCGTGACAAAATCCGCTACCGTGTCGACCATCCGGGGATCGAGCGGCCGCTCGGCGTCGTTATAGGCCTTGATGTCGTCGGCTTCGTCGGTGATATCGACCAGCACGTGGTTCATGTCCGGCAGCCACAGCGTCTTTGCGACCGGGGAGGCTGCGGAAAGCGCGGCAAAGTCCACCCGCGCCACCTGGCGGTCGCGGCCGCCGCCGATGATCAGCGTCGGCGCGGTGATCTGCTTTAGGGGGTCGATCGGGTCTTCGTTGAAGGCCGAGGCAATGCCGGGCTGCATCGCCGGCGCGATACCAAGGCCGGGCGGCGGCGGATCGACGATCTGCCCGGCCATGATGGCGTCGATCGCTTTGGCGATCGGCGCATACACGTCCGGTGGAATGGTTTTTTCAAGCTGCGACTTGACCAGATCGCCCTGCTTGCGGGCGGCGGTGGCCAGCAGCACCAGGCGATCGACCGGGACGCGCCGCGCGGTCAGGATTCCGACCAGTCCGCCTTCGCTGTGTCCGATGACGACTACCTTCGAGAATTTCCCGCTGCTGCGCAGGTAATTCACCAGCGAGACGGCGTCGTCGACAAAGTCCTTGAAGCGGAAATCCTCGGGCTTGCCGAACTCGGGCTTCCAGCCGCCGGCGCCGCGCTTGTCATAGCGCAGCGTCGCGATCTTGCGCGCCACCAGTTGCTCGGAAAGTTTTTTCAGCGTCGCGGGTTTGACCTGAGGCCCGTTGCCGTCATGATCGGTGGTGCCGGAGCCCGCGATGATCAGCGCCACCGGCGCGTGGTCGAGGCCGGGCGGCACCGTCAGCACCGCATCGATGGGGCCGACGTTGACCTTGGTCTCTTGCGCGAATGCAGGTGCGGTGATCGCGACAAGAAAACAAATCAACAGCGCAAATGTAGCGCGTTGCCGCAGCTTCATCGGTAGCCGGCTCTCTCTCCCCTTGTGGGAGAGAGCTGGAGAGAGGGGTGCCCCAGTAACAAACATTGTCTGTGTAGAACCCCTCTCCCTAACCCTCTCCCAATCGAAGTCGGATATATCCGACTTCGACAATTTGAAAATGCCCAACTCGGATAGATCCGAGTTGGGTGGGAGAGGGGACCGGCTCCCTTCGATTGATCGGCAGCGACCCTCAATCAATCTTTCGCGCCTCTTCCGGCAGCATGATCGGAATGCCGTCGCGGATGGGATAAGCGAGTTTTGCCGAGCGCGAGATCAGTTCCTGTCGCGTCGAATCGAACTCCAGCGGGCCCTTGGTCATCGGACAGACCAGTATTTCCAGAAGTTTCGGGTCGACGGTGCCGTCAAGGCGCTCGGGCGGGGAATTCATGCGTCGGCCTCCGGCTGGATATTCGTTCCCCATAGCATATTCGCAAATCGCGCAAAGCTACAGGGTGTGGTGCGAGGCGATCCGCAGCAATTCCTCGAGGATGACAGCCTTTCTGGCCGGTGACGGTGGCTTGTCCGACAGCGCAAAGCCGAGAAAGGCCCAATAGAGGATCTGCGTGCGGGCGCGTGCCATTTCGGTCGGCAATCCGGAATCCCCGAGCAGCTTTTCGATATAAACCATCCGGCGCTGCTCGACGGCCTGCACGGCCGATCGGGCGACGGGATCGCGCGAGGCCCAGCTGCGCATCGCGCTTTCCAGCAGGGGCGGCTTGCCGCCGAACGCCCGGTTCAGCAGCGCATGCAGCGCATTCCCGTCCGGCGGCAGCGCCTCGATGTCGGCAATGATCCGCTCCACCGCGACATCGCGCCAATGTTCGAGGACGGCGCGGTGGAACGCCGCGATGTCAGCGAAATGCCAGTAGAAACTGCCGCGCGATACGCCCATGGCCTTGGCCAGCGGCTCGGCCTTCAGCGCGGTGAAACCGTGCTTTGCCAGGGTTCTGAGCCCCTGATCGAGCCAGTCTTTTGCGGATAATTGATCGCCCATAATTGATCGCCTTTATCGCGCTCCGGAAAACATCACCATACACCACTGTATTGACATCGGCTACCGGCGGCTGTATCACCATACATCACTGTATGGAGCATCAAGATGCGCGATCTCGTCCTGCAATGCGCTGGCGTCGCCGCCATTCTGGTGGCGTTGATTCACGGTGTCCTCGGAGAAACGAAAGTGTTCGCGCGGGCGACGATCGAACCGCCGCGCCTGCGGACGCTGATCCGGGTCGTCTGGCAGGCCGGCATGGTCGCGTGGATCGGCGGCGGCGTATTGTTGATTGCGGCCCCGTGGATGCAGTCCGAGCCGGCGCGGCATTGGATCATCGCGACGATCGCCATCGTCTACGGCGTCGGTGCGCTCGGCAACGCGTGGTGGTCGCGCGGCCGGCATTTCGGCTGGATGGCGCTGGGCGCGGTGATCGTGCTGGCGGTGGCGGGGTATTAGGGGCGCATTCAGGCGATCTCGCTCCAGGTTCAGAACGACCTCGGCCGACCTTTCGACCTGTCGGCCTACACCATCGTCGGCGTTCTGCTTCCGATCATGTATCTGATGCCGACAAGCATCGTCGGCGGAGCGTCTCTTGCCCGGCACCAGCTGCCGCGCGGCTGAGATTTTTCGTTCCGCAAATAGAAAGATGAGGTTATCGTGTTGCTCTGGAGGACTTGTGATGGTCGAGCGTGTTCTGGTGGTGGGTCCGAAGGACTGTCTGGCGATGGTCGACGACCTCGCGCCGAAAGGCTTCGAGATCATAAAGACTCTCCCCAATTCTCCGGAAGCCAGTTCGGCACTGCCTGACGCGCACTATCTTGTGGGTTTCGTACAACAGATGGTGTCGGAGCAGCTCTATAAGGCCGCGCCCCATCTGAGGCTCGTGCAATGCCTGTCTGCCGGCTATGATCGGGCCGATCTCGTCGCGGCCCGCCGGAGCAAAATTCCGTTGTGTAACAACGGCGGCGCCAATTCCGTGGCCGTTTCAGAGCACGCGCTGCTGCTGATGCTCTCGGTTTCGCGGCGGCTCATTAGCCAGCATGCCAACGTCAAAGCGGGCCGCTGGCACGGAAATGCTCCGCTGACCGTCCATGAGGTGCGCGGCAAGGTGCTGGGGATCGTGGGGCTCGGCACGATCGGAAAGAAGGTCGCGCGCCTGGCGCAGGCCTTCGGCGTGACCGTGCATTACTACGATATTGCCCGACTGAGCGAAGATCAGGAAGACGCGCTCGGCGTGCGCTTCCGCTTGTTGCCCGAAATCCTGCGCCATTCCGACATCCTCTCGCTGCATGTACCTCTGAACGACTCGACACGCCACCTGATTGGCACTGGCGAACTCGCGTTGATGAAGAAGTCCGCGATCATCATCAATACCTCGCGCGGACCCGTCATCGACGAGCGGGCGATGACTGCTGCATTGAGTGCCGGCGATCTGTTCGGCGCCGGCCTCGACGTATTCGACGAGGAGCCAACGCCGGCCGACAACCCGCTGCTCAAGCTCGACAATGTCGTCCTCACGGCGCATCTCGCCGGACCGACGTTCGAGAGTAACATTACGCGGCTGCGCAACGGCTTTGACAATGTCCAGAGGGTAGCGCGCGGCGAGCCAGCCCTTTGGGTGGTCCCGGAGCTTCTCTAGATACCATACTATGCGAACTCCGCGGCCAAAGCCGTGAGGCAGAACGCGGTCCTCATGCCAATTTCGGAAAGCGCAAAGATGAAGTTCGATGACGTCATTCTCGGCCGGAGAAGCATCAGGGGTTACAAGCCCGATCCGGTCCCGCAGGAATTGATCAAGGAAATCCTGGCGCTGGCGATGCGCGCGCCGTCTTCGATGAACACCCAGCCCTGGAATTTCTATGTCATCACCGGCGCCCCGCTGGATGCCATCCGGCAGGGCAACACCGAGCGCAATCTGGCCGGCGTGCCGCACTCGCGCGAGTTTCGAATTGGCCAGCCATTCGCGGGGGTGCATCGCGAACGCCAGATCGGCGTCGCCAAGCAGTTGTTCAGCGCCATGGAAATCGCGCGCGACGACAAGGAGCGTCGGCAGGATTGGGTCATGCGCGGCTTCCGTCAGTTCGACGCGCCCGTGTGCGTCATCGTTACCTATGATGGCGTGCTCGCGTCCAGCGACGATACCGCCTTCGACTGCGGCGCCGTGGCAACCGCGCTGGTCAACGCCGCATGGTCGCGGGGGCTTGGCGCCGTCATCAACAGCCAGGGGATCATGCAATCCCCCGTGGTACGCGAGCATGCCGGAATCGCGGACGATCAGGTGATCATGAAGAGCATCGCGCTGGGCTGGCCGGACGACAGCTTCCCCGCCAATGCCGTCGTATCCGAGCGCAAGTCCGTCGACGACGCGACGACCTTTGTGGGATTTGGTGGGTGAAGCCTGGGCTCACTGCAGCGGCGGATCGCCGCTGGTGCGCTTCTTGGCGAGGTCCATTTCGGTGACCGCGATCAGGATTTCGGCGCGGGTCTTCAAATCGGGCGCTTCCAGCATCGCCTGCTTTTCCGGCGGCCCGTAGGGCGACATCATCGCCAGCGCGTTGACCAGCGCCTCGTTCGGCGCGTTCTCGACGCCTTCCCAATCGACCTTGAGGTTGTTGGCTTTCAGGAAATCCGTCAGCACCTCGAGCAGCGCCTCGCGGTTGACGGCTTCCTCGCCCTTGCGCGCGGTAAAATCGTCGATGAAGGGGAAGTAATCCACCTTGCACTGCCGATAGGCGGTCAGCACGCGCATTTCCTCGATCACCCTGAAGCGCGCGATGCCGGTGAGTTCGAGGATGTAGCGGCCGTCGCCTGATTCGGCGAGCTGGGTGATGCGGCCGACGCAGCCGACCCGGAACAGCGCGGGCTTTGCTTCATTGGACGAATGGGTCACGTCGGGCTGGATCATGCCGATCAGCCGGTGGCCGTCGCGAAAACTGTCGTCGACCATGGAAAGATAGCGCGGCTCGAAAATGTTGAGCGGCATCTGGCCGCGCGGCAACAGCAGCGCCCCCGGCAGCGGGAACACGGGGATCACCTCGGGAAGCTCGCCGGGTCCCTCATATTCGGCATTGATCGGCATTTGCGTCCCGCTGTTAGCGCGTTTTCGAGCGAAGTGGATACCGGTTCGCGTGACGAAAACGCGTCAGAAAAAGAATCGAACGCGCAACAGTTCAAGTCGATGCGCGTATTCTTCGCAAAACCGGTACCCACTTTTGCGGAATACGCGCTTAGGAGAACAGGATCGTCGACAATCGCTTGCGTCCCTCGACGGTGGCCTCGTCCGTCGGGCCCCAGGCCTCGAAGAACTGCACCAGCTGCTTGCGCGCGCCGTCCTCGTTCCATTTGCGGTCGCGCTTGACGATTTCGAGCAGTTGCTGCGTCGCCTCGGTGCGCTTGCCACCGGCGTTGAGCGCCGTCGCCAGATCGAATCGCGCCTGATGATCGAGCGGGTTTGCGGCGACTTTCTGTTCCAGCTCCGTCACCGGGCCGACGGCCTGCGCCTGCTCGGCGAGATCGAGCGCGGCCTGCACGGCCTTGACCGCGGCGTCGTTGCGCTTGGATTCCGGCACCATCTCGAGCGTCTGCTTGGCCTGCTCGATCGCGCCGGTCGCGACGTAGCACTTTGCCAGGCCGGCGATGGCGGCGATGTTGGTGGCGTCGACCGCCAGCACCTCGGCATAGACCTGCGCGGCAGCGGCCGGATCGCCCTCGGCCAGCACGGCTTCGGCCTCTTGCAAAATCTCCGCGATATTCGGTTCGCCGGGCGCCGGCATGCCAGCGGTCAATTTGTTGATGAAGGCCGTCACCTGGCTCTCCGGCACCGCGCCCATGAAGCCGTCGGCGGGCTGGCCGTTGACGAAGGCGATCACCGCGGGGATCGACTGGATACCCATCTGCTGGTGGATGGCCGGGTGATGGTCGATATTCATCTTGACCAGCTTGACCTTGCCGCCGGCAGCCCGCACCGCCTTCTCGATGATTGGCGTCAACTGCCGGCAGGGTCCGCACCATTCCGCCCAGAAGTCGATCAGCACCGGCTGGCGCTTCGATTCCTCGATGACGTCCTTTACGAACGTCGCGGTGGTGGTTTCCTTGATCAGATCGGCCGCCGCCTGTGGCGCCGGTCCGCTGCCCTGCTCAACTATGGTCACGATATCCTCGCCTGATGTCCTGAGAATTGGGCCCCTTCTAGCACGGCCCGGTGCGGTGGTTCAGGGGTCCACCCGCCTTAAGTGGCGGACGGTCGCCGAAATTTCAATTGGCTCGCATCCGGCCGGTTCCGCTGGCCGCGGCTGGTCGGTCAGGGCTGCGATCAATCGGGCCCGGCCCGAATCGTTGCGATCGGCGCTGGCCAGATCGGCCCCGGAATCGCCAAAAAACGGCATTGCTGCCGAGAGTTAACGAAGATCGATGGCTTTCGGGCCGATTTCGGCCGAATACCGCCGATATCGATCATTCCATCGCTTCCCGCGCGCTTTCCGGCTGTTGCATTCGCAGGCCGCTTTTGGCATAGCTCTGTCCGTTGCCGGCGAGCTATCGCTGGCCATACGGATGCGGGTGTAGCTCAGTGGTAGAGCACGACCTTGCCAAGGTCGGGGTCGAGGGTTCGAGCCCCTTCGCCCGCTCCAATTTTCACCGATTTTGCCACGGTCGGATGATGCTCCAAAAAAACACGTGCGGAATTCGCTTCGCGCTGGCGTTCCTCGCCATGATCGGCGCGATCGGTTGCGCCTGCGCCGCCGACCCATCCGTTACGCTCGCGACCACCACCTCGGTCGACGCGACGGGATTGCTGGAAAACATCCTTCCCTCCTTCACCGCCAGGACCGGCATCGCCGTGAAAATCGTGGCGCAGGCCACCGGCCGGGCGCTCGACACCGCGCGGCGGGGCGATGCCGATATCGTGCTGGTGGCCGATCCCGCGGCGGAACGGGAATTCATCGACGAGGGCTACGGCACAACGCACCGGCAGGTCGCGTGGAGTGATTTTGTGCTGCTGGGTCCTTCCGGCGATCCCGCGAAAATCATCGGCGGCAGGGATGCTGCGGCGGCCTTGAAAGCGATCGCCGCGGCGCGCGCGCCGTTTGTGACACGAGGCGACCGCAGCGATGTGAACATCGCTGAGTTGAAGCTATGGCGTTTGGCCGGCCGCACCTCGGAGGCGCTGACGCCGGAAAAATGGTATCGCAACGTCAATGGCGACATGAACAAGGCGATCGACGCCGCCGGCACGGGCGCGGCCTACACGCTGTCCGATCGCGCGACATGGCTGGTTTCCGCCAACAAGGCGGGGCTGACCCTTGCGATCGAAGGCGATCCGCATCTGCTCAACCGCTATGACGTGATCGAGCTCAATCCGAAAAAGCATGGCAAGCCGCGGCTTGCCGAAGCCAAAATCCTTGCCGACTGGCTGGTCTCGCCGGAAGGCCAGCAAGCCATCGATGCCTACCGGAAGAACGGCGAAAAGCCTTTCAGCGCCTTGGCCGCTTCTCCGAAGTGAACTGTTTTCAATTCGGGATCCGGCGACTACTCTGAAATCGGCTGGACCCAGCACAGACGCCGGCACAAGGCGCGACGGGAGAAAATTCAATGAATGTCACCATGAAAGACCGCGTTGCCATCGTCACCGGCGGCAGCAAGGGAATTGGCTTTGCGGTGGCGCGGCGCTTCGCCGAATCCGGCGCCAGGGTGGCGATCGTGGCGCGCGGCGAAAAGGATCTGGCCGCGGCACGGACGGCCCTGGCCAAGGACAAGCTCGAGGTGCGCGATTACGTCTGCGACGTCTCCAAGGCAGCCGATGTCTCCGCTACCCATGAGAAGATCGCCCGCGATTTCGGCAAGGTCGACGTGCTCGTCAACAATGCCGGCACCTCGCGCGCGATGCCGTTCGAGACCGTGACCGATGAGATCTGGCAGCACGACCTCGACTTGAAACTGTTCGGCGCGATCCGGTTCAGCCGGCTGGTCTGGCCGGGCATGAAGGAGCGCAAATGGGGCCGCATCATCAATGTCTTGAACATCGGCGCCAAGGCGCCGGCGGCGGCATCGACGCCGACTTCGGTGTCGCGGGCTGCCGGCATGGCGTTGACAAAAGCGATGGCGAATGAGGGCGGCGCGCATAACATCCTGGTCAATGCGATGCTGGTCGGCCTGATCGTCAGCGATCAATGGGTACAGCGGCACGCCAAAACCGCGCCGGATACCGACTTCGACGCCTATACGAAAAATCTCGCCAAGAGCGTTCCGCTTGGGCGAATGGGCACGGCGGAGGAATTCGCCAATATGGCCTGCTTCCTGGCGTCGGAGCAGGGCTCCTACATCACGGGCACCGCGATCAATGTCGACGGCGGCCGCTCCCCGGTGGTTTGATCGCAGTCCTCATGGCGAGAAGGCGCTCTTGCGCGCGTTCCGGACGATGCTTTGCATCGCTGGGAGAACGATGGCCACGAATCCTTGGAGCCCATCCTTCGAGACGCGGCCAAGGGGCCGCTCCTCACAGGAGGAGGCTGAAGCGGGTTGATCGCCCTTAAATTCGTACCTTCGGGGTCCCGCTCAGTTTTTGCGCCAGGATTTTCAGGTCCTCGACCCGGCCGCTTCCCAGCAGCCGGGCGAACTCGTCATTGTCGATCGCCGAATAAGCCTGCGATGAGTTTGGCGGTTGCTTGTGGGGTTTGCCGCGGATTTCGAGCCGCGCGCGCGAAAACTGAAAGAGACGCTTGAGCATCTTCATCTTGGTGGGCCTTGTTTAATGGGGCCGCGATAAAGTCCGGGACTTTAAGCCGCGGGGCTTCAGCTTGGTTCCCTTAGCATTGCGCGATTTTAGAAAAGCCGGTTGAGCTCTGGCAACTCATCCTGTCAGATGACCGGAATAATACGAACCGATCGCGGGAAGATGCTGGAAAGACTGCCGCCCTCGGCCGAGGAGGCTGTGGATCAGTGGATCGGCGCGTTCAACCGCGCGCTGGCGGATAGCAACGCCGACGCCTTGGGCGATCTTTTCCTGCCCGACAGCCATTGGCGCGATATTTTCGGGATTTCCTGGCAACTGGCGACTTTCAGCGGCCGCGAGCCATTGTGCAAAGCACTCTGCCGGCGCGCCGCCGAGGTTCACCACCTGGTCGGGGCACTGTTCGGCGCTGATGTGGCCGAGCGCGTCGGCCGCGTCTGGGGCTTTGACGACCATACCCAGGAGCTGCGCAACATGTGGACGCGGTCCGGGCAGCTAGGCCTGTGGTTCACCGGCGGCGCGTTTTCGCAACGCCGGATCTACAGCCGCTACATCGCGCTGCAGATCGACGCGATCGAAGCGGGCAGGCTGCCGAAGTAACATAGCGTTTTCGAGCGAAGCGGGTACCGGTTCGCGTGAAGAAAACGCGTCAAAGCAAAAAGGTTTAGCGCAGCGGTCGGAAGAACGCCTGGATTTCCCCGGCCAGCGCTTCCGGCTGCTCCATCGCGGCAAAATGACCGCCTTTCTTCATTACGGTCCAGCGCTGGATATTGGTGTAGGTCTTTTCCGCCACTGAGCGCGCCGGCACGATCATTTCCCGAGGGAAGGCCGCGTAGCCGGTCGGAGCCGTCACCGGCTGTTTCGGCGAGATCGGCCAGTCCGAATGCAGCCGGCCGTAATAGGGCCAGAACGACGACCCGATCGCGCCGGTGAACCAGTAGAACGCGATGTTCGCCAGCATGCGATCCCGGCTGATGGCGTTTTCCGCGACCCCGTCGCAATCGGACCAGGAGCGGAATTTTTCCGCGATCCAGGCGGCGAGCCCGGCCGGCGAATCCGTCAGCGCGAACGCCAGCGTTTGCGGTTTTGTCCCTTGAATCGCCTGATAGCCGGTCTCTTCCCTGATCCAGTTGCGAAGGATTTCGAAATAGCGGTCCTCTTCCGGCGTGGTGCCTTTGGCGGTGGGATCGCGCGGCGCGAACAGCAGATTGACATGGATGCCGCAGACCGAGGTGGTGTATTTCTGCCCGATGATCGAGGCGATGCCGCCGCCCCAATCGCCGCCCTGCACCGCGTATTTCTTGAAGCCCAACACCCCGGTCATCAGATCGTGCACGCAGGCCGCCATGTCCTGCAGGATAAAGCGCTTCTGTCCGGGCTTGAACGACAGCCCGTAGCCGGGCAGCGACGGCGCGATGACCGTGAAGGCATCCTTGGGGTCGCCGCCGAAGCGGCCGGGGTCGGTCAGCCGCGGGATGATGTCGAGGAATTCGTAGACCGAGCCGGGCCAGCCGTGCAGCAATAGCAGCGGATAAGGATTCGGACCTTTGCCGGGGACGTGCAGATAATGCAGGTCGATGTCGTGCAGGGGCACCTTGAACTGCGGAAACGCGTTCAGCGCGGCTTCCTGCGCGCGCCAGTCGAAGCGGTCTTTCCAGTAGGCAACCAGCTCGCGCATATAGTCGACACTGCTGCCAAACGCCCATGGTTCGCCGGGTGCTGCGTCCGGGAAGCGGGTCAGGCCGAGCCGGGTTTTCAGGTCGGCGATGGCGGCATCGGGGATGTCGAGCACAAACGGTCGCGGCGTCATGACAGTATCCTTGTGGCGTCGGTCTCGCGCGGAGGCAGGCCGCTAAACGAGATCGATCGGTGGGCAGGCTACCACAGCGGCGATGGACTTTTCCCGATGGCTGCCGGGCAAGACGTGCATGCCGCACCGCAGTGCGAAAAAAGCGGAAATAAAAATCGTCTCAAATGAACGCGGGCCGAAGAAATTCCTTCCCAATCGATTTTGGCGTCATCGGGTTGCACGCCGCCACTTCTCAGCCGCAATGGATGTGCTAGCATAATTACCGTCTGACCCACCTCACTACAGACCACCAAAAGTTCGTCTCTCGGACGTTCAATAAATAACATGCGCGGCCAGCCATTGGCCGCATAGGGAGTGACGCGATGAAATCGGCCTTAAATCGATCTGTTCTGGCGTTCGCAGCAATCGCTTTTGTGGCGGGGGCTGGTCAGGTCAACGCACAGCAAAAGCCTCTCCACTCATATCAATCCGGCAACAAGGAATTCTGGGCTCATCCGCCGGATGACTGGTTCCTCGGCGACGAAACCGAAGCGCAAAAGGGTTTGGCTCCGCCGTCCGGTCCCGCGACCGGCGCATCGGAAGCCGAGCTGGCCTCGATGATGAAGAAGATCAAGCTGCCGCCGGGCTTCAAGATTGAAGTCTATGCGCCGGGCGTGCTGGCTGCGCGCCAGATGGCATGGGGCGACAAGGGCACTTTGTTCGTCGGTTCGTTCGGCCTCGGCAACGTCTATGCCATCACCGACAAGGGCGGCAAGAAAGAGGTCAAGACCATCATCAAGGGCATGAACCCGCCGATGCCGACGGGCATCGCCTTCAAGGATGGCGCGCTCTACGTCATCAACGTTAACAAGCTGATTCGCTACGACAACGCCGAAGACCATCTCGACAATATCGGCGAAGGCAAGGTGGTGTATGACGACATGCCGTCCTACGCCGCCCACGGCTGGAAGTATCTGGCGGCGGACAAGGAAGGCTGGTTCTACGTTCCGTTCGGACCTCCCTTCAACATCGGCATTCCCCCGACCAGCGTCTCGCAGATCCGCAGAGTCGATCCCAAGACCGGCAATGCGGAAAGCTGGGCGCTCGGCGTTCGCAACAGCGTCGGCGGCGACGTCGATCCGCGCAGCGGCAAATACTGGTTTACGGAGAACGCCCGCGACTGGCTGAGCGACGACACACCGAGCGACAAGCTCAACATGATTTCGCATATGGGCGAGCATTTCGGCTATCCGTATTGCCACCAGGGCGACATTCCTGATCCGAAGTTTGCGATGGGCCACAAGTGTTCGGAATTCACCCCGCCGGTGCTCAAGCTCGGCGCGCATGTGGCTCCGCTCGGCATGAAGTTCTACACCGGCAGTCAGTTCCCTGCCGACTACAAGAACAACATCCTGATCGCCGAACACGGTTCGTGGAATCGGCATAAGTACCAGGGTGGCCGCATCATGCGCGTGATCGTCGGTCCGGACGGCAAGAACCCGAAGCAGGAAGTGTTCGCATCCGGCTGGATCGAAGGCGACCAGGGCTATCTCGGACGGCCGGACGATATCATCCTGAACAAGGACGGTTCGATCCTCGTGGCTGACGACTGGGCCGGTGCGATCTATCGCATCAGCTACAGCAAGTAAGCACGGAACATTGTGGGGCTGCGGCTGCTTTAACAGGCAGCCGCAGCCTCATGCTTTTGGTGATGCGGCCCATGCTTTCGGGTGATTTCGCAACGCGCCGAGGGCGCCAATAACCAACGAGCGCCTTTCGCACTGGAACAGGATGCCGATCATGTACCGTCGCCTTGGATTTATTGCACTGCTGACTTCCGCAACATGGCTGGCGGGTGCTGCGCCGGGATGCGCCGCTGACCCGGCCGCCGGCAAGGAGAAGGCCGAAATCTGCGCCGGCTGCCATGGCGAGAACGGCATTTCGCAAACCGAGAACATTCCCTCGCTGGCGGGGCAGGTCGATCAGTACATTCAATGGCAATTGGTTTTCTTCCGCGGCGGCGCGCGCAAGAACGACCAGATGCAGCCGATCGCCCAGGACATCACCAACGAGGATATCCGCACGCTCGGCGCCTATTTTGCTTCGCTGACGCCGCCTGCCGGCAAAAAGCCCGACGACGATCCCGATTTGTCTGCGAAGGGCGCACAGGCCGCGGCGGGCCGGCGTTGCGCCTCATGCCATGGCGATACGTTCGCGGGATCGAAGGCGGTCGCCCGCCTCGCCGGCCAACGCGAGGAATATCTGGTCAAGGCGCTGAACGACTACAAATCGGGTGCGCGATCCGGTGGCGCCGGTGCTGCGATGACCGACGTCGCCTATCCCCTGAGCCAGGAAGAAATCACCGCACTCGCGCATTACCTCGCGCATCTCTGAGGTACAGCGTGTCCCGGATGCGGTGCAGCCTAGGCGATGCAAAGCATCGTCCGGCTTTACGCTGCTCCGCAGAGCCGGGACCCACCCACGGTGTGGACTCCGGACCGGCAACGCACCACGCCGCAAGCGGCGTCATAGCGCGTCGAAGACGCGCGTGAACGTGCTTGGGGCGCTGCATCCGGGGAACGAGAACCCGTTCGCTGCCCGTCGTCAGACTCTCAGGATTTGCAGCCCCTCGATGAAAACCTTGACGCCGAGTTCGTAAGTCTGGTCGTGCTCGAGCGGCTCCAGAAATGACGCGCCGACTTCGTGCAACACAAAACCGCGCACGAAGCTTCGGATGATCCGCAGCGCATGCAGGGCCTGCTCGCCTTTGATGCCGACCCGTGCCAATACCGAGAGCACCACGGCGGCGAGTTGCATCTGGGCTTCGCGCCATTCCGGGCTGTCGGTGTCGGCGTTGCGAAAGGTCGCGGCCGACATGCCCGGGCGCTCGAGCGCGTAACGGCGCATCGTCAGCATCAGTGCATGCAAGCCCTCGGCACCGCTCTTGCCGGCGATGTCACGCTCGATCGCCTGGCGCAGTTCGCGGTAGCCCTTGACGGCGAGGAAACGGCGCATTTCCGGAAGGGTGGAAATCTTTTCCGCGAGATGCTGCTCCATCTCCGCGGTGAGGTCGGCGGATATTCTCTTGCCCCAACGGGTTGCCGGCGATTCCAGGATATCAGCGGGCTTCAAGGCGCAAATCCCTCCATGACGGAACGGAATCAAACGCACTTGCCATGCAAAGGTTGCGACGCCGGGCGTTGCGGCGCCATTGCCCAAACGGCCCGGCGGTCGCGTTGCCGTGTCCGGTTACCGCATGGTCCAAGCTGAAAGCCTCATCCTGAGGAGGCGCGTCAGCGCCGTCTCGAAGGATGGTCACTGCATTCGCGGCCCATGGTTCGAGACGCGCAAGATGCGCTCCTCACCATGAGGACGTAGCTAGCCGCGCTGCTTCTCGTACGCCTTGAGATGCGTATAGGCGGTGCGCAGCTTCGGCACCGAAACTTTTGCAATCTCCGCTCGCGCGATCAGGTCACCGATCACGTGGTCGGCTTCGACCGCTGCGCCGACCTTGATGTCGCGGAACATCGAGGCCGTCATCGGAGAACCTTCGGTCGTCAGCATGGTGCGGGTGCGCTCCGCGAACGGCCCACGCGGTGCATGACCGGCGGCGGTGGCGATCGCGGTCACCTCGTCGACCATGCCGAGCAGAAAATCCCTGCCGCCCGGCGCGGCCAGGATGTTGCCGACGGATGTGCGCATCAGGCTGGTGGACGCCGCGAGCGAAGACAGGAACACCCACTTCTCCCACATGTCCTGAATGATCTGTTCGCTGGCGACCGAACCGAAATTGCCGCTGGCGAAAATCTCGGCGATGGCACGGACCCGGTCCGATCGTTTGCCGTCGCGCTCGCCGAAAGTCAGCGACTGCATCGGCTGCAACTGCACCACCTCGCGCTTCTCGTTGAGCGTCACCGCAATGGCGCAGAGCCCGCCGAGCACCCGCTCGCGGCCGAATTTCTGGTCGAGCACGTCGAGATGCTTCATGCCGTTGAGCAGCGGGATGATCGACGTCTGCGGCCCGACCGCGGGCGCGAACGATTTGATGGCGTCCTCGAGGTCGAAGGCCTTGCAGCTCAGCAGCACGACGTCGAACTTTTCGTTGAGCTTGTCGGCCTGCACGGCCGGCGGATTTTGGAGGGTCACGTCGCCGTTCGGGCTCTTGATCACGAGGCCGGCGCCGGCGAGTTCAGAAGCGCGTTTCGGGCGGACCAGAAAGGTCACGTCACGGCCGGCCTGCAGCATCCGGCCACCGAAATATCCGCCGATCGCACCGGCGCCGACCACGAGAACGCGCATGAGTTTGATTCCTTTTGTTGTTGTTAGTGGACGAATGGCGAATAGGGATAATCCATTCGCTATTCGCTACTCCCTATTCGCCCTCTTCACCACTTTTCCCCGAACGGCCGAATCTCCAGCTCAAACGTCCAGGCGCTGCGTGGCTGCTGGTAGAGCTGCCAGTAGGATGCGGCAACGGAAGCGGGCGGCATCAGCAAATCCGGATTGTCGAGCGCGTCCTTGCCCCAAAGTTTTTCGCGGCGCTCGCGCACCCAGGCGGTGTCGACGCCGGAATCGATGATCAGGTGCGCGACGTGGATGTTTTTGGGGCCGAGTTCGCGCGCCATCGCTTGCGCCACCGCGCGCAATCCGAATTTCGCGCTGGCAAAAGCGGCAAAGCCGCTGCCGCCGCGCAGCGAAGCGGTGGCACCGGTGAAGAAGATGTTGCCCTGGCCGCGCGGCAACATCAGCCGCGCCGATTCGCGCCCGGTGACAAAGCCGGCCCAGCACGCCATTTCCCAGACTTTTCGGAATACGCGGTCGGTGGTTTCCAGGATCGGAAAATTGACGTTGGCGCCGACGTTGAAGATCGTGACTTCCAGCGGCGCATGCTTGTCGGCGTCGTCGAGGAAGGCCGCGACCTCGTCCTCTTTGCGCGCATCGAGCGAGCGTCCGAGGATCGTTCCGCCGGCGGCCTCGACCTCCTTCACCAACGGCTCGAGCTTCTCGCCGTTGCGCCGGCCCGCGAACACCGTAAAACCTTCGGCGGCGAATTTCTTGGCGATCTCGGCGCCGATATAGTCGCCGGCGCCGACCACTGCGACGGTAGCGTTGCGTTTTTGCATTGGGCTTCTCCTGTCCTCATCCTGAGGCACGGCGCCTTCGCCGCGTCTCGAAGAATGAAAGCAAAACTCAGTCTCATGGTTCGAGACGCCGCGCGAGATGCGCGGCTCCTCACCATGCGGCGCATCATTTCCCAGAAATCAATTCCTCGACCTCGCGCAACTGTTCCTTGCCGAAAAACATTTCCTTGCCGACAAAGAAGGTCGGCGACCCGAACGCGCCGCGCTCGACGGCGGATTGCGTGTTCTCGATCAGCTTTGCCTTCACCTCGGGCTCCTGCGAGCGGGCGAAGAGTTTTGCGGCATCGAGGCCGGAGGCGGAAAACGCCCTGGCGGCGACTTCGGGGTCGTCCATCTTCTTCGGCTCGACCCACATGTGGTGAAAGGCGGCCTCGACATACTTCTCGAAGATGCCGTCAAGCTGGGCGGCTACGGCCGCACGCATCAGATTGAGCGTGTTGACCGGGAAGAACGGATTCCATGCATAGGGTTTGACGCCGAAGCGTTTGACGAAACGCTCGGTCTCCAGCGCGTGAAACTCGCGCTTGTTCTTGACGCCGGCCAGCGTTTCCGCCGGCGATTTGTTGTTGGTGGCCTTGAAGATGCCGCCGAGCAGGATCGGCACATATTCGAACCTGGCGCCGGTGCGCTTTTCGATCGCCGGGATCGCCTCATGGCTGAGGAAGGCATTGGGACTGCCGAAATCGAACATGAATTGCGGGGCGGTGGTGCTCACGGCGCTCTCCCTGGCGAGTTGTTATATAACGGCGATTTATATGATCCCTATCATTCCAATCAGCGTAGCGCTTCACGGTTTCGGGATCAACCGCCGTCAGGCGGGCGCTGGCGCGGCGAATGCCCGCTCGGCGAGCCGCGCGGCATGATCGCGCACGTCCGCCGGCCATCCGGCGATCAACTCCTTGAAGCGCGAAGGATCCGGCGCGAACAGCGCGCGGATCGCCTCTTCGAAATGCGGCCGGTTGCCGGCCATGACAGACATGAAGCGATAGGCCGCCTCCTGGCCTTCGCGAATGCGATTCCCGGCGTCGCCACCACGCCGCGCGTCGTCGACCAGCTTTCGGATCGTCACCGAAGCGCCGCCAGGCTGCCGCGCCAGCCACTCCCAGTGCCGTGGCAATAGCGTGATCTCGCGCGCGACCACGCCGAGCTTTGGGCGACCGGGGCCGGGGCCGCGGCTCGGCGGCGACGCCGGTTCGGCAGCGTTCGCGCCCGTGGGCAGCCGCGCCAGCACATCGTCGACGCTGCCGCGGAAATCCAGATCGACCGCGTTGCTGGTGATGCCGTCGAAAATCAGCACGGCGAAGTCGTTATGGCGGTCGAGCGCCTGTTTGGCGGCGCGCGCCACTCCGCGCAGGTCGCCGGTGGCAATCCGGCGATCGCCATCGAAGGCGATAAAGGCGGGGTCGGAAGGCGAATCCATCAGCAAATTCTCCAAGAACGACGCCGTTATTACCCGGGTAAATAGCTCCTGTCAATAACACCCGGGTAATATCTGGCGTGGCCGCGCATCTCGACTTTCGCTCGCACCGCTGGCACCACCGGGCGCGCACGACGCCTCAGGGGGAAATCGCCATGCTCACCGTACATCACCTCAACAATTCGCGTTCGCAGCGCGTGCTGTGGCTGCTGGAAGAACTTGGCGTGCCCTACGAGATCGTGCGCTACCAGCGTCAGCCCGACATGCGCGCGCCGGCGGAATTGCGCGCGATCCATCCGCTCGGAAAGTCGCCCGTTATCACCGACAACGGCAACGTCGTCGCGGAGTCCGGCGCGATCGTCGACTACATCGTCGACATCTATGGCGACGGCCGGCTGATCCCGCCGCCGAAGACGCCGCAGCGGCTGCGCTACACCTATTGGCTGCACTACGCCGAAGGCTCCGCGATGCCGCCGCTGTTGCTGAAACTGTTGTTCACGCTGATGCCGAAGCGCGCACCGGCGTTGCTTCGGCCCCTGGTACGAAAAGTTTCCAATCAGGCGCTGACCGCTTTGGTCAATCCGCAGCTCAAGCAGCACATGGCGTATTGGGAGAGCGAACTCGGCAAGAGCACTTGGTTCGCCGGTGAGGAATTCACCGCGGCGGACATCCAGATGAGCTTTCCGCTGGAAGCCGCCGCGGCGCGCGCCGGCCTCGATCAGGGACATCCCAGGGCGATGGCGTTCCTTGAGCGCATTCACGCCCGTCCCGCCTACGCCCACGCGCTGGAAAAGGGCGGACCGTACACGGTGGGGAAGTAACTCTGCTCCCTCTCCCACAAGGGGAGAGGGAACGTGCTGTGTCCAGACCGGATAGATAGGTAACACAGTAGACCGGATGGATGGGTGACAGTTCTCTATCGGCTGGGAGGATCAGCCGATGCCTTGGCGAGAGAGCTGTGCAATGGACGAACGAGTTAGCTTCATCTCGGATCATCGGACCGGATTGTGGACGATGACGGAGCTTTGCGAACGCTACGAGATCAGTCGCAAGACCGGTTACAAATGGCTGGATCGC
>Ga0207702_10000556_pt1 | contig 41478 bp, 39 predicted proteins | sample KBSCornC62_FD_184302 | JGI IMG/M metagenome (GOLD analysis project Ga0207702, IMG submission 184302) | Corn rhizosphere microbial communities from Kellogg Biological Station, Michigan, USA - KBS Corn C6-2 (SPAdes) (version 2) | ecosystem: Host-associated > Plants > Roots > Rhizosphere > Soil ... | reverse complement strand
CACAGCTCACGATGGCCATTACGGAATCTTCTTCGGCAGCTGGCTGGTTGCCACTATAGACTTGACCGCAAACAAAGGTGTCAGTGATGTCTCCGAACAGGCGTCAGCTATGTCTCCGGAATGAACACTTGACCGGGCGACCCAGTATTCCAGAACGCTGCTGAAACGGCCGTGCGCAACACGAATACTCTGGAATACTGGATCCCCGCTTTCGCGGGGATGACATCGGTAGGTAGCGACGGTCCAGCGTTAGCTGCATCACACAACAAAAAAGCCGGCGTTGCCGCCGGCTTTCGTGTCTCTATCCTCTACGCACGAGGTTCAGTGCGCGGCTTCCAGCGCGGCCTGTTCCGCACGCGCGATGGTGCCCTTGACCGCCGACTGCACCTTTTCAAAGGCGCGGACTTCGATCTGCCGCACGCGCTCGCGCGACACGCCGAATTCGGCCGCCAGATCCTCCAGCGTCATCGGGTCTTCGGCGAGACGACGGGCCTCGAAGATCCGCCGTTCCCGCGGGTTGAGCACGCCGATCGCGCCGTTGAGCGCTTCGCGGCGATGATCGAACTCCTCGTGTTCGGCCATCAGGACTTCCTGGTTGGGCGAATTATCGACCAGCCAGTCCTGCCATTCGCCGGCCTCGCCGTCGTCGCGGATCGGCGCGTTGAGCGACGCGTCCCCGCCGAGCCGGCGGTTCATGTCGACCACGTCCTGGTCCGTGACGCCGAGCCGTTTGGCAATCAGCTTCACCTGGTCGGGGTGCAAATCGCCCTCGTCCAGCGCGGAGATCTTGCTCTTGGCCTTGCGCAGGTTGAAGAACAGTTTTTTCTGGTTCGCGGTGGTGCCCATCTTCACGAGCGACCACGAACGCAGGATGTACTCTTGAATCGACGCCTTGATCCACCACATGGCGTACGTGGCGAGACGGAAACCCTTTTCGGGTTCGAAACGCTTCACCGCCTGCATCAGGCCGACATTGCCTTCCGAGACGACCTCGGAGATCGGCAGGCCGTAGCCGCGATAGCCCATGGCGATTTTGGCCACGAGCCGGAGATGGCTGGTGACGAGGTGATGCGCCGCATCGCGATCGTCATGCTCGCGCCAGCGTTTGGCGAGCATGTATTCCTGCTGGGGTTCCAGCATCGGAAACTTGCGGATTTCGGAGAGGTAGCGGGAAAGACCGGATTCTCCGTTGAGAACCGGTAAGGTAGCTGTACGGGCCATTTTAGCGCCCTCCAGTGGTTCAGGCCCCCGATAGCGGCGGGCCAGGCAGGCGGCTCCTTTTGTTAAAGCCAGCCGCGCTGCGATGTTCCGCGTTGGATATTCAACGCAGGTGCAGCATACACCAAAACGATGGGCATTTGGAAGGATATCGGCCGTCACGTTCCGGTGTGCCTGCCATAACCTGTTGGCATGGCAAGACTTTCTTAACCGCCCTGCGTCATAGCGCCGCTCGCAGCTTTTCCCTCAGATCGCTGAGGTCGGCCGGCAAATCCGAAATCCACTCCAGAATCGCCCCGGTCCGGGGGTGCTCCAGTACCAGGAGGTAGGCGTGCAGCGCCTGCCGATCGAGCGCGGTTAAGGCCGCCCGGCTGGCCGGGCCGAGCCGGCTCGCCTTGGTCTTGAAGTGCGGGCCGTAGACGGCGTCCCCCATCAGCGGGTGCCCGATATGGGCGAGGTGGACCCGGATCTGGTGGGTGCGTCCGGTCTCGAGCTGGCAGGCCAGCAGCACTGCGGCCGGTTTGCCGCTGCGGTCGTTGAAAGCCTCCTGCAGCTCCCAATGGGTGACCGCCTCGCGGCCGCCGTCGCGCACCGCCATCTTCTCGCGGGCATAGGGATGCCGGTCGATCGGTTCATCGATCGTGCCGCGCTGGTGGCGCGGCAGGTCCCAGGCGAACGCCATATAGCCGCGCCGCATCGCGCCGGTGCGGCCGTGGTCGGCGAATTGCGCCGATAGCGACGCATGGGCCCGGTCGTTCTTGGCCACCACCATCAATCCTGTGGTGTCCTTGTCGAGCCGGTGCACGATGCCCGGCCGGCGCACGCCGCCGATGCCGGAGAGGCTTAAGCCGCAATGGGCGATCAGCGCGTTGACCAGCGTGCCGGTCTCGTGGCCTGCGGCGGGATGCACGACGAGCCCCTTGGGCTTGTCGATCACGATGATGTCGTCGTCCTCGAACACGATATCGAGCGCGATATCCTCGCCCGCAGGCTCCGGCGCGATGGCTTCCGGCACGTCGATTGTGATCGTATCCCCGGATCCGACATGATAAGCGGGGTCGCGGACGGGGGCGCCCTTCAGGGCGACGGAACCGGCGAGGATCAGCGCCTTCAGCCGCGAGCGCGACAGCTCCGGCTGCCGCACCGCCAGCACGCGGTCGAGCCGGGTCGAGCCTTCGTCGCCTTCGACGATGACCACGAGCTGGTGTGCGCTATTCGCTGAGTTCTGTTCCAACGGATTACCTTCTATTTTGAGCATGGCCTTATCGGAAAACCGGTTTCCACTTTTCCGGGCCATGCTCTAAAGAGCCTTTATGACGACAACGACCGAAACCGCCGCGCCCGAACCGACCCCCGAGCAGGCCGCCCTGTTCGCGCGGGTGCGCCGGATGATGCTGATCGCCGGCCTGACCACGACGCTGGCGGTGGCCGCCGTCCTGATCGCCATCGGCTATCGCCTTTTCCGCTCCGAGGGAAGCGCGGCGACCACGACCGACATCACCGCCACCCTGCCCAAAGGCGCCCGGATCGTCTCCACCGGCGTGGCCGGCGACCGCTTGGTGGTGACCCTCGATATAGCCGGCACGACCGAAATCCGCACGTTTGACGCCCATACGTTGAAGCCGGCCGGGAAGCTGAGGTTCGTCAGCGAGCCGTGAGGTGGCGAGGGTAGCGGTGGCCCGACCGGCCGCGCCACACCTCAAACGTCATCCTGAGGTGCGAGCCCTCTTGGGCGAGCCTCGAAGGATGGGCCAGATATGCCCGAGACCTCATCCTGAGGAGCGGCCCCTTGGCCGCGTCTCGAAGGATGGCCACACGGACGGCGCCACACACCCCCAGAGCCCGCCCGCCCTGCCTTGCAGGAAAAGCATTTCGAGGCTATTCCCTCCAGCCAACGCTCCCTTCGTCTAGCGGTTAGGACGCGGCCCTCTCAAGGCTGAAACAGGGGTTCGATTCCCCTAGGGAGCGCCATTTTGTCACCATTCGGAATAAGACCGCGAACTCTGACTTGGGTCAGCGTGATGGCGATGGGTGGCACTGATCCGTGTTCACGAGCCACAAACGTCGGCGAAGGTCACTGTGACACCTTCGGACTTCTCGGGACTTAAGAAACTGGCTGGTTTACGGCTGGGACTACGTATCCTTGTGGATGACGCAGGCAAACCCATCGGATTAAGTGAATCCCCCCGTTACGTTTCCGCAACGGGGGTAATCCTTCGCAACGAAAACCGAAGCTTCCGTTGCTTGCCGTGGCTTTCCAACCGATTTCCCACTGTATCATTGCCGAATTGCAAAAGGCGGTCAATAATCAATTTTTGGTTGTGCGTGCTTTTTCAGGTGGCGTGATGAGTGAGAATACTGTCCGGCGTATCCTCGGAATTGACCTCGGTATTGCGTCTTGCGGATGGGGGGTCATCGAAGTCGGCGAGGCCGACGGAAGCATCATCGCTACTGGCGTCCGCTGTTTCGACGCCCCTCTTATAGACAAGACCGGCGAGCCAAAAAGTGCGACCCGCCGGACAGCGCGGGGGCAACGGCGGATCGTCCGTCGTCGCCGGCAACGCATGAATGGCATCCGACGCTTACTTGGTGAATTTGGTCTGCTGACGGATCAGTCATCGGATGCCCTGCGCCACGCCCTGCGCCGGATTACGCCAGGCCCGGGGGGATCACAGGTGACGCCGTGGACGCTTCGCGCTGCCGCGCACGAGCGCCTTTTGTCGAATGACGAACTGGCGGTTGTTCTTGGCCATATCGCCCGGCACCGCGGCTTTCGCTCAAACGCTAAGAGCGAGGCCGGCGCGAATGCGGCGGATGAAACGTCCAAGATGAAGAAAGCGATGGAAATAACGAGCGAAGGCATCAAGGAGTATCATTCGTTCGGCGACATGATCGCCAGCGATCCGAAATTCGCGGATCGAAAGCGCAATCGCGACAAGGACTATTCGCACACGGCTAAACGCTCCGATCTCGAAGTCGAGGTCCGCGCTATCTTCCGGGCTCAAATTCGATTTGGCAGCGCGATTGCGGGCGAGAGACTGTCAGAGGCGTTTGCGGAGACGGCATTCTTTCAGCGCCCATTGCAGGACAGCGAGGACAAGGTGGGTGATTGCCCGTTTGAGCCCGGACACAAGCGCGCCGCACGCCGCGCACCGTCATTTGAACTATTCCGTTTTCTGTCCCGGCTGGCCAATCTCAAATTGGCCGTCGGCAGATCGCCGGAACGGCGGCTGACGCCGGATGAGATTGCACTGGCGGCAAAGGGCTTCGGCGAAAGCAAGAAGACCATCACGTTCAAATCGCTGCGCGAGGCGCTCGATCTCGATCCGAACGCGCGCTTTTCCGGCATTGCAAAGGAGAAGGAGAGTACGCTCGACGTGACCGCGCACACCGGTGGCGCCGCTTACGGAACGAAGACACTGAAAGACGCGCTGGGCGATGCGCCGTGGCGATCGTTGTCGCGAACGCCTGAACAGCTCGATCGCATTGCCGAAATCCTGTCATTCCGCGAGGACATGACTTCCATCCGGACCGGACTTGAAGAACTCGATCTTGATATCCTGATCGTCGATGGCCTGATGCAGGCCGCGGCCAACGGCGACTTCAAGGACTTTACGCGAGCCGCGCACATCTCGGCGTTTGCTGCCCGGAATATCATTCCCGGATTGCGCGAAGGGCTGGTCTATTCGGAGGCTTGCGCCCGCGTCGGCTACGATCATGCCGCGCGTCCGGCGGTCCCCCTCTGTCAGATCGGCAGTCCGGTGACCCGCAAGGCGTTGAGCGAGGCGCTCAAGCAGGTGAGGGCCGTGGCGCGGGAATATGGCCCGATCGATTACTTTCATATCGAACTCGCGCGCTCCGTTGGAAAAAGCGCGGAAGAGCGCAAGAAATTGACGGATGGCATCGAAGCGAGAAACGTCGAGAAAGAGAAGCGGCGCAAGGAAGCCGAGGAACACCTTGGCCGCGTCCCCAGCGAAGACGAGCTTCTGCGATACGAACTCGCCAAGGAACAGAAATTCAAGTGCATCTATTCCGGCGATGCGATCGACCCCGGGGGCATCTCGGCAAACGATACCCGGTATCAGGTCGATCATATCCTGCCGTGGAGCCGGTTTGGCGACGATTCCTATCTGAACAAGACGCTTTGCACCGTCAGATCCAACCAGAACAAGCGCGGACGAACGCCGTTCGAGTGGTTCGATGCCGACAAGACCGAACCCGAGTGGATGGAATATGTCGCTCGGGTCGAAGACCTCAACGAGGTCAAGGGACGCAAGAAGCGAAACTACTGCATCAAGGATGCGGCGGCCATCGAGGACAAATTCAAGGCGCGCAATCTGACCGACACGCAATGGGCGACCCGATTGCTCGCCGACGAGCTCAAACGAATGTATCCGCCGCGTGAGTGCGAGCGAGTCGTGACCGGCCGGGCGGACGGTGGCAACGATCGACTGTCGATCGTGGAGGAGCGTCGGATTTTCACGCGCCCCGGCGCCATCACGTCAAAGCTGAGGCGCGCATGGGGGCTTGAGGGGCACAAGAAGCAGGATGGAAAGCGGGTCGAGGACGACCGGCATCACGCCGTGGATGCGCTTGTGCTGGCCGCCACGACCGAGAGTCTGCTGAATCGCCTGACGGTCGAAGTTCAGAAGCGCGAACACGAGGGACGCCAGGACGACATATTCCATTGTAGTCAGCCGTGGCCGGGCTTCCGGGTCGATGTCCAACACACGATCTATGGCTCCGATACCATGCCCGGCATTTTCGTCTCCCGCGCCGAACGCCGCCGTGCGCGCGGCAAGGCTCACGATGCCACAGTGAGACAAGTACGCGGGGCTGACGGAAAAAAACTCTTCAATACAAAGCCCTACGAAATCAGCGGGGAGAAAATCGTTTACGAGCGAAAAGTCATTACGGATAAAGGCTTCAAGGAGAGCGATCTCGAAAAGATCCCTGTGCCAGATCCTTACGGCAAGGTGACCGACCCAAGGAAGTTGCGTGACGAAATGGTAGAAAACCTACGTGAGTGGATCAGAAAAGGTAAACCGAAAGATGATCCGCCCCGTTCGCCGAGTGGAGACGTTATCCGCAAGGTTCGGATTGCTACTGACAAGAAGGTCGCAATCGAACTGAACGGTGGCACCGTCGATCGCGGCGACATGGCGCGCGTGGATGTTTTCAGAAGGAAGAGCAAGAAGGGTGCATGGGAATTCCATGTCGTGCCGATCTATCCGCACCAGATTGTTGCGCTCGAATCCCCGCCGAATAAGGCTGTCGTTGCCTACAAGACCGAAAATGATTGGACATCAATCGATAGCAATTTCGAGTTTGTATGGTCGCTCAATCCAATGAGCTACCTCGAACTTGTAAAGTCAAATGGCGAACCGATTGAAGGATATTATCGGAGCATGGACCGGACCACGGGTGCGATCAATTTATCCCCGATGGCAACCAATTCGGAAACGATCCGAAGCATTGGCGTCAAGACACTTTCCAGTTTTCGTAAATTCGCCATCGATCGTGTTGGTCGAAAGTTTGAAATTTCGAGTGAGGTGCGTACATGGCGTGGAGAGGCCTGCACCTGACGCAGGCGGCACGGCTGTCGCTTGCTGACAGTCAGATTTGCGTCAAACAAGACGCTGGCGAAGTCCGGCTCGCCCTCGAAGATATTGCCTGGATCGTGATCGACACGCCGCAGGCTACGCTATCAAGCGCGCTCATGAGTGCGTGCATGGAGGCGGGAATCGCGCTGATCTTCACGGATGAACGACATACTCCATCCGGTCTTGCTTTGCCTTTTCATCGTCACCATCGGCAGGGTGGAATCGCAAAACTTCAGATTGAAGCAAAAGACGGCGTGAAGAAGCGGCTGTGGCAAACGATCGTTCGCCGCAAGATACTCAATCAGGCTGCTTCGCTCTCGATTCTTGATCGTGAAAATGCGGAAACTCTCGGAGAAATTGCTCGTCATGTAGAGCCCGGCGATCCTGAGAATGTGGAGGCTCGGGCGGCGCGTTTCTATTGGGGGCGCCTATTTGGGGATTTTGTCCGCGATGACGACGGCGATCTCCGCAACAAGATGCTGAACTATGGCTATGCCGTGGTGCGCGCCGGCGTTGCGCGCGCGTTGGTTGCGTCCGGCTTTCTCCCGGCATTTGGCCTCAAGCACGATGGCGCGGCCAACGCTTTCAATCTCGCAGACGATCTCGTTGAGCCCTTCCGGCCTTTTGTCGATGCTCTCGCATGCAGGACGTTTCACGGCGGCACGGACAAGAATGGCGATCTGACTCTGGAAGATCGTCGAGCAATGGCTGGCGCGCTACTTCTCAACGGCAAGGTTGGCGAAGGAAAGGTGTCGCTTCTGGTCGCGGCTGAAATGGCTGCCGCGAGCCTCTGCCGTGCCTTGGAATTTGAAAAGCCGGCATTTCTTGAATTGCCGGAGTTGGAGCGTGACTCGTGAAAAGCGAGGAGGTGCGTTTCGTGTGGATGTTTGTCTTTTTCGATCTGCCGGTTGGTACGAAAAATGATCGTCGCAACGCGACTCGTTTTCGGAAATTCTTGAAGGACGATGGGTTCATGATGCTGCAATGGTCGGTGTATTCCCGCGTTTGCCGTGGCGATGACGCAGCGGAAAAACATGGGCATCGCGTGACAAAAAACTTGCCGCCGCGCGGCAGCGTCCGTACCCTTCAGGTCACTGATCGTCAGTACGCGCGTATGAGGCTGTTGCTTGGGGAAGCAACATTCAATGAGAAAAAAGCACCACAACAACTGGTTCTGCTCTGATTTCCGCCTGTCGGGTCACGCGGAAATCAGAGCATTTTCAGTAACTTCTGCCGCTTGTAGCCTACCACGGGGAAATCGGTAGGGAAGCCACGGCCGCCAGCGAGAGCCGATGCAGCAGCGCGTTAGCCTACCACGGGGAAATCGGTAGGGAAGCCACGGCCGGTGACGCCCTGTCTTGCTTGCGACGCGCAGCCTACCACGGGGAAATCGGTAGGGAAGCCACGGCCTGGTTCACCGGCGAGGCGGACGTCCCCGAAGCCTACCACGGGGAAATCGGTAGGGAAGCCACGGCGTCGAACTTCGAGGGGATGCTTAAGCGCATAGCCTACCACGGGGAAATCGGTAGGGAAGCCACGGCATGAGGGACAGCTGCGGAAAATCCAACGGCAGCCTACCACGGGGAAATCGGTAGGGAAGCCACGGCGTGTGAGTACAGCGGCCTCGTTAGGGACGCAGCCTACCACGGGGAAATCGGTAGGGAAGCCACGGCCCGCAGAAGCGCATCAACGTCGGCCTTATGAGCCTACCACGGGGAAATCGGTAGGGAAGCCACGGCAGCGACGTTGGAGGCTACGAGGTCCGCAGCAGCCTACCACGGGGAAATCGGTAGGGAAGCCACGGCTTCCCGCTCCATCGGGCCAGCTCATGATTGAGCCTACCACGGGGAAATCGGTAGGGAAGCCACGGCCTCGCCTTCGGGCACCGGAAGGTCAAACCGAGCCTACCACGGGGAAATCGGTAGGGAAGCCACGGCCTTAAGCGCCACCTTAGCAACGTGCTTATTAGCCTACCACGGGGAAATCGGTAGGGAAGCCACGGCGAAGGCTGCCGGCGTGTTTAATCCCTCTCTAGCCTACCACGGGGAAATCGGTAGGGAAGCCACGGCAGTGCGCTGCGACAGGCCGCCCTGCGAGATAGCCTACCACGGGGAAATCGGTAGGGAAGCCACGGCGGTCTTGAAAGCAGCCTCTAAGCAGGCGACAGCCTACCACGGGGAAATCGGTAGGGAAGCCACGGCGTATTCGAGGCGGTAATGGTAGCCCCCGCGTGCGGCTAAGTCGATTTGCTGGCAAGTGTTCTCAAGCAAGCCAATTCTCCACGTTCAGGCCTCGGACACGTTTGAACTCGCCGGTGTTCGCGGTCACGATCGTGGCGCCGGTTGCATAGGCATGGGCAGCGATCAGCAGGTCGTTGCCGCCGATCGGCCTTCCGGCCGCTTCCAGCTCGGCGCGGATTCTGCCGTATTCGGTGTCGGCCGGCACTTCGAGCGGCAGCACTTGTATCTCGCCAAGCAGGTCTTCGACGGCTTTGATCATCCGCTTCGAGCCGCTCTTCGCGCAGCCATAGCGCAGCTCGGCGGCCACGATGACGCTGGTGCAGATGTTGTCTTCGCCCAACTTGGCAATCCGCTTCGCGGCTCTGCCCTGCGGGTTCCTGATCAAGTCGGAAACGATGTTCGTGTCCAGCATGTAGCGAGTCAAAAAAGGTTCTCCGGCGCCGGTACGGGATCGTCGATTTCAGGAAAACCCTCTTCCAGCGGCTTCATCGTTTTGAGCAGGGCGACCAGGCCGCGCTTTCGCGCCGGCTCGATCACCAGACGATCGCCGTCGCGGTGCATGATCGCTTCGTCGCCCGGCAGTTCGAACTCCACAGGAATACGGACCGCCTGGTTGCGGCCGTTGCGGAATAGTCTGACGTGCCTCTGCTCCGGCATGAAATACCTCCAAGGCATATGCTTGAGACATATGCCGCTATGTACCGGATTGCAAGAGGCCGCCAGGCCGGATGATTTCCCCGACTTCAACCTGTCCGGCACCAACGGTGTGGATTTTGTAAGTGGATATCGCCGGCTCTGAAAGGAGCGAGACCAACGCCCCGGCTACTCGCAAATGATCCGGCTAATATCGCAAACGGTTAGTGGAGGCACTTCGATGAGCCGAACCCAGCCAATATCTCGTGGCGGGCTTTGGTATCCACCTCACGCTGCCTTGTAAGCCACAATCTTTTTAATCTGCGGCGCGAGCACATCTTCCGCTGTCTCGAGATCGGAGCGCGCCTGCATGTTCATCCAGAACGCCGCGCCGGTCTTGAAAAACTTGCCTAGCCGCAGCGCCGTGTCGGCGGTAACGGGCTTCTCCTCGCGCGCGATGCGTTCGATCCGGGTCCGCGGAACGTTCAGCGCGGTCGCGACCGCGTAAGGCGTCAGCTTGAGCGGAACGAGAAATTCTTCCCGCAGGACTTCGCCGGGATGAACCGGCGGTAGTTTCCTTGCCATTTGCGAACTCCTGTTCGGCGGCCACATTCGGCCAGTCCGGCTAGTGATATCACCGCGAGATACGAAGCGGACGCGGCGATAATGGCATATTTTTTAATTCATCTCTTTTAGCAGCTTCCGCACTTCTCCTATCAACGCTCCGATCCGCCTGCGCTCTTCGATCGCACTCCTCGTGAACTGGCCGTGCTTGCGCGCGTTCTGGTTTGCCCTTGGCGCACCGGATCCCGGCGCGCCGCCGTGCATGCGACAGCGCTTTTTGCCGCGCACCGCCGGCGAGCGGCACACGACGCCGCGACGGGTCCTGGCGCCGCACCGCGGGCTCGCCAGCATGGGCCGGATGTTGCGGGCGTGATCGCTCATTCCTTTGCTCCCCGCCTGGCATCGTCGAAAGCCTGCTTCCGCTGGGAGCGCGAGGCTTTCGGCGCATTCCGTGCCGCGGAGGTCCGATTCTTGTCGGAGACGATCATGCTCGCGTGCTGGGTGACGTTGCCGACAATAGCCTTGCCGCCATCGCCGACCGACACGTTCTGCACGGTGATGGCGGGCTCGCCATGGCTGCGGTAGCGGTTGAGCGCCTCGATCTGGGCGGGAAATGTGCGGGTCAATCGGCTCAACGCGCGCGCGGCGCTGTCGTGCTGGGCGAGGTCGTCGGCATTGGCGAGGTGATGGGCACATCGCATCGCCATCACATGAACCGAAACAATCTGCGCCACCAGCATGGCCTCGACGGAATCCCTCGGCTTGATGCTCTTCACCATCGAAATCATGAAAGACAAATTGACCTCGTCGGGGCTCCCGCCGCTCACGCTGGCCCTGACCAATTGCCTGAGGATGCCATCCATTGCGTCGCGATCGGTTGTCCCCAGCGCTTTCGCCATCAGCTGTTCGCCGAGATCTGGATCGGTATGCTCGATGGCAAATCCGTGCGGCAAGAGCCTTATCCGTGGGGCTTCGACAGCTTCGGGGTCGGTTGCGGCGATCGTCGTTGGCTCGGCGAGGTCTGGAACGGTGCTCATGTCGAGACTCCCTGGCGCGCCGGAACGCGCGGTTCGGCACCGCGCGGGCCATCGTTGGCCGCGCGGAACCGGCGCAATTTTAATTGTGGGCGGAGGATTGCTGGACCGCAACTACTGCCAACGCGTCCGCTATCGCGGACTGACGGGCGTTACGAGATTGCGGGAGGATGAACAAAAGCCTCTGATTTGCCCGACGTGTCAAATTGTTATTCGAGCGGCCGCGGCCGGCCGCTACTTTGCATGGGGTTGTTTTCGATGTTTTGGGTGCGCGCCTGCGAAGACTTGGCATGACTAACGAGTCTGACCTCAAGATCGAACCAGACGGCAGTTTGAGAGCACGCACCAGAAGTGAATAATCCAGTGTTCCAGAGTGCCGATGCTCAATCGCGCGCGCTCTGGAATACTGGATCGTCCGCTTTCGCGGACGATGACGGTGGTGGCGACATCGCGGCCGGGACCGTGTAATTGTCACGCCCACCAAATCTCAAAAAGCGAGTCCCAATGCCGTCTCCCTTCGTCCCGCAAATCACCCTCTATCGCCGCTGGCTTTCCGAACAACGCGGCCTCGAATTCGCCGACTATGAATCGCTGCGGCAATGGTCGGTCCGCGATCTCGACGCGTTCTGGCGCAGCATCTGGGATTATTTCGACATCCAGTCGCGGACGCCGTTTTCCGCGGTGCTGGCGGCGCGGAAAATGCCGGGCGCGGTGTGGTTTCCAGGCTCCACGGTGAATTATGCACGGCAGGTGTTTCGGCATGCGACGGCGGCGAACGCCGCGGGGCTGCCGGCGATCATCAGCCGGGGCGAGCAGGGCGCGCTCACTGAGATGAGCTGGCCGGAGTTGCAGCGAAGGGTCGCAGCGCTGGCGCTGCATCTGAAGAGCAGGGGCGTTGGCCGTGGCGATCGGGTCGCGGCGTATCTGCCGAACATTCCCGAAACCATCATCGCGTTCCTGGCGAGCGCCAGCCTCGGCGCGGTGTGGAGCGTCTGCGCGCCCGACATGGCGGCGCCCGCGGTGATCGATCGCTTCAAGCAGATCGAACCGAAGGTGCTGATCGCCTGCGATGCCGTGACCTATGCCGGAAGGCGGCACGATCGCCGCGACGTGGTCGCGGAGCTTCGGCGCACGCTGCCGACGGTCGAGCACGTCATCGTGCACAGCGACGGCGGCGATGCGTCGTCGGACACGCTGCTGTCAGCCGTTCTCGCCGGCGCCGGCAGCGCGATCGATGCGTTCGAGCCGGAATGGCTGCCGTTCGATCACCCGCTGTGGATCGTCTATTCCTCGGGCACCACCGGTCTGCCAAAACCGATCGTGCACGGCCATGGCGGCGCGATGATCGTGGCGATGCCGCTGATGACGCTGCACAACGACATCGGCCGCAGCTACGCGCCAAATTCGCTCGGTGAGCGCTTTCACTGGTACTCGTCGACCGGCTGGATCATGTGGAATTGCCAGGTCAACGCGCTGCTCAACGGCACCACGGTCTGCCTTTTCGACGGCAGTCCCTCAGGCCCCAAAGACAGGCCCGACTGGACCACGCTGTGGCGTTTTGTGAGCGAGACAAAGACCACGATCTTCGGCGCCGGCGCGGCGTTCTTTGCCAGTTGCGCCAAGGCCGAAATCGGTCTCGGCGCGAGCGGTGACCTCTCGTCGTTGCGCGCGCTCGGCTCGACCGGATCGCCGCTCAGCGCCGAAACGCAATCCTGGTTCAACACGCGCTTCGCGCAACTTGCCAAACATAACGGCAGCGCGGCGCAGGCCGATATGTGGTGGGCCAACATTTCCGGCGGCACCGATTTTGCGGGCGCCTTCATCGGGGGCAACCGCGAATTGCCGCAGACGCCGGGCGCGATGCAATGCCGCCTGATGGGCTGCGCGGTGGAAGCCTTTAATGAGCAGGGCCAGGCTGTCATCGACGAGGTCGGCGAACTCGTCTGCACCGAACCGTTGCCGTCGATGCCGCTCAAATTCTGGAACGACCCCGGCGATGCGCGCTACCGCGCCAGCTATTTCGAGACCTATCCGGATAATTTCGATGGCAGCGGACGCGGTCCGGTGTGGCGGCATGGCGACTGGCTGAAGGTCAATCCGGACGGATCCTGCGTGATTTTCGGGCGCAGCGACGCCACCATCAACCGCCACGGCCTGCGCATGGGCACCAGCGAGCTCTATTCGGCGATCGAGGCGCTGCCCGAGGTGCTGGATTCCATGGTGGTCGACCTCGAATATCTCGGCCGCGACAGCTATATGCCGCTATTCGTGGTGCTGCGCGACGGTTTTGTCCTCGATGAGGCCATGCGCGGCGAGATCAACCAGGCGATCGAAGCCGGCCTGTCGCGCCGCTTCCTGCCCAATGACATTTTCGCCGTGGCGGAAATCCCGCGCACGCTGTCCGGCAAGAAGCAGGAATTGCCGATCAAGAAGCTGCTGCTCGGGCAGCCGGTGGAAAAAGTCATCAACCGGGATGCGATGTCGAATCCCGGCTGCCTCGACTGGTATCTGTCGTTCGCGAAGAACTATCTGGGGAGCAAGCGAAGCTGAGACGCCGCTATCATTCACCGTCCCGTCGCCAGCTCCAGCGCGATCGCGCAGGCGCGGTCGTATTCGTCGAGGTTGATCCACTCGTCCGTCGTGTGCGGCTCGTTCTGGCCTGCGCCGAACGTCACGGTCGGCACGTCGTGACGCACCATCCAGTTGGCGTCGAGCCCGCCATTGGCCGAGCGGATCACCGGCTTGCCGCCGACGGCGGACACCGCCGCCACCGCGCGCTTGACCACCGGCAGGCTTTCCTTCTGGCGGAACGGATAATAATCGGTCTCGGCCTTGAACTTGATGCGGCCGGACTTGCCTTCGCTGCTCTTCACTTTCCTAGCCGCATTCGTGAACGCCGTCTTGTAGGCTTTTGTGATCTCCTTGAAGAACGTCCGGTCATGGCTGCGGCATTCGCCGCGCACTTCGACATAATCAGTGACGACATTGGTCGCGTCCCCCGCAGGCCTGCCTTCACCGCCGGTCACGGGCCCGACATTGCTGGTGCCTTGCTTCTTCCCCTTCACCACCTTGCCGAACCATCCCTTGGCCTTCACCTCGGCGAGCGCCAGCGCCAGGATCATGGTCGAAGAGATGCCGCGCTCGGGCGCGACGCCGGCATGCGAGGCGCGGCCAAAGATCTCGACCTGCCAGCGGTCGGCGCCGACCGCGCCGATCACGACATTGGACGCCGAGCCGCCGTCATAGTTGAACGCCATGACGGGCGAACCGAGTTCTTCGGTCTTGACGTGGCGCGCGCCCCACAGGCCGCTCTCCTCGCGCACGCAGAACAGCAGCGTGATCGGCGGATGGTCGGCGTTGGTTTTGGCGAGTTCCGCCGCCAAGGTCACCAGCACGCCGCAGCCGCAGCGGTTGTCGCCGCCGAGCGCGGTCTTGGCTTGGTTGACGATCTTGCGGCCGGCGAGTTTTGGCTTGGCGCCGGCGCACAGCGGCACGGTGTCCATGTGGGTCATGAACAGGATGCGCGGCTGGTTGTGCAGCGCGCCGCGGCCGGGCAGGTCGACGATCAGGTTGCCGGTCTCGGTCGGCACCGGAATGCGCGTGTTGGCGTCGTCGAGGTGGATCGCCTCAGTTGGAACGCCGACTTCCCTGAGCGCGGCGACGAGGTCACGCCCGATCGCCGCCTCCTTTCCGGTCACGCCCTCGATGGCGAGGAAACGCATCAAACGATCGGTGGCGGCTTGGGTGTCGATGGGCATGGGTTCTCCTTATGGTGCGGTTCAGGCCGCAAGATCGATTCCGCTGATCATGTCGTAGGCCAAAAGCTCCTCGCCGGTGTCGGCCGCGTTCATGATGCGCTTGCCGATCAGGTCGCGCAGGGTTTCGGTGGTGCCGCCGCCCAGCGTGCCGTAGCGCGCGCCGCGATAGAGCCGCGACACCGCGTATTCGTCGGTGAAGCCGAAGCCGCCATGGAGCTGGATTGCCTCGCTGGTGACGCGGTTCGACATCTCGTTGCAGGTGATCTTTGCCACCGCCGCCATGAACGGATCGGGAAACGGATTCGCGGTGATGCAGGCGCGGTAGAGGATGCTGCGGGACACCTCGATGTCGCGGTACATTTCCGCGAGCTTCCAGCGGATGCCCTGAAAATCGCCGATCGCCTTGCCGAACACGGTGCGGTCCCGGACGTAATTGCGGGCCTCGTCGAACGCGCCTTCGGCCAATCCAAGCGAGATGCTGGGGTTGAGGCAGCGCTGCGTGTTGAACGCGCTCAACAGCTTGCGAAAGCCGTCCTCGCGGATCACGAGATTTTCCAGCGGCAATTCGCAATCGTTGAACTGGATCTCGTGCAGGTTCTCGCCGCCCATGGTGTGATAGGTGCCGGTCACCTCGAATCCGGACGTGTTCGGCTCCAGCAGCACGCAGCCGATGCCTTCGCGGCCCGGCCGGCCGTCGATCCGCGTGAAGATCACGAACATGCCGGCCTCGCGGGCGCGGCTGATCAGCGTCTTGGTGCCGTTGAGGATGACGCGATCGCCCTTGACGACGGCATTGGTGCGGTAGTTCGCGACATCGGTGCCGGCATGCGGCTCGGTCATGCAGACCGCCAATATGCAGTCGCCGGAGACGACTTTGGGCAGAATCCGCTCGCGGATCGCGTCGGGCGCGTAGGTCGCGATCACGCGGGTCTGCACGCCGGCTTCGCCGAGCGTCGCCATCGCGGTGACGTAGCAGGTTTTTGCGATCTCCTCGAGGATCAGCGCGGTGTCGAACACCGGCAGGCCGAGCCCGCCATAGGCTTCCGGAACCGACATGCCGAGCACGCCGATCTCCGCGAGCTTCTTCATGTTGTCCCACGGGAAAGTGCCGTCCATGTAGCGTTGCGCGGTGGCCCTGAACTGGCCTTGCGCGAGATCGCGCACCGTGCCGATCATGCTTCGCTGCTGCCCGGTGAGTTGGAAGTCCATCATCAGCCTTTTCTGTCCGCGGCGCCGATCGCGTTCGCGCCGGGCGTCACTTGCGTTTCCTCGTCGTCCGGCGCTAGCCTACCGGCAAGTTGGAGGCATGCAAACGACCTTTCTGCGGGCTTCGTCATGAGGATTCGGCATGAGCCGATCCTCTCGTTCGAGACCGCCAATAGTGCCGGGAAAAGGCATCGGGAGAACCGGATCATGATCAAGATCGGCGCCCTGTTCGCGGCGACCCTGTTGCTGGCAAGCCCGGCCGCGTACGCACAGGCCTATCCATCGAGGCAAATCACGCTGATCATTCCGTTCGCGGCCGGAGGCTCCAACGACATCATTGCCCGCGCCATCGGCAAGGAATTGGCCGACGCCTGGGGCCAGCCGGTGATCGCCGAGAACCGCCCCGGCGCGGGCGGCGTGATCGGGGCCGCGGCCGTCGCCGCCGCGCCGCCGGACGGCTACACGCTGCTGCTGGTGTCGTCGACCTTCACCATCAATGCCGCGATCAAGAAGCACATGCCGTTCGACACGGCAAAGGGTTTCACCCCGATCGCCTTTGTCGCCCGCTCGCCGCTATTGTTCGTTTCCTCGAAAAATCTCGCGGTGAAATCCGCCAAGGACGCGCTGGCGCTGGCGCGGAGCAAGCCCGGCGAGATCACCTATGCCTCGGCCGGTATCGGCAGCATCAACCAGATCGCCGCCGAACTGATTGCGTTGTCGGCCGGCGTCAAGCTGATGCACGTGCCCTACAAGGGCGGCGCGCCGGCGCTCAACGATCTGCTCGGCGGCCATGTCGACGTCTATGTGTCGAGCATGCCGCAGGTGCAGCAGCTCGCGCAAAGCGGCCAGGTCAACGCGCTTGCCGTGACCAGCGTCAAGCGATCGCCGCTGTTGCCTGATGTGCCGACGCTCGCGGAGTCCGGCATCCCGGGTTTCGATCTGTCATCCTGGTGGGGGATTGTCGGTCCGGCCGGCGTGCCGCCGGATGTCGTCAGCAAACTCAATGCCGCGATCAACAAAACGTTAAATTCGCCCGAGATCGAAAAATTCATGGCCGGCGAGGGCGCCGAGGCCCAGGCCATGACGGCGCAGCAGTTCAGCGATTTGATCCATACCGAAATTGCGCGCTGGGCCAAGGTCGGGCACGACGCGAATATCTCGATCGATTAGGGGACCTGTACGGAGTCATCGATCGAGTACCAGTTCGTCATATCGCCTTGCAGCCACCTCGTCGCATCGCGCGCGATAGGCCGGCGCGCTGCCGCTGTAGCGCGCGACGATGCGAGTCTGCTTGCCTTCCACGTTGCGGTTAATTCCCGTCATCCAGGAATCCACCTCGTTGGACAACAGGCCGACGCCGAGCGCCTTGACGTGGTCGGTCCAGGCGGTGACGCCCGCCGGCGTGGCATCGACGCGGGTCAGGTTGTTGTCCCGCGCAAAAGCGATCAGGCGCGTCACCCAATCGACATTGTATTCGATGCTGCGCGGGATGTTGCCGAGCGCGGTGTGCGGACCCATCAGCATCATCATGTTGGGAAAGCCGTCGACCATGACGCCGAGATAGGTCTCCGGCCCGCGCTTCCATCGCTCCTTCAGCCGCACGCCGTCCACACCGCGCAGGTCGATCTTGTCGAAACTGCCGGTGATGGCGTCGAACCCGGTCGCATAGATGATGATGTCGAATTCGTATTCGGCGGCGCTGGTCTTGATGCCATCAGGCGTAATGCGTTCGATCGGCGTTTCCGTTATGTCGACAAGCTCGACATTGTCCTGATTGTAGACTTCGAAATAAAACGTCTCCAGCGGCAGCCGGCGGGTGCCAAAACCGTGATTCCTGGGAATCAGCTTTTCCGCGATCCTGGGGTCCTTGACCCGCTGCCGGATCTTCCGGGCTACGAAATCGCTGATCAGCGCGTTGGCCTTGCGGTCAATCAGTATGTCGCGGAAATTGCCTTGCCAGATGCCAAAACCGCGTTCGGCATAGAGTTTTTCGAAGAACGCCTCGCGCTCGTCATCCGTGACCTCGAAGGTGCCGCGCGGATCCGGCGTGTGCAGGAAGCAGGCAAAGGTTTCCTGGCAGCGCCGGAACATCTCGGGATAGCCGGCCTTGATCTGCTTCTGGGTCTCGGCATCGATCTTGCCGTTGTGCAGCGGCGCGCTCCAGTTCGCCGTGCGCTGGAACACGGTGAGGTGCCCGACGTGGCCCGCGATGGTCTGGATGGTCTGGATGCCGGTGGCGCCGGTTCCGATCACCGCGACGCGCTGGCCGGTGAAATCGACCGGCTCTTTCGGCCAGCGCGCGGTATGAAAGGCGCGGCCCTGAAAACGGTCGACGCCTTCGATCCTCGGCATGGTCGGCGTGGAGAGCGGGCCGATCGCGGTAATCAGGAAGCGGGTGAGGAACCGGCTGCCGTCCTGCAACGTCACGTTCCAGCTTCGCGCCGCCTCGTCCCAGATCGCGGCCGTAACCCGGCTTTCAAACTGGATGTCGCGGCGCAGGTCGAACTTGTCGGCGACGTGATTGATATAACGCAGGGTCTCCGGCTGCCCCGCAAAGTGCTCGGACCAGTCCCATTCCTCCAGCAACTCCCTGGAAAAAGAGTAGCCGTAGCTGTAGCTCTCGGAATCGAAACGCGCGCCGGGATAGCGGTTCCAGTACCAGGTGCCGCCGACATTGGTGCCGGTCTCGAATACGCGAACCCGCAATCCCAGTTCGCGCAGCCGATAGAGCTGGTAGAGGCCCGACATGCCGGCACCGATGATGATGGCGTCGTATTCCGCAACAGGCGTGGCGTCGGGCACGTGCTGTTTCTCCCCGCCGTGGATGGCGCTACCGCGACGCTAGCCGGTCCGGCGTCGGCGGACAAACCTCGAAACGCTTGCCAGCCATGGCGAATTGACAGGTGCCCTGGCGTTGGCAGCCCTTTCCATCGCGGCCGCCCGGTCCTAAAAATCGGAAAACGACACTGTTCAGGGGAGGCTTGGCCATGACCGATCTGCCGAAGAAAGTCGAAATCCACGAGGAAGGTCCGCGCGAGGGCTTTCAGATCGAGCCCGGCCCGATCTCGACCGCCGACAAGATCCGCGTGATCGAGGGGCTCGCCGAGACCGGGCTGCATCACATCCAGGTCTGTTCCTTCGTCAACCCGCGCGTGGTGCCCGGCTGGGCGGACGCCGAACAGGTGGTGGCTGGATTCAAGGCCAGGCCGGGCGTCCACTACACCGCGCTCTGGTTCAACGAGAACGGTCTGAACCGCGCGCTGGCGTTCAAGGACAGGCTGACCATCAGCGGCAGCATCTCGCTGACGGCCTCGGAAGGTTTTACCCGCAAGAACCTCAACCGCAGCCACGCCGAAAACCTCGCGGCGATGCGCAAGATGACGGCCTCGCATCTCGCGGCCGGCGTTCCGGTCGAGCGGATCGGCGTGATGGCCGCGTTCGGCTGCAACTACCAGGGCGACATCGATCCCGCACAGGTCGTCTCGACGCTGGAGGACGGCCTGGCGATCGCCAGGGAGGCCGGCGCCACGATCAACGTGTTCTCGCTGGCCGACACCATGGGCTGGGCCGCGCCGCACCGGATCGAACGCGTGATTGGTGAAGTTCGCGGCCGTTGGCCGGATATGCGGCTCAGTCTCCATCTGCATGACACGCGGGGTCTCGCGGTCGCCAACGCGCTCGCCGCCCTGCGCATGGGTGTGGCGCAATTCGATTCCACGGTCGGCGGTCTCGGCGGCTGTCCGTTCGCGGGTCACAAGGGCGCGGCCGGCAACATCTCCACCGAGGAGCTGGTATTGCTCTGCGAGGAGATGGGCATCGAAACCGGCGTTGATCTCGATAGACTGATCGAGGTTGGCCGGATGGCGGAAACCGTGGTCGGGCATGTGTTGCCCAGCGAACTGCTGCATGCCGGCAGCCTCGACGCCTTCCGCCGGCAGGCCGCCTGATGTCGGCTGCGCCGCTGGCCGGACTTCGCGTTCTCGAATTCAGCCACACCGTGATGGGCCCGACGGCCGGGCTGTTGCTCGCCGACATGGGCGCCGACGTCATCAAGGTCGAACCGGGGCCGGGAGGCGATCACACGCGCAAGCTCGGCGGCTTTGCCTCGGGCTTCTTTGCCGCGTTCAACCGCAACAAGCGCAGCATCGTGCTCGATCTCAAATCGGCGGAGGGCCAGGGCATCCTGCACCGGCTGGTGCGCGATGCCGATGTCGTGCTGGAGAATTACGGTCCCGGCACGATGGAACGGCTGGGCTGCGGCTATGAGCAGCTCGCGCGGCTCAACCCGCGCCTGATTTATCTGGCGCTAAAAGGCTATCTCGCAGGTCCCTACGAGCATCGCCCGGCTTTGGATGAAGTGGTGCAATTCCATACCGGTCTTGCCTACATGACCGGGCCGATCGGGCAGCCGCTGCGCGCCGGCGCCTCGGTCGTCGACATCATGGGCGCCGTGTTCGGCGTGGTCGCGGTGCAGGCGGCGCTGCGCGAACGCGATGTGACGGGCCGCGGTCAGCGGGTCGGCAGCGCGCTGTTCGAAAGCGCCGCGTTCCTAATGGCCACCCACATGTCGGGTATCGCCGCGACCGGACGCGAAATGCCGCCGATGCCGGCCCGACGCGGCGCCTGGGCGATCTACCAGGTGTTTACGGCGCGGGACGGGGGCGAGCTCTTTATCGGCGTCACCAGCGACCAGCAATGGGTCCGCTTCCTCAAGGAGTTCGGCTTGCAGGCGCTCGGCGAAGATCCGCGCCTCGCCACCAACGAGAGCAGGGTGCTGGAACGGCCCTGGTTGATCCCAAAATTGCAGGAAGCGATCGGCGCGCTGTCGCTCGAAGATGTCAGCGCGCGCTGCGAACGCGCCAACATTTCGTGGGCGCCGGTCGGCAAGCCGCAGGACCTTTATACCGATGCGCATCTGCTGGCCGGCGGGTTGGTCGATGTGCTGGTGCCGCAATTGGGCGGGACGGATTCGGTGATGACCAAACTGCCGGCGCTGCCGGTCGAGTTCGGCACTGAGCGGGCGCGTCCCGTGCTGAGGACCCAGCCGCCGACGCTCGGCGAGCACACCGCCGAGATACTGGCAGCAGTCGGCTATACGTCCGCCGAGATCGAAGGATTGGCCGCGCGGCAGATCATCGTCGCGCCGGCTTCCTGAACGAACAGGCCCAAGCATCCCGCCTGCTTTCGGCAGGCGATTGAGTTCTCGGTGCAATACCACGCCAATGTCGATGTCAGCGATCCGCCCTTCAACCGGCATCCGGGCGATGCGCCGGCCATGACCGCACGGGACGAAGCCGACATCATCGCATTTCTGCAAACGCTGACCGACGGATATGTGCCGGAGAAGTGAGGCCGACAGCGACCCGCCGAAAGCGGTAGCGAAGTATCACCGGACGGTGACGCCGACACTCCCAAGATTCTCCAGCGAAAATCCGTAAACCGCATCTTCGGTCGGGAAGACGGTCTTCATCACGCTGCCGGTCATCACGATCTGACCTGCCTTGAGGCCTCCGCCGCGCGCGGCAAGGTGCGCGGCCAGCCAGGCCACCGAATTGAAGGGATGGCCGAGGATGTCGCGGCCGTGACCTTCGCCGATCGCGGCGCCGTCCTTGGTCGCCTTGCCGAGCACGCTCTGGAGATCCGGCCAGTTGGTGACCAGTTCGGACAGCACGATGCCGCCGTTCCAGGAATTGTCCGAAACCAGCGCCAGCATGTCGAGGCTGGTGTAGTCGGCGGCGCGATCGTCGACCAGTTCGATGGCGGCGCAGACGCCGGCGATATGGGGCGCGATCGCCTCGACCGAGAGCGGCGTGGCCGACGGCGGCACGTCCGTTTTGATGCGGACGGCGATTTCGAATTCGAGGCCCAGCCGTCCGAAATCGGCGCGGCGGATGGTGGCGCCCGAGCGGTGCAGGCGGTTGGCGAGCACCACGCCGGCGATCGGGTGGCCGATGCCACAGAATTTCTGCATCGTTTCCGAGGTCAGGCCCACCTTGTAGCCGATGGCGTCGCCGTGCTCGGCGCGCAACAGGGCGACATATTGGTCCTGGATGTCGTAAGCATCCGGGATCGCCGTCGGCCCGTGTTGCCGATCGAAGGCCTTGAACGTGGTGTTGGCCTTGTGTTCGGCGAGCAGCGTCTCGGCCGCGCGTCGGGCCGCAGTCGTTTCCATCCCCGTCTCCCTTTCTTGAGACCATAGCCCGCCGGTCGTCGCTGTCAAACGGCCCGCGCGTAAATTTCGATCAACCGCCGCAGACCACGCCCGCCTTGTGAAGCTCCGCGAGATCGCTATCGCCGATTCCAATTTCGCCAAGCAGTTCTTGATTGTGCTCGCCGAGCCTGGGCGCGCGGGTGCGGATCGAGCCGGGCGTGCGGTCGAATCGTGGCACGACGTGATGCATCGGAATCTGGCCCATCTCCGCATCCGGATAATCCGATATCAACTCGCGTTCGATCACATGCGGATCCGCCATGATCTGCGGCGTGTCGTAGATCGGACCGATGGTGACTTCGGCGGCCTCGAAGAAGCTGACATTTTCCGCTTGCGTCCGCGCGCCGATGAATTCGCCGATGATGGCGTCGAGTTCGTCGCCATGGCGTAGCCGGTCGGCATTGGTGCGGAAGCGCGGGTCGTCGACCATGTCCGGGCGGCCGATCGCCCGGAACAGCCGCTCGGCCATCTTCTGGATCGAGCCGGACAGGCTGACATAATGTCCGTCGCTGCAGCGGTAGGCGTTGCGCGGCGCCGAATTGGTCGAGCGGCTACCGGTGCGCGGCTTTACCTTGCCGGTGAGCCGATAGTTCGCGGCCTGCGGGCTGAGGACGGCAAATAACGGATCGAGCAGCGGCAGGTCGATGACCTGGCCGCGGCCGCCCTTCATTTCCACTTCGCGCAACGCGATCATCGCAGCCGACGCCCCGTAGACGCCGGCAAAGCCGTCAGCGAGATACATCGGCGGCAGCACCGGCTCGCGGTCGGCAAAGCCGTTGATCGCGGCAAAACCCGAAACCCCCTCGATCACGGTGCCGAATCCCGGCCGTTGCGCATAAGGGCCATCCTGCCCCCATCCGGAGATGCGGATGATGACCAGCGAAGGGTTAATCGCCAGCAGCGCCTCGGGCGACAGTCCCATCTTCTCCAGCACGCCGGGCCTGAAACTCTCGACAAAAATCTGCGACGACGGCACCAGTTTGCGGATGATCTCGATCGCGCGCGGTTCGCGCAGCGACAGGCACAGGCTCTTTTTATTGCGGGAATAAACCTTCCAGTGCGTGTCGATGCCCTCGGTTTTCCAGGCCCGCAGCGTATCGCCTTCCGGCGGCTCGACCTTGATCGCTTCGGCGCCGAAATCGCCGAGGATCTGGGTCAGCACATTGCCGGCAAACAGCCGAGACAAATCGAGAATGCGCACGCCGTCGAGCGTACCGCGGGTATCAGGTTGATAGTCGCGGGCGTGCAGCTTCTTTTCACGATCCATGCGGTCATGCTCCATTTGGCAGGCGATCGGCCAGCGCGAGCACGGCACGGGCGCGTTCGAAAAAGGGTTTGTCGATCATGTGACCGTCGACCAGATAGGCGCCGACGCCGCGAGCGTCTGCATCGATCGCGGCCGAGACGACCTTGCGCGCCCAGGCGATTTCGTCCGTGTCCGGCATGAAGACCGCGTTCGCAGTGGCGATCTGGGTTGGGTGGATACAACTCTTGCCGGCGAAGCCGTGATGTTTGGCGGCGGTGCATTCGGTTCGAAAACCTTCGGCGTCCTTGACCGCCGCAAAGGCGCCGTCATAGGCGGCAATGCCGGCCTCAGCGGCGGCCAGCCGAACCGCAAGCCGGATATAGGCGAGCGCATCGCGGTCGTTTCGCGCAATGCGGTTCGGCTCGAGCAGATCGGCGTAACCGATCTGCAATCCCATCACGCGCGGATGCGCCGTGGCAAGATCGGCCGCCTTGCGCAGCGCTTTCGGCGTCTCGATATTGAGCAGGAATCTGGCGCGGTGCGCCGTCTCGTTCCGCTCGATCCGGTCAATCGCCTGAACGACGGCGCCGGCGTCTTCCGTCATCGGCAGGTTGACGACGTCGATCGGCGCGGATGCAAGCGCTGTAACGTCGGCATCGAATTCCGCGGTGCCAAATGCATTGACCCGGACAACGATGATCTTGCTGGTATCCGGCGGAAGGTCGCGCAGGAATGCGGCGAGATGGGCGCGCGCCTGCGGCTTCTGGCTGGGCGCGACCGCGTCTTCGAGATCGAACGACAGCGCGTCGGCTGCCGAAGCGAGTGCCTTTTCGAAAAGTTCCGGGCGCGAGGCCGGAACGAACAGCTTGCTGCGCATCAGCGTCGTGGCATGCGCCGGACCAGCAGGCTTGTTGCTCATCGATTGCTCCGTCATAACGCCTGTCACCAGCTATTCCCAATCCATCTAGCAGCAGTGCGCCGGCCTCGTAAAATGCAATAATGGCGGGCGGCCAGGGAGGTAGATTTGATCAAGACGCGATTGACCGAAAGGTTCGACATCGAGCACCCGATCGTATGCGCGCCGATGGCGCTGGTCTGCGGCGGGTCGCTGGCGGCTGCGGTGAGCCGGGCGGGCGGCCTTGGCGTCATGGGCGGCGGCTATGCCGGCACGGTCGGCGACGGCCCCGGTCTCGAAGAGCAGTATCGGATGGCCGGGAACATGCCGATTGGAATTGGCTTCATCACCTGGGCGGCCGAATCGAATCCGGAAGCGGTCGACTGGGCGATTGCGAAGCGCCCGAAATGCCTGTTCCTGTCGTTCGGCAGCCCTAAGAAACTCGCCGGCAAGGCGGTCGAGGCCGGCGTTCCCGTGTTCTGCCAGGCCCAGACCTTGGCGCATGTCCGGGAAGCGCTCGACGCCGGCGCCTCCGTCATCGTGGCGCAAGGCGCCGAGGCGGGCGGACATGGGGGGCGGCGCTCGACCCTGCCATTCGTGCCTGAGGTCGCCGACCTCCTGGCCAAGGGCTATCCGGATGTTCTGCTGCTGGCGGCGGGCGGCATCGCTGACGGCCGCGGACTGGCGGCGAGCCTGACGCTGGGCGCCGACGGCGTTTTGGTCGGGTCGCGGTTCTGGGCGGCCGAAGAGGCGCTGACGCCCGCGGCGGCGGCCGCCAGGGCGATCGCATCGGACGGCGATCAGACCGTGCGCACCACCGCGCTCGACAGCCTGCGCGGCGTGCCCTGGCCGGCGGAATTCAGCTTGCGGGTGATGCGCAACCGGCTGACGCACGAATGGGCGGATAAGGAAAAGGAAGCCGCGGCCGACTTCGGCGCGATGAAGCAGAGCTACAATGAGGCGCGCCAGCGCGGCGATCTCGACATTGCCGCGACGATCGTCGGCGAAGCCGTCGGCCTGATCCATGCCCGGCTGCCCGCCGCGGAAATCGTTTCCAGCATGGTCACGGAGGCCGAAGCCGCCTTGGCGCGGGCGAATTTGTCGGTAAGCTGACGCCAAACATCATCGCCGGACGCAGATGCCGGCGGGAGCGGGGGGAGAAGCGTTCGATGCCGATTCAGGTCAATCATCTTGCGCGGGTCTTCGCGTCGGTTGCGTGGGGGCTGGTGATGGCGTCGGTGCCGCTCGTTGCGGCGTCGGCGGAGGAGACGGTCAAGGTCGGACTGATCATTCCGATGACCGGTGGACAGGCCTCCACCGGCAAGCAGCTCGACAACGCGGTGAAGCTCTACATCCAGCAACATGGCGACACCGTTGCCGGCAAGAAGATCGAGATCATCCTGAAAGATGACGGCGCCAACCCCGATAATACCAAACGCATCGCCCAGGAACTGATCGTCAACGGCAAGGTCGACGTGATTGCCGGTTTCGGCATCACGCCGACGGCGCTGGCGGTGGCTCCGCTGGCAACCCAGGCAAAGATTCCCGAGATCGTCATGCTGGCAGGCACCTCCATCATCACGGAACGCTCGCCCTATATCGTTCGCACCAGTTTTACGCTGGCGCAATCCTCCACCATCATCGGCGACTGGGCCGCCAAAAACGGCATCAAGAAGGTCGCGACGCTGACCTCGGACTACGCGCCCGGCAACGACGCGCTGAACTTCTTCAAGGAGCATTTTGTCGCCGGTGGCGGGCAGATCATCGAGGAGGTCAAGGTGCCCCTGGTCAATCCCGACTACGCGCCGTTCCTGCAACGGATGAAGGACGCCAAGCCGGACGCCATGTTCGTGTTCGTGCCGGGCGGCCAGGGCGGCAACTTCATGAAGCAGTTTTCCGAGCGCGGCCTGGATAAAAGCGGGATCAAGGTAATCGGTCCCGGCGATGTGATGGACGACGATCTGCTCAACGGCATGGGTGATGCCGCGCTCGGCACCGTGACCGCGCATATGTATTCGGCCGCCCATCCATCGGCGATCAACAAGGAGTTCGTCGCCGCCTACAAGAAGGCTTTCAATTCGCGGCCGGGATTCGTCGCCGTCGGCGGTTATGACGGCATCCATCTTTTGTATGAAGCTTTGAAGAAAACCGGCGGAAAGACAGACGGCGATTCGCTGGTCGCGGCGATGAAGGGGATGGCGTGGGAAAGCCCGCGCGGCCCGATCTCGATCGATCCGGAAACCCGCGACGTCGTGCAGAACATCTATATCCGTAAGGTCGAGAAGGTCGGCGGCGAACTCTACAACGTCGAGTTCGCTACCTTCGAGGCGGTCAAGGATCCCGGCAAGACCAAGAAATAGAGGCCGCGAATCCCGAAGCGCCGGCAACGCCGGCGCTTCGATGTCGGGCTACTTCTTGACCAGCGGGCAGGCCGGATCCTCCGGGCCGAACGCCTGATCGCCGGGAATATGCGCGAGGATCTTGTAATAGTCCCACGGATATTTGGACTCTTCCGGTGTCTTGACCTGCACCAGCATGAGGTCATGAACCATCAGATTGTCCTCGCGCAGCTTGCCGTTGCGCGAGAAGAAATCCTCGATCGGCTTCTCGCGCATCTTGGCGGCGACCTTGAGCGGCTCGTCGGTGCCGGAATCCTTGACGGCGTTGAGGTAGTTCATGACCGAGGAATAGACGCCGGCCTGCCACATCGTCGGCATCCGGTTCATCTTGGCGAAATAACGCTTCGACCATTCCCGGGTCTTGTCGTCCATGTCCCAGTAGAACGAGGTGGTCAGCAGCAGGCCCTGTGCGGTCTGCAGCCCGAGCGAGTGAATGTCGGTGATGAGCACCAAGAGGCCGGCCATCTGCTGGCCGCCCTTGAAGATGCCGAACTCGCCGCCGGTCTTGATCTCGTTGGTGTTGTTGGGCGGCCCGCCGGCGATGCCGATGATCTTGGCCTTGGACGCCTGCGCCTGCAGCACGAACGACGACAGGTCCGGGGTCGCGAACGGAGGACGCACCGAGCCGAGCACCTTGCCGCCGTTCTTGGTGATGACGGCGGTGGCGTCGCGCTCCAGCGAATGGCCGAAGGCGTAATCGTCGGTGATGAAGAACCAGCTGTCGCCGCCGCGCTTGACCACTTCCTGCGCGGTGCCGACCGCGAGCGCATGGGTGTCGAACACCCACTGTATCGCATAGGGCGAGCAGAACTTGCCGTGGAAGTCGGCCGACCCGGTCGAGTGGGTGATGAACAGCTTCTTCTTTTCGTTGGCGACGTTCTGAACCGCGAGGCCTACGGCTGAGACGGGCACGTCGACGATGAGGTCGACCTGTTCGGTATCGTACCAGCGCCGCGCGATGCCCGCGCCGATGTCGGGCTTGAGCTGATGGTCGCCAGTAATGACCGAGATCGGCTTGCCCAACACCTTGCCGCCGAAATCGTCGACCGCCATTTGCGCTGCCGTCACCGAGCCCTGGCCGGTCGGCGTCGAAGCCGGTCCGTTCATGTCGGTCAGCACGCCGATCTTGACGACGTCGTCGGAAATCTGGGCCTGAGCCCCTCCCGACGCCAGCAAGGCTGCCGTGAGCGCCGCAAGCGCGGCGACGTTTCTGGCGAAAATCATGTATTCTCCTCCCGGTATTGGCTGGCGCGTTGGCCGAATTTTTATCGAATTAGGACGTAGCTGCCGCAATTTGAGAGCATTCGGCAGCCGGGGTCAACGACGCCGTTCGGCTAAGGACACACCGTTCGGGCTGCTGAACAGTGTGTCCAGTGGTGGCGCGTCATTTAGCTGCAGGGACGCCGTCGCTCCCGTCGGCGCGACGTCCCAAATCGTCAGAAAACCGGATGCAGTCCTTGCCGGATCGGCCCGCTATTCCGCCGCGAACGACACCGTGGCCTTGTCGTAATCGCCGAGGCCCATCTGGCCCTTTGGAAAGATGCCGTGCTTTTCGATCCAGTCGAACGACTGCTCGAACACCTCGCGCGAATAAGGCTCGAACACGATGCGCTCGCCGGGGCCCCAGCGCCTGGTATCCATCGCGGCATGGAAGCGGTCGGGGAATTCGTTCTTGTAGTAGTGGGTGTACAGCTCCGGCCGCAGGTCGATGTCACGCTGCGCCTTCCGCAGCGCCCGGAAATACCGCTTGATGTCGTCGGGCTCCGGATCGCCGTTGATCATCGAGGCGATCATGAAGGTGGTGTCGATCACCTTGCGGAAGCCGAGCTGCTCGGCGAGGTAATACGGTCCGTTGAACAATGCCGCGGCGGCGCTCTTGCCTTCGAGCAACAGCTCCATGCGCCGGAACAGCATGCCGTCCTCGAAGGTCAGGTTGATGTCGCGGGCCGGCATGTATTGCTCGAGCGCCTGGATCGTCGAGTAATGGCTGCCGGACTGGAAGCCGACCGAAATCGGCACGCCGGCGAGGTCGGCCGGATTCCGGATCGGCGAATCGGCGGCAACGAAGATGCCCGAAGTCGCGATCGAATAGACGTCGGAATAGAGTTTGGCATGGCCGGTGGAGGCCGCGACATTCACGGTCCAATGGCAGGCGCAGCTGACGTCGGCCTCGCGTCCCTTCTCGATGCTCTGGAACGCGCCTTCGTTGACCTTGTTGTGGTGCTGGCCCTTGGTCGAGCGGATCAGCTCGCGGAATTCGTAATCGAGACCCTCGGCGCGGAAATAGCCCTTTTCCTCGGCGACCCATTCCTGCAGGCGAAAATGCGGCTCGATGATGAATTTGGCCATGGCGATCTCCCGGGACGCGGTTCGATGTTGACAACAGCATAGCGCCTGGCGATGACTTGGGGTCATATCCGATCTGGAATGATCTATATGGCTAAATTGGCATCCAATGAGATGGACCTGCGGGAATTGCGGGTTCTCGATGTGCTGCTGCGGGAATGCAGCATCACCCGCACCGCACAGGCGCTGGAGACGACACAGCCCGCGATCAGCAAGACGCTGCGGCGTCTGCGCGAGCAGTTTTCAGACCCCCTGATCGTCCGCAACGGCCACGCCATGCAGCCGACCGCGAAGGCGCTCGGAATGGCCGCGCAATTGCACGCGCTGCTCGACGCGGCCGATGGCTTGCGTTCGGAGGCGGTCGCCTTCGATCCCGGCACCTCCGATCGCACGTTCAGCCTGCTGCTGACCGATGTCGGCATGATCCGGTTCCTGCCGCCGCTGATCGCGGCCGTTGCCGCGGCCGCGCCCGGCGTCAGCCTGCGGGCGGTGCCACTGGATTCGCGCGCGTTCGAACTGAAGCTCGAGACCGGCGAGGCGGATCTGGCGCTCGGCGCATTCCCGCATGCGGCGGGCTATCTGCGGCGGCAAAAACTGTTCTCCGACGGCTATCTCAGCGTGATGCGAAAGCGGCATCCGCGGCTGGCGAAGGCGCGCTCCCGCGCGGGCTTTCTCGACGAGCGCCATATCCTGATCGCGGCGTCCGAGACCGGTCACGCCGCCCATGGCGAGGCGCAGCGCGTGCTGGCTTCCGAAATTTCGCCATCGAACATCTTGTTGCGAATGCCGAGCTTCATCGCCGGGGCCATCGTCGCGTCGCAAACCGATGGGGTCGCGACCTTGCCGGCGAACCTTGCCGACAGTATTGCGAGGCCGCTTGGCCTCGTCGCATTCAAGACGCCGATTGCGCTGCCGCGCATCGAGATCGCGCAATACTGGCACGAGCGTTACCACCGCGATGCCGCGCACCGCTGGATCAGGGCGAAGACGTTCGAGCTTTTCGGAAACGGCTAGATGCCGAGATAGGCCTGCCGCACCCGCTCGTCGGCCAACAGCGCTTCGCCGCTGCCGGACAGCGTGACGCGGCCGTTCTCCAGCACATAGGCCTGGTGCGCGATCCGAAGCGAAACCGCGACATTCTGTTCAACCAGCACGCAGGTGATGCCGGCGGCATTGAGGTCGCGGATGGTCTTGAGCACATCGTGGACGACGGTCGGCGCCAGGCCCAGCGACGGTTCGTCGAACATGATGAGCTTGGGCTCGCCCATGATGCAGCGGGCGATCGCCAGCATCTGCTGCTCACCGCCCGACAGCGTGCCGGCGGCCTGGCCAAGCCGCTGCTGAAGCTTCGGAAACATCGCCTGAACCCGGTCGCGGTTCTGCGCCCGGTGACGCCGGGCCCGCGGCAGCATCGCGCCCATGTCGAGGTTTTCGGCGACCGTGAGCGAGGGGAATATCTGCCGTCCCTCCGCGACCTGGCCGACGCCGAGGTCGCAGACCCGGTGGCTCGGCAGGCCGGCGATATCGGCGCCTTCGAACAGGATGCGCCCGGACGCCGGCCGATGCATGCCGGCGATGGTGCGGATCAATGAGCTCTTGCCGGCGCCGTTGGCGCCGACGATCGCCACGATCTTTCCGGCATCGACGGTCAGCGACACACCGTCGAGCGCCTGGGCGTCGCCATGGAAAACGCTGACGTTCTCGACATCGAGCATCACAGCAGCTCCGCGCCGAGATAGGATTCGATCACGGCCGGCTCGCGCAGCACGTTTTCAGGCGTGCCTTCCGCGATCCGCGCGCCGTGATGCAGCACCAGTATTTTCGAGGCCAGCGCCGTCACCGCCCGCATCACATGCTCGATCAGCAGGATGGTCAGGCCGTCGCGGTTGAGTTCGCGCAGGATCGCGACAATGCGGTCGGTCTCGGTCGGCCGCAGCCCGGCCATCACTTCGTCGAGCAGCAGCAGTTTGGGGCGGGTGGCGAGCGCGCGCGCGACCTCGAGCCGCTTGCGATCGGGCAGGGTGAGGCTGGAGGCAATCTGCGCGCGTTTATTGAACAGGTCGAGCCGCGACATGATTTCGCGGGCAAACTTGCGCGCCTTGTCCAACGCGCCGGTATGCATCAGCGCGCCGATCACGACATTGTCCTCGACGGTCAGCGCCGGAAACGGCTTTACCAGTTGAAAGGTCCGGCCGATGCCGCGCCGGGCGATCTCGTCGGCGCGTAGGCCTTCGATCCGCTCGCCCGCGAATGCGATCGATCCGCTGTCGGGCGTCATCGCGCCCGCGATCATGTTGAACAGGGTGGTCTTGCCGGCGCCGTTCGGGCCGATCACGGCAAAGATCTCGCCGGGCTGGACGTCAAAACTCACGGCGCTGACCGCGGTGAGGCCGCGAAAGCGCTTGCTGACATCGGTGACCGAGAGCAGCGCGGTCATTCGGACGGCCTGTTGAGCCGGAGATGCCGCGCCAGCCAAGGCCATACCCCGTTGGGCTGCAGCGAGATGATGATCATCAGGGTGACGCCGTAGAAGATCGCTTTGACGCCCGGCGCATTGAGGCCGAGGCTCTGCATCAGCCCGGTCAGGGTTTCGCCGAGCGGCGTCAGGATGATGGCGCCGACGATCGGACCGAACACGGTGCCGAGGCCGCCGATGATCGGCGCCAGGATCAGTTCGATCGAGCGGCCGATGTCGAACACCTGGGATGGAAACAGATTGCGATAATAGAAGCCGTAAAACACCCCGCCGACCGCGGTCATGCTGGCGGAGATCAGCATCGCCATCATGCGGGCGCGGAAGATGTTGATGCCCACGGCCTGCGCGGCCTGCGGGTCCTCGCGCACCGCGAGCCAGCGATAGCCGAGCGGCGATTGGCGCAGCCGCGCCACCAGCAGCGTGCCCGCGGTCGCCAGCGCCAGCGCCAGATAGTAATACAGCAGCGGCCCGCCGCCGAGGTTCCACCATTCGCCGGCGGCCTCGCCGTTGACGGGCAGAAACAGCCCGCCAGCGGCGCCGGTGATCTGGAGATGGTCGAAGCCGATTCGGGTGAATTCGGCAAACGCGATCGTCAGCAGCGCGAAATAAACGCCCTCGATTGCAAATCGCCAGCCGAGCCAGCCGATGAACAGTCCGGCCGCCGCGGCGATCGGAATGGCGATGAACACGCCAAGCCACGGCCCGACGCCGAACAGCGTCCACAGCGCGGTGGCGGTATAGGCGCCGAGGCCGAGATAGAGCGCATGGCCGAGCGACAATTGGCCGGCAAAGCCCATCAGCAGATTCCAGGCGTGGCCGAGATAGGCGAAGTAGAACACCAGGATCAGCACCGACAGCAGATAACGGTCGGCGATGACGGGCGCCAGCAGGAACACCAGCAGCAGCGCCAGAGCGAGCGCCTTGCCGCGCCAGGACGTATTGAACCAGATGCCGCTCACAGCCGGCGTCCCATCAATCCCTGCGGCCGCAACACCAGCACGATGATCAGCAGGGCAAAGGAGAACATGCTTTTCATCGACGGCTGGATGTAAAAGCCCGCGAGCGCTTCGGAGACCCCGATCAATATGCCGCCGATCAGCGCGCCGACCATCGATCCCAGTCCGCCGATGATCACGATGGTGAAGGCCAGCAAGGTATAGGCCTGCGCCAGGCTCGGCGACGCATCGGCGATCGTCGCCATCAAAGTGCCGGCCGCGCCGACGCAGGCAAGGCCGAGACCGAACGTCACGGCGTAAAGCTGCTTGACGTCGAGACCGATCACCGCCGCGCCGGTCAGATTATCCGCGCAGGCGCGGATCGCGGTTCCGGTCCGCGTATAACGGAAAAACAGCAGCAGCGCCGCGGCGACCGCGAGCGCGCCGATGGCTGCGAATACCCTGACCTTGTCGAGAAACATCGGCCCGACGGCATAGCTGTCGAAGCTGTAGGACAGGTTGATCGGCCGCGCATCCGGCCCGAACACCAGCAACAGGCCGTTGACGATCACGGTGGCGAGCCCGACCAGCAGGATAAACTGCTCATGTTCGGCGCGGCCGACAAAGGGATTGATCAGGGTTCGTTGAAGCAGATAGCCGATGCCGAAGAACACCGCGGCGATCGGCAGCAGCACGATGAGGGGATCGAGATGCAGCACCTCGAACAGCACGAAGGCGGCATACATCGCGACCACGGTGAATTCGCCGTGGGCGAAATTGACCACCCGCATCACGCCGAAGATGACCGACAGCCCCAACGCCATCAATCCATAGACGAGGCCGGTGAGCAGTCCTTGAACGATCACATTCAAGGTGATGGCCGTCATTGCAAGCTCCGGTTTCGCGCCGCCGCGATTGTTTCAGAAGAAAAGCATCGCGCTGAAAGCGCGATGCTTGTTGATGGTCCTGTGTCGGGTTGGGTCAGGTGCGGCCCTGCCACGGCGGCTCCGGCAATACCGGCGTCATGGTGGCGACCTCGGCCGGCAGCACGACGGTCGGGGTCTGGGCGCGGTTCTGCACGCTGCTCGAGGGAATTTCGACGTTCTGGCCCTTGTCGTCGAACTTGATCGGCGGCCCGATCATGGCGTGGTCGGTGAGGTTGGTGGCCTTCAGCGCCTTCATCAATTCCGGTCCGGTCGCGGTGCCGGCGCGCTTGAATGCGTCGGCGGCGATCAAGAGCGCGTCGAAGGTGAAGCCGACGTTGAAGCATTCCACCGCGAAGCGGAAGTTCGGCTGCTCCTTCTTGAAGGCGGCCTCCAGCGTCTGCGTTACCTTGGATTTCGGATTGGCCCACGGAATGGCGTCGATGTGGTAGTCCGCCAGCGGCCCGAGCGCCTTGTAGAATTCCTCGTCGTAAAGGCCGGGAGCGCCGGGCGAGATAATGCCCATCGGCTGGAATTTCTGGCGAACGATGTCGCGCACCAGCTTGATCGCATCGGCGGCGCGCGTCACCACCAGCAGCAGGTCGGGATTGAGCCCGCGGATCTTGGTGACTTCGACCGAGAGATCCTGCGCCTTGGGATCGTAGGGGATCGATTCCAGCAGCTTGAACGGAAGGCCGGAGTTCGGGAACACCTTGTCCATGCCCTGGCGCTGCGCCATGCCGAAATTGTCGTTGGCGTGCAGGAACACAGCGGTCTTGGGCGCGATCTTGGTGGCGTCGATCAGCGCCTGGATCTGCTTCAGGCCGTTACTGACCAGCATGCCGCCGGTCGGGAAATTGCGCACCAGGAATTTGTAGCCCTGCTCGGTCAATTGCGGCGCGGCGCCGATATTGACGATCAGGGGCACCTGGCGCTGTTCGCAGACCTGGGCGATGGCCAGCGTGCAGGCGGAGTCGAACGCGCCGATGATGCACTGCGCGCCCTCGTTGATGGCGCGTTCCGCCTGGGTGCGCGAGACGTCCGGATTGGACTCGATGTCGACATGTACCAGTTCGACCTTGTGGCCGAGTTCGGCGAGCACCGAAGCCGACACCAGCGCGCCGCGATGGCAGCTTTGGCCGGCCTGTGCGAGGTAGCCCGACTGCGGCATCAGTACGGCGATCTTTATCGAGTGCGTCTGCGCCCGGATAATAGAAGGTGCGGCAAGGTAGAAAGCGCCGGCGGCGGTGCCCGCAAGCATGCCGCGGCGGCTGAATTGACGGTGGTCGGTCGACATCGATAATCCTCCCTTGGTTGCCCGCCGTTTGAGCCGGGCGTGGCCTTGTTCGCTGTCGTGGTCGCTCGACGGCGCCCGGATGGGCAACTATCGCTTGGAGCCCGCGCCCTCACAAGCAGTTCAAGGCCGAAACGGCGTAGTCCTTTAGCTGGAAGCCTGCGTCATTTCATCGGTCGCGCTTCAGGCGACGGCCCTTGCTAGCAAACGGATTGCCGGATGCAATGGTGCGGGCCCGAGTGCCGTGCCGCGCGATCGCTTGACCGTTCAGATGTTCTTTGCAACCGTCGCTATCGCTGGAGGAATTTTGATGGGTCCATCGATGAACGGGCGGGAAAAGCCCGCGCCACAGGCGCTGGCGAGTGCGATCGAAGCGCTTGCCGCGCGGTTCGGCAACCGGCTGATCACCTCACAGGCGGTGCGCGACCAGCACGCCCACACCACGACCTGGCTGGCGCCGCAGCCGCCGGATGCCGTCGTGATGGCGCAGGAGACGGCGGACATTCAGGACGTGGTGCGAATTTGCGCCGAACGCCGCGTCCCGGTCATCGCGTTCGGCACCGGTACGTCGCTCGAAGGCCAGGTCAACGCACCGGCGGGCGGCATCTGCATCGACCTGCGCGACATGAATCGCGTGCTGGCGGTTCACGCCGACGATCTCGACTGCGTGATCGAACCCGGCGTGACCCGCAAACTGCTCAACGAGCATTTGCGCGATCAGGGCCTATTCTTTCCGATCGATCCGGGCGCCGATGCGTCGCTGGGCGGTATGGCCTCGACTCGCGCGTCCGGCACCAACGCGGTGCGCTACGGCACCATGCGCGACAATGTGCTGGCGTTGAAGGTGGTGCGTGGCGACGGCGAGATCATCACGACGGGCACGAGGTCGAAAAAATCCTCGGCCGGCTACGACCTGACGCATTTGTTCGTCGGCGCCGAGGGCACGCTCGGGATCATCTCCGAACTCACGATAAAACTACGCGGCATCCCGGAAACCATCGCGGCGGCGGCGTGCTCGTTCGAAACCGTGCAGGGCGCCTGTCAGGCCACCATCATGGCTATTCAGACCGGCATTCCCGTGGCGCGCATCGAATTGCTCAATGCCGCGCAGGTGCGCGCGGTCAACGCCTATTCCAAACTGACGCTGCCGGAGACGCCGCTATTGCTGCTGGAATTTCATGGCAGCGAGGTCGAAGTCGCCGAGCAATCGAAGAATTTCCACGAACTCGCCAAGGAATGCGGCGGCGGAGCTTTCTCCTGGACTACCAAGCCGGAGGACCGCACAAGACTCTGGCAGGCGCGGCACGACGGCTATTGGGCGGTGAAAGCGCTGCGTCCCGGCGCCGGCATCGTGGCGACCGATGTGTGCGTGCCGATTTCGCGGCTTGCCGAATGCGTGGTCGAGACCGAACGGGATCTCGAAGCATCCGGCCTGCTGTCGCCGATCGTCGGCCATGTCGGCGACGGCAATTTTCATTGTGCCCTGCTGTGCGACGTCGACAATCCCGCGGAGATCTCCAACGCGGAGGATTTCCAGCACCGGTTGGTGCAGCGGGCGCAGGCGATGGGCGGCACCTGCACCGGCGAACACGGCATCGGCCAGGGCAAGCAGAAGTACCTGAAGAGCGAACTCGGCGAGGCGGCCATCGACGCCATGCGCGCGTTGAAACGGGCGCTCGATCCACACAACATCTTCAATCCCGGGAAGATATTGCCGCCGGCCTGAACCGGCTTCCGAGCACGCATGCGCAAAAACGAGCCGTGGGGGCTATCGGGCCTGCGCTGCCGGCATGCCCGAAGCGCTTCCGACGCCTTGGCATTGCTGCGGGGAATTGCGACAGTTTCTCCAATCAGATCGCCGCAGAGCCGGTCGACAACGGCCGCAAAGGCTGAAACCGGGGATGGAGATGTTCAGATGAGAGTGACCCGGCGCACGATGTTGAAGTCGGCGGCGGCTGTCGCCGCGCTGCCTGCAACCAGCATTCTGCCGCGGCGCGCCCGCGCGGCGGAGTTCAGCTTCAAATACGGCAACCAGGTACAGCCGAACCATCCGGTCACGGTCGGGTTTCAAAAGGCGGTCGATCGCATCAAGGAGGAGACCGGCGGCCGCGTCGAAATCAACATGTTCCCGAATAACGCGCTGGGCGGCGATACCGACATGCTGTCGCAAATACGTTCGGGAGCGCTGGAATTGTACACCACCTCGCCGCTGATCCTGGCGTCGCTCGTCAACGTCGCCGCCATCAACGGGCTCGGATTTGCCTTCAAGGATTCCGACACCGCCTGGCGCGCGATGGACGGCGATCTCGGCGAACTCGTCCGCAAGGAAATCCGCCTGCATGGGCTGACGCCGATGGAAAAGATCTGGGACAGCGGCTATCGCCAGGTTACCAGCAGCATCAAGCCGATCCAGTCGGCCGATGATCTCGCCGGCTTCAAGATTCGCGTGCCGATCAGCCCGCTATGGACCTCGTTGTTCAAGGCGTTCGGCGCGGCGCCGACCGGAATCAATTTCGGCGAGGTCTATTCCGCGCTGCAGACCAAGATCGTCGACGGTCAGGAGACGCCCCTGGTCTCGATCGATTCGGCAAAACTCTACGAGGTGCAAAAATATTGCTCGGTGACCAACCACATGTGGGACGGCTATTGGTGCCTCGCCAACACCCGCGCATTCGAGAGCATGCCGAGAGATTTGCAGGAGATCGTCGCCCGCAACATCAACCTCGCCGCGCTCGACCAGCGCAAGGAGAACCTGCGTCTCAATCAGTCGCTGCAGGGCGAACTGGAGAAGAAAGGGCTGGTGTTCAACGCGCCCGACCCGTCGTCGTTCCGCGCCACGCTCAGCAAGGCCGGCTTCTATTCGGAATGGCGCGCCAAGGTCGGGCCCGAAGCATGGAAGCTCCTGGAAAAATATTCCGGCGAACTGGCCTGACGGCGTGAGCTGCGCAACGGATGAACCTTACCTACGTCATTCCCGACCTTCACGGCAGGAGCGACCTGCTGCGAGACGGCCTGGCCCTGATCGCCGCGCATGCGCGGGGTGGCTATGGTTCGCTCGTTGCGCTTGGCGACTACGTCAACAAGGGTCCGGACAGCAAGGCGGTTATTGAAGTCCTGCGTGCGGACCCGTTGCCGGGGTGGCCGTTCTTTCCGCTCAAGGGCAATCACGATGTGATGATGGTCGAAGCGTTGCGGGATGCTTCGAAGATGCAGGGCTGGCTCGATCGCGGCGGCAATACCACGGTCGCCTCCTATGGCGGCGATCCGTCGCTGGTGCCGTCAGGTGATGTCGAGTGGCTCGACGGCCTTGCGCTGATGCATCACGATCGCCAGCGGATCTATGTCCACGCCGGTCTCGATGCGGAATTTCCGCTGGACCGGCAGAGCGAGAAGACGCTGCTGACGAAGCGTTATCCCGCAGGCGATACGTTCGAGTTCGGCGGCCGCCACGTCATCCATGGCCATGATTCCCAGGCCGACGGTCCAAAACTGTACAAGGGCCGCAGCAATCTCGACACCCAGGCCTGGCGCACCGGCCGGCTGGTGATCGCGGTGTTCGATGACGACGCGCCGGGCGGCCCGATCGATTTTATCACCGTGCAGGGACCGCCGGGGTAAGGTTACGATTTCTTCGTTAGCTCATACCGCTGCACGATACTGAATTTCGACTTCGCGTCCGGCTGCATGAACACGGCTATGGCATCGATCACAAGCGACTCCAGTTCAATCGTTGCGAACCGCCTCCGCAATTCCGCGAGCACCGTCTTACGCCGATCGTCCGGAAGCCGTCCGGTCAGCGTCATGTGGAAGCGATACTCTTCCATCACGTAGGGGTATCCCCAGTGATCGAGATAATCGCGTTGCCTTGGCGTCAGCCGTCCGGGATTGCGGCGGGCGCGGTCAGCCGGCGTCAGCGGCGTGCGGAATTCGTCAAAGGCGCTGACGGCGTCGGCAGCCAATTGCTCGAGTTCGGCCGAGCGCTGTGAAGGCACCACGGCGATGAAGTCGCCGATCTCGTTGACCACGGGTTTTATCTCGGGAATGGCGCGGGGCGATCGAGCAAAGGATTCGCACGCCGCGAGCAACTCGGCTTCGGTCTTGCCGTCCGCCAGTGTCATCGGTGCCTTCAGCGTGGCGTGAAAACCGTATTTGCTAGGATCGCCTGTGATCTCGCGCCAGTCCGCTATGGCCTGCTCGATGCCATCGGGAAACGGCAACGCCTCGCCGCTGGAGGCATCATGGCCGAGCAAACCCGCGCCGAAGCGATCGAGTGCGCTGCCGGGTGCGGCGGCATAATAGATTGCGTAGCGGGGCGTGTCGGTCATGGCAGTGCAGAATAGAGCCCCGTCACGCCGCCGCAACCGCCTTGCGTTGAACCGTCGACGGTCGCAGCAGGCGGCGCGCCTCGGTCCCGGGCCGCGGCATCATCTGCCGCTCGAAGGCGTCGCCATGCAGATCGACGATGCCTGGCAGCACCAAAAGGCCGCTCGCATCAATCTCGCTTGCAGCGTGGGCTTGCGGGCCATCCACGGCGCTGATTCGGCTGCCCGCGACTTCGAGCGACGCCTCGTGGATTTGCTGTCCGAGCAGCATCAGGCCGCCGCTGATAAAGATGTCGGTCATGACGCGGCCTTTTGTCGCCGGGGCTGCGAACGCCCGGAGCTGACCTCAACCTCGTATTTCTCCAAAAACGCCTCGACACTCAGTTTGCGGAAATCCGGCAGCGCGCGGCGCAGCGTCTCATGATCCCAGTTCCACCATTGCATCGCCATCAGCCGCCCGGCGACGGCTTCCGGAAACCGCCGCTTGATGACACGCGCCGGATTTCCCGCGACGATGGTGTAGGGGGCGACCTCCTTGGTTACAATGGCGCCGGCCGCGATCACCGAGCCGGTGCCAATATTGCGTCCCGGCAGCACGATGGCGCCGTGGCCGATCCAGACGTCATGGCCGATCTCGACATGGTGCGAGCGCCGCCAGGCGAAGAACTCGGCATCGTCGCTTTCGCCCTCGAAATAAGCGCTGGCGCGGTAGGTGAGGTGTGCTTGCGTGGCGCGATGCATCGGATGATTGCCGGGATTGATCCGGGTCATCGCCGCGATCGAGCAGAACTTTCCGATCGAAGTGTAGGTGATCTGCGCGTCGTTCACGACATAGGAATAATCATCCATTGTCACTTCATGCAGGATCGTGCGCGCACCGACCTCGCAATAGGCGCCGAGTTTTGTCTCGTGCAGTTTTGCCGTTGGGTCGACCAGCGGATCGATGGAAAGCTTTTTGGCGGCCATGAGAATTCCAAGGGGATGGAGTTGCCATGAGGTCATCAAGGGACTTGATGACATTTGCATGACGGGCGCGTGACGCCTGTCCCGGCATGTGGACAGCGAGTGTACTGCGCCGCGACTGTCACACAACTGTCGAATCCCAACGCTAGCCATGACGCTCCGATTGGTGTCTGGAGCGATGCATGCTGGTGGTCGAAGGTTTGACGTGCCGATTTGGCGCGAAGTCCGCGGTCGACGATGCATCGTTCGCGGTCGGACCGGGCAGTTTTGTCGGCGTGATCGGCCGTTCCGGCGCCGGCAAGTCGACCATGCTGCGGATGATCAACCGGCTCGCCGAGCCGACCTCCGGCAAGATCCTGTTCGAGGGCCTCGATGTGACGGCGTTGCGCGGTCGCGACTTAAGGCTATGGCGCGCCCGCTCGGCGATGATTTTTCAGCAATTCAACCTGGTCGGCCGTCTCGACGTCCTGACCAACGTGCTGATGGGTCGGCTGGCACAGATTCCGGCCTGGCGCTCGCTCGCGCAGCTCTGGCCCGACGAGGACAGGGCGCTGGCGATGTCGGCGCTCGAGCAATTCGATATCGCTTCGCTGGCCGCGCAGCGCGCCGACCAGCTATCCGGCGGCCAGCAGCAGCGCGTCGCCATCGCCCGCGCCCTGGTGCAGCAGCCCGACATCATTCTCGCCGACGAGCCGATCGCCTCGCTCGACCCGCGCAACACCAAGGTCGTGATGGACGCCCTGCTGCGCATCAACAAGCATTTCGGCATCACCGTGATGTGCAATCTGCATTCGCTCGATCTGGCGCGGAGCTATTGCGACCGGCTGATCGGCATGGCTGCGGGCCGCGTGGTGTTCGACGGCGCGCCGGCCACGCTGACCGATCATATCGCGCGCGAACTTTACGATCTCGAGGCCAATGACGTCATCGGCGGCGCGCACGTCCACCTGCCGGACGCCGCAGGCATTCCGGCGCTCGGCACCGCCGCGGCGGCCTGAACCGCGCGAATTCGAGGCCGTTGCACAGTTGCACCGTGTCGTCAGCGTATCACCACCAGAAGGGAATTGGATCATGATCACTCGTCGTACCGTTCTTGCCGGCGCAGCCTCGCTGCCGTTCGTCCGTATCGCCAATGCCGCCGACGACTGGAAGGCGAAATATCCCGAAATCACCTTCGCGGTGATTCCGGCCGAGAACGGCTCGGGCGTCACC
>Ga0207702_10000554_pt1 | contig 41627 bp, 36 predicted proteins | sample KBSCornC62_FD_184302 | JGI IMG/M metagenome (GOLD analysis project Ga0207702, IMG submission 184302) | Corn rhizosphere microbial communities from Kellogg Biological Station, Michigan, USA - KBS Corn C6-2 (SPAdes) (version 2) | ecosystem: Host-associated > Plants > Roots > Rhizosphere > Soil ... | reverse complement strand
CGCTGCTCCTCCCCGGGGGCCGCGGTGCTGCTGGTGACGGTGGTCGACTACCGCTCGACCAACATCGGCCGCTACATCGAGTACTCGATCGCGATCGCCTGCACGCACGGCGCCCGGCCGGCGCCGTCGCTGCTGCCGGCATTGCCGCCGGCGCAGCGGCTGTTCGGAACCGGCCAGTTCGTCGTCGACCTGCCGGTCTCGACCGAAATCTCGGTCAAGGGCGGCAAAGGCATCTGGGGGATGCCTAAGCACCAGGCGAACCTCGACTTCGTGATCGGGCCGCGCAGCGTCTCCAGCCAGTACGACCTCGACGGCCGGCTCTGCGTCCGCGTCGAGGTCGACCGCTCGCGCTTCGAGCGCCTGCCGGTATCGCTCGGGAGCAGCAACTACTGCGCGTTCCGCGGCATGCTGATGAAGTCGAACATCTACTTCCGCGGGCGGGCGGGGTTCAGCCTGCCGCTGACGCGCTCGGCCCGGCTGGAGATCGGCACCCACCCACGGGTCGAGAAGCTGCGTCGACTCGGTATCCGCTCTCGCCCGCTCTTCTGCGGCTTCTTCCCCGACACCCACGGCATCCTCGACGACCATGTCGAGTCCTGGTTCCTCTCCTCGGCGGGCGAGCCGGCGGCGATGGAGGGGATGGAGAGCGTCGTCGGCCTCGGCCAGGGCCAGGAGTGGCTGTCCCCGCCCGGCGATCCGGCCCTGCGCCGGCCGGGCGCCGAAGTCGCCGAGCCCTGAGCGCCTACCCGAGCTGCTCGGTCCGCGTCGTCTTCCCCGCTTCGTTGCGGTAGCGGATCTGGAGCCGTGGGCCGCTGAAGTCGAGCACGGCGAACCCGAAACGCGCCCAGCGATCGCCGTCCTCTTCCCAGTATTCGCGTTCCTCCCACTCGCCCGGCGGCGGCACCGGGTCCTCCGCGGCGTGCTTCATCAGCACCGGCACGCCGCCGTTGCCGATGCAGCGCGAGAAGGGGACGCCGCCGGCCGGCCCGTAGCCGACGCAGCGGTGCTCGTGGCCCCAGATCCAGGCATCGACCGCGGCGGCGCCGAGGGTCGGCCCGAGCTTCTGCGCGAGCGTCTTACCGACCCGCGCGGAGTCGCGGTCGTAGACGGAGAGCAGCTGGTGGTGGCTGAGCAGCATCAGCTTGCGGTCGGATTCGGCGGCCACCGAGGCGACGAACTCCGCCTGGGGGTCTTCGAGCACCCCGAAGTGGCCCTGGTCGAGGACGTCGGGGTTCCAGGAGGTGTCGAGCCCGACCAGGTCCCAGGACGGTGAGACGATGCGGAAGAAGCTGGTCGGCTTGTCGTCGGCGGAGCGCTGGGCGGCGAACCGCTCGTCGCCCAGCAGGGTTTCGAAATAGCCGAAGCCGCCGCCGTACATGTCGTGGTTGCCGTTCAGAGACCAGGAGGTGACCCCGGCACGCGCCTGCGCGGGGCTCACCGGCCACATGCCCGGCGCCAGCACGTTGCGTTCGACCTCGGCCCGGACCCCCGAGTAGTAGACGTCGCCGAGGTGGATGACGTGAGCTTCGCGCCCCGCCGCCAGGGCGGATGAAACCTCTTCGGCCATGCACCGGGACACTTCCCGGGCGCGCGGCAGGCCCGAGCCCCAGTCGCCGACGATGACGACCCGGGCCTCATCGCCGATCTCGTGGCGCGCCGGCTGAGGATTGAAGGGGTGGTTCCCCTCGGCCAGCCGCTCCAGCGTCGCCCTGGCGATATCGGTCACCCACTCGCTGTCGTCGGGACCGAAGCGCACGGGATGCAGAAAACCCCAGATGAAGTGGGCGATCCGCGCCGGCAGCCCGCGATGGGGTGGGGGGATGTCTTTCACGCCCTGCTCGCGCAGCTTGTGCTCGACCGAGCTCTGCAGCAAGCTGACGATGGGATCTCGAGCCATGAAGGGGGCGGCCTCGTCGCGGCCCCCAGAGGAAGCGGGCCCCGCGTCTTCGGTGGGGAGTGCTTCACGCAGCTTCTGCGCCGGGGCACCGCCACCGTCGAGCTGTGCCGCGGCGCGGTCGGCGGCCCCCTGAAGCTCGGGCTCGTCGAGCCGCTGCTTGACCGCCTCGACATAGCGCTGCAGCTCCGAGCGATCGATCGCCTGCCGGATCACGGGGCAATCATGCCGCCTGAAGCTAGAAAAATCCAGAGTGGCATATAAAAACCCGAATGATTACCGATGCCGGCTGTTCCAGCCCCATGTGCCTCCGCATCGCCGCAACGATTCCTCTCCACTCCCCACGGCCGGGTCAAGCCCTTTCTGCTTCGTTTTATATAATCAGATGTTTATGATATATAGCGATTTCTCGTCTACCATCCATCTACACCCCCTGTCCTGATCGAACCCGAGGTGGATGATGAGCACGGCGGCTATCCCGGTCCATGTTGCGCTGGTCGACAGGACGGAGACGATCGCCCCCGCCGAACTGGCCGAGGTGGCGGGAGCGCTGAACGAGCAGGTGCAGGCGGACCTCGCGCCGGCGTGGAAGATCGCGGCTACCGTCGGGGCTTACCCGCGGGCGCCCCACGGGACCTGGCGGATCGAGCTGCACGAAACGATCGAAGTGGAAGGGGCGGCGGGCTTTCATGCCGACAAGCGCGGTCAGCCCTTCGCCATGGTCGCACTGAGCGACGGGGACTGGACGGTCACGGCCAGTCACGAGTTGCTGGAGATGCTGATCGACCCGTTCGGCTCGCGTCTGCACACCGCCGCCGCGCTGAGCGGCTGGAAAGGAGACAGCCCGCGGGTGAAATACCTGATGGAGGCCGGGGATCCCTGCGAGGAAATCCACTACGAGGTGGGCGGTGTGCCGATGAGCGATTTCGTACTGCCCTCCTTCTATCGCTCGGCCCCGCGCGGCTCGCTGGCGGGCTATTCGCACACCGGGTCGGTGACCGAGCCCCTGCAGATCCTCGACGGGGGTTACATCAGCTTCCTCGACCCCACCACCGAAGCGATCTGGCAGCGCTTCGTGGTCAACGGCAAGGTCGTGGACAAAGAACTGGAACCTCCGCAGGGCAGGCTTCTCAACCTGCGGGAGTTCTGCGACGAACAGGCGCGCGCCTATCGCGCCTCGCTGAGTTAGGGGGTCGGAGAATGGCCGTTGACAAAGCCTGGCTCGAGCAGAACCTCGGCGGCCCGCCGCAGCCGGCTGCGGGTCTCGCGGCAGCGGGGACGGAGGCAAGCGCGGCTGCGCCCACGCCGCAGGCACTTGCCCGCCGGCGCATCGAGTTCGACGCGATTGCACCGGAGGCGACGGCGCGCAGCGCCGCCTGGCCCGAAGCGCCGCCGACGCTCAGCAAATACAAGCCCGTCGAGTGGCCGGACGGACTCTCACCGAAACCCGCGGCCAAGGCGCCGGCGGGGGAGTCGCTGCCTGACGCCGACGTTCTGATCGTGACCTGGACGGTGGAAGAGGGCAGCGCGCTGGCGCATGTGCTGACGCCCGGCTGCGAAGCGAATCCCCCGACCAAAAGCCATCCGGCCAAACCGGGCATCAGCTACTGGAAGCCGTACACCAAGAACTTCGCCACGATCTCCGCGGACATGAACCCCGGCTGCCCCGCGCGCGAGAAGCAGCGCCTCGGCACCTACTGGACCGCGAAGATCGGCGATACGAAGGTGACCCTCTTCAAGTCCGACTCGCACATGTCCCAGGACGGCCCCGACGATCTCTCGACGTCCCCCAATCGTCTCGTCTGGAAGCAGATCATCGAAGACTGCAAGCCGAAGCTGGTGATCACCACCGGCACCGCCGGCGGCATCGGCGCCCAGGCGGAGGTCGGAGACGTCGTCGTCAGCCGCTTCGTCACCTTCGACTCCGGTGGGAAGCAGCCGCAGTTCGAAACGTTCGAGTGTCCGGCCGACGTTCCGGCCGGCCTCCTGAGCACGGCCCATGACCTCTTCGCCGCCAACGCGATCTATCTCCCCAAGACGAACACCCGCGGGCCGCGGATCGTGCACGGGAAAAGCGCCCGCAGCGGCATCGTCACCACCAAGGGGTTCCAATACGACGACACCGCAAACACCTTCGGGCTGAAGGGAAAGGGAGATGCCTGCGAGAGATGGGCGACGCCGAGCTCGGGTACGTCTGCCGCGAACTAGGAGCGGCCGCCCCCGACTACGCGATGGTACGCAACGTCTCCGACCCGGAGATCGACTCCTCCGACCCCGAGGCGCCCCACCTCGCCAACTGGATATACGAACACTTCGGGCGCTGGAGCAGCGTGTGCAGCGCGATCGTCTGCTGGGCGATCGTTGCCGGGCTGGACGGGTGACGGATCGCCGCCGGCGTCCCTGAGACCGCGGCGCCCGCTGCGATCACCGTCGGTGGCGAAGCCGCCTACGGCGACTGCGGCAGCTTCGCCAAGCCGCGTTTGGTGACCGGGCGCGACGGCGGGGGCACCACCGGGCCGATGTCGACGCTACCCGGGCGACGAGCCGCTCAGCGCACCGAGAAGAGGTCCAGGGTGCCGGTGCCGCTGTGGTCGTTGACGTCGCCCTCGGGCTCGGCGACGTGGCCGTCGACGACGATCGGGCTGTTCCAGTGGCCGGGCGCGCCGGGGAGGTGGGCGATCGGCGTGCCGGAGCCGGGCGAGTAGACCCCGATCCCGCCGCCGTTCGGTTCGTAGACATAGAGGAGGCCGCCGGCGAGGACCGGGCTGGTGCCGGCGCTGTCATTTTCCCAGAGCTTGTGGAGGCGGCCGCCCCGCAGCCTGTAGGCGGCGGTGGCGGAGAAGTCGGCGATGAAGACGGTCGTCGCCTTGCCATGGTGCCAGACCGCCGGCTGGGTGAAGAGCAGGTCGCCGCCCGGGGTCGGCAGGGTCTGGACTTCGCCGCCGAGGTGGACGGAGCCGGGGCGCCGGCCGTTGAGGCGGGCGAGGCGGAGGACGCGGATGACGCCGTCCTTGCCGGCGATCATCACCCTCCCCTGGCCGAGCAGGGCCGGGGCGCTGGAGCCGAGGTCGATGTCGCCGGCGTTGAGCTGGGCCTGGTTGCGCGGGGTGAAGGACTGGCGCCGGCGCAGGCTCGGGAAGTGCAGCTCGAGGACGCTGTCGCCGAAGTAGCGGCGGCCGTCCCAGGCCCCGTTGCCGGTCGAGACGAGAATCCGCCGCCCGCCCGGCTCGACCACCGGGCCGCCGCGCGAGAGGATCGCCGAGTCGCTCTGCGGGCAGCTGCCGGGGTCGATGATCGCCCGGCGCCTGGCGCAGAGGGTGTTGAAGACCGCCTCGACGCGGCCGGAGGCGCGGGAGATCGCGACCACATGGCCCTGGTAGATGGGGGCGTCGCCGATGTAGCCGCCGGTCGCGGCGAGGACGTCGGGCCCGTCGAGGTTCAGCGCGGCGGCGATTTTCTCCCGCGTCGGGTCCTTGGTGATCGCCACCGGCCAGCCGCCGCGCCGGACCTCACGCCCGCTCGCCAGCGCCAGCTTGTGGACGAGCCCGTCGGGCGAGGCGGCGTAGACGAAGGCGCGACCCGGGTCGGCGACCGGGCTCGCCGTGGTGACCTGGTCGCTGCCGACCAGCCGCCCGTAGCTCTTCGGGGTGAAGGTCCAGAGGACCGAGCCGCTGCCGGCGTCGATCGCCAGCGTCCGCCCGTAGGTGGTGGTGACGACGAAGACGTCATGGGCGCCGCCGCGGACCCGCGCCCCGTGCAGGTAGATCGGCGAGGAGTCGACGGTGCCGGGGAGCGAGACCCGCTGCGAGCGCAGCTTGCCGACGCTTGCGGCGGTGATCCCGGTCGGGCGGCTGGTCGCGTCGAGGCGCTGCGGGTCGAGCCCGAACTCGGGCCAGTCGGTCAGGGCGGGTCCGCGGGTCGGAGCCGCGGCGGCCGACCCCGACGCCTCGGCGGCCGCCGCGCCGGTGGATCCCGTCGCACCGGCGGTGGAGCCGGTGTCGGCCAACCCCGAGCCGCAGGCGCTGAGGAGGAGGGCGGCGGTGAGCAGGAGGATCGCGACGAGGCGCAGGCGCATCCCCTGTGCTTACCCGAGCCGGTGGGGGTGTAGATGCTCTTCGGCCATCTCCTAGGTGACGCTACCCGCTTTCGGAACCCCGCTCGAAGGCCGGCCTCATCTGCGCGATCGCGAACCGATCGAGGCCGAGGTGGCGCGCGACCGCCTGCCAGCGACCGGTCGCCTCCCTGACCTCGGAGAGGATTGCGGCGGCTTCCCTGTCGTTGAGGCGGAAGAGCTCGGCAACCCCTAGGAGCAGCCCGACGTCGGCATCGCTCGACCGGCCGTCGATCGAGGTGCTGAGGAACTTCGGTCCCGGCTCGGGGTTCGGGTTGACGTCGAAGGCCGGTGAGAGGGACCAACCGCCGCTGGTCCTCCGCAGGAAGCCGTGATTGCGGAGATGGTCGTCGGTGTTGCTGACGAGAATCGAGAAAGCGATCCGGCGCCAGAGCTCGCGGAGATCCTCGCCGGCCCGCTCCGACTCCTCTTCGATCACCTCGACCAGGTCGAGGTAGCTGCGCGGTTCGCCGTCCCCTGCCTCGAGCAGCGTCATCGCGCTGGCATACCCGACCCGCAGCTGCCCGCGACGGTCGAAGCGATCGACGATGTGGACCGAGCGGCCGGCCACCTCGGCAAGCTCCGACGCGGCGGCATCGATCCCCGCCTGCCTGGCCAGCTCCAGGGTGACCGCCTCCCAGCCGGTGACGTCCCATTCGTCTCCCTCGACCTTCGGGAACTTGGCGATCGCAAGGCGGCCGCCCCGGTCGATCACATGGGCCTTCGGTCGCGCCCCACCCAAAGAGCTCCCGCCTTTGAGCAGCATGTCGAGCTCCTCCTGGCCGGCAAGGTCGCGTTCGGCCCGCCCGGCATAGTCGAGCAGCCGCGGCAGATCGATCAGGTGCGGAACACCCTCCTCCAGTTCAGCCAGGAACTGCCCGCTCTCGGCATCCCGAAACCGAAGCGCCCCTTGGCGCAGGTCGTCACGGACCCCGAGGAGATAGTCGGCCTCGCCGAAGCTCCGCTCGCCCGCGTCCTCGACGGGGCCGAAACGCCGCCGGATGAGCATTTTCCCCCAGCGATCCGGAGAGCAGTCGGAAAACGCTCCGAAGATCTTGCGGTTCTGCGGAGTTTGAAGCTGGCCGGACACGAGCGGGAGCGCCGGGTCGAGCGGATAGGCGGCCGGGTTGGCCAGATACGCGTCGGCGTAGGCAAACGTGGCGGACTCGACACCCCGGCGACGATGCGCCCAGAAGCGGCCGGCTGGTACGTCTTCGCCGCCGAGGGACACCCAGACCTCAGCCTCACGATCCGGCATCGTCCTCTGCCAGCTTCAGCGGGCGGACGCGGCGGGGAAGCTCTTCCCCTGAGCGCAGCCGGCCCAGGTCGGATTCATACGGGTCCAGAGCGCGGTTGAGGTTCTCCAGAATGCCGAGCGCGCGCAGTATCCGCAGCAGGCTGTCGAGCCCGATCCCGCCATCGCCCTGCTCGAAGCGCGCCAGCGTTGCGCGGGAGATGCCGGCGCGGTCGGCCAACTGCGCCTGCGTCAGTCCTCGGAGCTTGCGCCAGGCGACAACGCTTTCGGCCAAGCCCCGCGCTGCTCGCTTCACCGCAGGAGGGACAGGTCGTTGAGCCATTCGCTTAGAGTAGCATTAAAGTACAGATTTGAGTCGTAATATGGTTTTATGACTCGATTTTTAGCGCTTAATGGCGGTCACCGTCAACATCCTAGCCCGTGAGGCTGAGGTCGCGTCGACCTGGCTCAGACAAGGCGCTCGGCCCTGCCGGAGGATTCGGGCCCGCTTTGGTGGAATGGGCGACCGTGCGCTCCGTCATCGGCGACCGCAGGAACTGGATCTGGCTCGCCGTCTGGCTGGCGACCCGGGCGCTGATCGTCGCCGAGGTCGGCTTCTGGGCGACCTCGCACCCGCGGCTGCAGGATGTCGGCAACTACGCGACCTGGTCGCATGTGCTGACCGGCGAAGGCGCTTTCCCGAGCGGCGACGCCTGGCAGTACCCGCCGGGCGCGGGGCTGCTGATGCTGGTCCCGAGGATCCTCCCCGGCAGCTACGGCGAGGCCTTCGTCGGCCTGATGGTGCTCGCCGATCTGGCCGGCCTGGTGCTGCTGGCCCGGCTCGCCCGCCGCTCCGACAACGACACCGGCGTCTGGGTCTGGCTGCTGGCGATGCCGCTGCTCGGCACCTTCGCCGTCCTGCGCTTCGACCTCGTCCCGACGGTGATCGCGATCGCGGCGCTGCTCGTCGTCCACCGCCGCCCGCAGTGGTTCGGGGCGCTGGCGGGACTGGGGGCGGCGGTCAAGCTCTGGCCTGTGCTGGTGCTGTTCGGCGAGTGGGACGGGCGGCGCCTGCTCCGCAGCGTCCTCGCCGCGCTCGCCGCGCTCGCGGTCGTCTTCGCCGCCTCGGCGATCGCCTTCGGCGACCCGGTCGGTTTCGTCTCCCACGGCGGCGACCGCGGCCTGCAGGAGGAAGCGGTCGCCACGATCCCCTGGCAGCTCGAAGAGATCGTCAGCGGCGACCCCTACCCGCGCGCGATCCGCTTCGGCGCCTGGGAGGTCGCCACCCCCACCGCCGACGGCGTCGCCACCGCGCTCGGGTGGCTGACCCTGGCGGCGCTCGCCGCCGCCGCGGCCTGGTGGTGGCGGTGGCGACAACGGATCCGCGAGGGCTGCGAGCGGCTCGCCGACGCCGCGGTCAGCCGCGACTTCGTCTTCACCGTCGTCCTCCTCGTCGTCGTCACCAGCCGCGTGCTCAGCACCCAGTACATGGTCTGGCTGCTCGGACTGGCGGCGGTCGTCTTGAGCGCCGGCACCGCCCGCCTCGCCCGCCCGGCCTGGATCGTCGTCGGCGCCACCGCGCTCTCGACGGCGACCTTCAAATCGCCCGAGCTGACCCTGATCCGCGACGTAGCGCTGCTCGGGGCGACGATCGACGCGGCGTTCGCGATGGTCGGGATGCTGCGCCGGGCGCCGCTGGAGCCCGCTGATTCCGCGGGTTAGCGAACAACCTTTTCCACTCTGAGAAACTGCCTCGATGGCCGAGCGGGACGTCTTCCTCCAGAAGCGGATCTTCGACTGGTCCCAGCGGCTGCCGGACTGGCAGCGGGGGCTGCTGCGGCTGCTCTGCGACGGCCCCCCGGACGAGGCGGCGCGGGGCCGGGTGCTGGCGGTGCTGCTCGGCGAGGCGGATGCGTATGAGTTGCCGCCGCTGGAGCTCGACGACCTGCCGGCTGACGAAGGCGCCTACGGGACGGTCGAACTGCGGGCGATCCGCAACCTGCGGAACATCAACAGCCTCGCCGGCGACCAGGCGCTCTCCTTCGGCCCGGGCCTCAACGTCGTCTTCGGCGAGAACGGGGCCGGCAAGAGCGGCTACGGCCGGCTGGCGCGGCGGGTCTGCCGCGCCGCCGAACCGGGCGAGGTGCTGCACGACGTCTTCGACCCGGGCAAGGCGGAGGCGCCGCAGACGGCCGAATTCGCGCTCGCGGTCGACGGCGAGGAGCGGGTGGAGGAGATCGACCTCGTCGCAGAGCCACCGCGGATCCTCTCCGCGATCACCGCCTTCGACGCAAGCTGTGCCGACTTCTGCATCACCCGCTCGAACACGATCGAACACACGCCGCGGCCGCTGCGGCTGCTGAAGGAACTGGTCGACGCCCAGGCCGAGCTCTCGGAGGAGCTGGCCGAGCAGATCGACGCGCTGCGCGACGCGCTCCCCGAGCTGCCCGAGCTCGACGACCCCGCGGCGGCGGCGCTGCTGGCGCGGGTGGAGGCAGCCGAGGCCGGGCGCGAGGAGGTGGCGGCGTTCGCGCGCCTGACCGAGGCAGAGCTCGCGGAGCTGGGCGAGCTGGAGAAGGCGGAGGCGACGATCGCCTCCGACCGCAGCCGCGAGCTGGAGGCGGCGGCGCGGAAGCGCGCGGCGGCGGTCGAGCGGCTGGCGGGGCAGCTCGAGGACGCCTGGGGACGCCTCGACGACGCGGCGCTGGAGGAGATCGCCGAGCTGCGCGAGCGTCTTGCCCGCGCCTCTGCCGCGGTCGACCAGGTCGCCGCCGAGGCCTTCGCCGACCAGCCGCAGCCGGGGACCGGCGGCGAGGCCTGGCGCGAGATGTGGGAGGCGGCTCGGCGCTTCGTCGCAGCCGGCGAGGGCGACTTCCCCGAGCAGGGCGAGGACGCGACCTGCCCGCTCTGCCAGCAGGACCTGGAAGCTGCGGCGCGCGAGCGGATGCGGCGCTTCGAGGCCTTCGTCGCCGGCAACCTGCGCGAGCAGGTGCGGGTGGTCGAGGCGGCGCTGACCGAGCACCTGGAAGCGCTGCCCGACCTCGGCGAGCTCGCCCACACGGCCGAGGTCGCCGTGGCCGCCGCCGGCGAGCACCTGCAGGCGCCGGCTGACGCGGCGCTGCGGGCCCTCGCCGAGCGCCTCGCGATCGTCACCGGCCGCAGCGAGCCGTCCCTCGGCTCCGGCCTGGAGCTGAAGCCGCTGCGCGACTACGTCGCCGTCCAGGTGGCTGAAGCCGAAGGGTTCGCGGTGCTGCGCAACGAGGGGGAGCGGCGGCGGGTCAAAGCGCGGCTGCGCGAGCTGCGGGCGCGGCAGGCGGTCGCCGCGGCCCGCGCGGACGTGGTTGCCCATATAGAGAGCCTGGAGGCGATCGCCGCCCGCGAAGAAGCGCGGCGCGCCCTCTCCACGCAGCCGATCTCCCACCGAATCCGCGAGCTCAGCCGGCTGGCGATCACCGACCGGCTGAAGGAGGCGCTCGAGCGGGAGATCGGCGAGCTCGACCCGATCGCCGACCGCGTCGAGCTGAAGGCCTCGGCCGGCAAAGGCAGGCCTGCGGTCCAGTTCAAGCTCCGCAGCGAGGGCCGCGAGAAGGTCGGCAAGGTCTTGAGCACCGGCGAGCAGACGGCGCTGGCGACCGCCTTCTTCCTCGCCGAGCTGCGGGTCGCCGGCGAGCGCAGCGCGATCCTCCTCGACGACCCGGTCTCCTCGCTCGACCACCAGCGGCGCGAGCACGTCGCCACCCGGCTGGTCGAAGAAGCCGCGCGGCGCCAGGTCATCGTCCTCACCCACGACCTCGTCTTCGTCTACTACCTGCAGGAGAAGGCCGAAGAGCTCGGGGTCGAGCTGCGCGGCCAGGCGCTCGAACGCGCCCACCACAGCGTCGGCGTCGTCGCCTCCGACCTGCCCTGGGAGGTGAAGTCGCCGATGGACCGGGCGCGGGCGCTGCGGCACGAGCTGAAGGCGAGGCTGGTCCCCCTCTACAAGGGCAACGACCCCGCCTACGAAGCCGAAGCGCAACGCTGGCGGCTGGAGCTGCGCAAAGCCTACGAGCGGATGATCGAGGTCTACGTGCTCGGCGGCACCGTCGAGCGGCAGGCGCGGAACATCCGAATCCGCAACCTGCACAAGGTCCGCTGGAGCGCCGAGCTGGCGCGCGAGATCGACGCCGCGGTGAAAGAGCTCTCCGGCGGCGCCCACCAGGAACCGCTCGGCCGCCAGTCGCCGCCGCTGACGCCGCAGAAGCTGGAAGCGCTGCTGGAAAAGTTCGCCGCCCTCTGCGCGAAATCGAAGCCGGTGAAGGCACGCCGGGAGGGCGAGGGGAAGGAGCAGGTGGCAGAGATCGGCATCGCCTGAGCCCTCCCCTACAGCGGAGTTCTTTTACTCGACTACGGTTCCGCCGGTTCATGGATCGAGCGCAAGGGAGGCGCGATGACCGGGTGGATCCGGCGGATCAGTGTGTGGGACCAGGGCAAGGCGCCGCAGACCCTGACGCCGTCCGAAGTTCCGGCGGGCCCGGGTATCCGCTGGTTCGAGATCGTCTGCGGGGTCGAGGAAGCGGAGACCGTGCTGGCCGCCCTGGGCAGTCACTGCCCGGGGCTGACGATGCCGATGCTCGACGACCTGCTGACCCCTGACGAGGAGCCGGGCGGGAGGAGGTACGGCGACGGCATCCGCCTCGCATCGTCCTTCTCGGTCTCGGCCTGGCGGCCCGAGGAGGAAGTCGAGCGCGGAAAACCGCAAGGGGTCGGCGTCCTGCACTTCCAGCCGGTGGAGTTGCTCGCCGGCGACGGCTGGCTGATCACCTGCTGGCATCCCCGACGGACCTTCCAGGGGCCGAAGATGATCGAGGAAGACCCGCCGGGCGCGGCCGACGAGCTGTTCGAGGCGGTCGCCGATCGCTGGCGGCGGCAGCCTGCCGACACGGCGGGAGACCTCGGGGTCTTCGTGATGCACGAGCTGGCCTACACCTACGCGCCTGCGCACCGGGCCCTCACCCGCTGGCTGGAGGACTGGGAGCTGAGCCTCTACACGCGAACCGAGGTGGACGGCGATCGCGACAAGGCCGGGGATCCCGACCAGTTGCCGGAGCTCTGGGGGCTGATGGCGGTGCTGCGCAACTGGCTGAACCCGCTCAACAAGCCGGGGCTGCAGTCGGACCTCGGGAAGGCCTGGCTCAAGGCTTCAGACCATGCAGCGGTGAAGGCGGTCGACCGTCGTGTAGACGGAGCGCTGGAGGAACTGGGCAAGCTGAGCGAGACCCTGCGCCAGTCCTTCGGCCTCCTGCACCTGGAGCAGACGGAGGAACAGCGCCAGAACGCCGAGGCGATGCAGCGGCGCTTCGAGCTCATCGCCGTGGTCTTCCTCGTCCCCACCTTCATCGTCGGCTTCTACGGTGCCAACACCTGGGTCCCCGGGCAAGGGGAGGCGTGGGGCTTCGAGGTGATGGTCACGGCCCTGGTCCTCGGCATCCTGGTGGCCGGAGCCGCCCTGCTGCTGCTGCACAAACGCACCGTGGCGCTGCGCAGGCGGGCGCTGGAGGAACGCAGGCAGATGCGCAGCCAGCTGCTTCGCAGCCGGTAACGTCTAGAGCTTCCGCTGCAGGTACTGCAGGGCGATCACGGTGGTCGCGTCGCGGATCTGCGGCAGTGCCTCGTCGAGCTGGGCGAGGTCGAGGCGGACGATCTCTATCTCCTCGTCCTCGTCGCGCTCGCCGCTCGCCGGCGAGAGCCCGGTCGCCTCGAAGATCGTCACCTTCTCGCTGAGGAAGCCGGGGCTCGGGTAGACGACGTGCAGCACGCTCCACTCCTCGGCCTGCAGCTCCGCCTCCTCGGCCAGCTCCCGCTGCGCGCACTGGAGCTCGCTCTCCCCCTCGTGGTCGAGCGTCCCCGCCGGGATCTCCAGCAGCTCCTCCTCCTCGACCGCCTCCCGCGGCTGCGCCACCAGGTAGGCGAACTCCTCGTCATGTGCCAGCACCGCGACGGATCCGGAGTGCTCGACGACCTCCCGCTCGACCTCGCTGCCGTCGGCGTGCCGGTAGCGCTTGGCGACGAAATCGACGTGCTTGCCCTCGTGCAGGGGCCTGGTCTCCAGCAGTTCCATTGCCGCTACTCCATCAGACCGAACATCCGCTTGCCGGCCTCAGGAGATGGCAGCCGTCGCCGATAGGTACGTCTGGATATGGACTCGGGCACCAGAAGGGTCGCAGGCCAGCACGTCCGGGCTCAGGCGAGAGCGCGGTCGTGGAAGCGGTTCTTCGGCGGCAGCCTCAAACGCGACTACGACAACTGGGCGAGGGGCGCCGAAGGCGAGGAAGTGGTCGGCAAGATCCTCGAAGACCTGAGCGCCGAAGGCTGGCTGGTGATCCACGACGTCTCCTTCGGCCGCGGCAACATCGACCACATCGTGGTCGGCCCGGGAGGCGTCTTCACGATCGAGACCAAGAGCCGTGGGGGCAAACTGCGGCTGGATCGGCTGGATCCGAAAATGCTCTCCCAGGCCTATGCGGAGAAGCGGAAGCTGGAGGAAATCACCGCGATGGAGGTGCAGGCTCTGCTCGTCTTCAGCCGGGCCTACATCGTCGACAGAGTGCCCGCCTGGCGACGCGGCGTGGGGATCATTCCGGCGCGGATGCTGGCCGGGTTCTTCTCCCGCCGGCGGCCCGTGATGTCCCCGGAGCAGGCTCTCGGGATCTACCGCAGCCTCGCGTTTGCTGTCGGCCAGAGCGGCTCCTGATCGCTACCCCAGCAGCGCGACCTCCACCTGCTCACCGGCGGCGATCTCTTCGGCGTCGGCCGGGATCAGGGCGAGGGCGTCGGCCCCGAGCATCGAGGTGAGGACGTGGGAACCCTGGCGCTCGCGGGTGAGGTGAGCGCGCCGGCCTCGGTCGGTCAGCTCGAGCCGGCAGCGGAGGTAATGGGCCTTGCCGGGCTTCTTGCGGTAGGTCGTCGCGAGGGTCGCCTGGGTGCGACCGGCGTCGGGGTCGAGACCGGTGAGGGCGCGGAGAGCCGGGCGGGCGAAGAGGTGGAAGGTGATCATCGCCGACACCGGGTTGCCGGGGAGGCCGAAGACGAGGGTCGGGCGGCCGCCGTCGCGCCGAAGGACCCCGAACCAGGTCGGCCCGCCGGGCCGCATCGCCACTCGCCAGAACCGCTCCTCGACGCCCAGGTCCGCGAGCGCCCCCTTGACGTGGTCGTGCCGCCCGACGGAGACCCCCCCGGCGACGATCAGGACGTCCACCCCCCGAACTGCATCAAATTCTGGCTCTTTAACCGCCAGAATCTGATGCAGTTCGGAATTGAGGGCGGCGCTAATCGTGCGGCGCGTAGCATCGGCATCGTCTGACAGGCGATCGACTTGGGCAACCTCCGCGCCGGCCTCGCGGACCAGGGCGCTCAGGGCGTAAGTGTTGGAGTCGTGGATCTGGCCTGGGGCCAGCGGCTCGCCGGGAGGGATCAGCTCGTCGCCGCTGCCCAGGATCGCCACCTTCGGGCGCTGGGCGCACTCGATCTCGGCGATCCCAGCTGCAGCTAAGACCGCGACCGCGGCGGCGCGGAGCTGCTGTCCCGCCGGGAGCAGGACCTGCTCCGCTTCGACGTCCTCGCCGGCGCGGCGGATGTTCTCTCCGGCGCGCACCGGGCGTGACGGCAGGACGTGCCCGTCCTCCTCGCTCGTCTCCTCCACCGGCGCCACCGCGTCGGCGCCCTGCGGGACCATCGCCCCGGTCGAGATCCAGATCGCCTCCCCCTCCTCCACCGCGACCGCGGCGGGATGCCCGGCGCGCGACTCCCCGACAAGGCGCAGGCGCGGTCGGCCCCCTTCGGTGTCGGCGGCGCGGAGCGCGTAGCCGTCCATCGCCGAGTTGTCGAACGGCTGTAGCGAGATCGGGCTCCTCGTCTCCGCGACGGTGACGCGGCCGAGGCAATCCTCGAGGCGCACGGGCTCGCCCCCGAGCGGCGCGACCTCGGCCAGCACCAGCTCGCGCGCTGCCTCCGGGGCCAGCCCCCCGCTCACGGGCGGTGGGCGGTCGGCGCGCCGCGCAGCAGCGAGACCGCGTGGGGCAGGGCTGGGCGCAGGGCGCCGGCGGTCTCGGCGATCGCCTTCGGGTTGCCGGGGAAGTTGACGATCAGGGTGCTGCCGCGAATCCCGGCGGCGGCGCGCGAGAGCATCCAGTGCCCGGTGTGCTCGGCCGAGGCCGCGCGCATCGCCTCGGCGATCCCCGGCGCCCGCCGCTCGATCACTGCCTCGGTCGCCTCGGGCGTCACGTCGGAGGCGGCAAAGCCGGTGCCTCCGGTGGTGAGGATCAGGTCGCAGCCACCTCCGTCCGCCCACCGCCGCAGGCAGCGTTCGATCTCCCCGCGGTCGTCGGCGACGAGCTCCCGCCCGGCCAGCGTCCCTTCCAACTGGCCGACAAAGGCGACCAGCGCGTCGCCGGACTCGTCGCTGCCGCCGTCCCGCGCCCGCGAGCTGCTGACGGTGACCGCCGCCGCCCGCAGCGGCTCGCTATTCGGCGCGCCAGTCATGCTTGCCGCCGCTCTTCTCCAGCAGCCGCAGGCCGTCGACGACGATCCCGCGCTCGATGCCCTTGACCATGTCGTACAGCGTCAGCGCCGCGACCGAGCAGGCGGTCAGCGCCTCCATCTCGACCCCGGTGCCGGCCGTCGTCGCCGCCTCGGCCTCGATCCGCGCCTCGCCGCTCTCGGCGTCGACCTCGACCTCGACCTCGACGTGGGCGAGCGGCAGCTGGTGGGCGAGCGGGATCAGCTCATCGGTCCGCTTCGCCGCCTGGATCCCGGCCAGCCGCGCGGTGCCGACCACGTCCCCCTTCGGGGCGTTCCCTGCCAGCACCTTCGCCGCCGTCGCCGGCGACATCCGCACCGTCACCTCGGCGCGGGCGTGGCGGCGCGTTGGGGGCTTGCCGCTGACGTCGACCATGCGGGCGCTTCCGGCGGCGTCGAGGTGGGTCAGATCGCCTGATCCGGCGGCCTCGGCGGGGCGGTCCATCCGCCTAGGATAAGGCGATGGTGCTGCAAGTACGCCTGTTCGCGGTCCTGCGCGAGCGGGCCGGGCGGGACAGCCTTGAGGTCGAGGTCGCCGAGGGAGCGACGGTCGCCGAGGCGCTGCGGGCGCTCGGCGCCGCATCCGAGCCGCTGGGCGCAGCGCTGGAGGCGATGCCGGTGGTGATGGCGGTCAACCGCTCCTACGTCGACCCCGAGGCGAAGCTCTCGCCCGGCGACGAGCTGGCGCTGATCCCGCCGGTCAGCGGCGGCGCCGGCCCGCCACCCGGCGATGGCACCGAAGAAGCCCCGTCGCCGCATGTGCGCGTAACCGCTGAGCCCCTTTCCGCCGACCGCCTCAACCAGCTCGTCGCCACCGGCCACACCGGCGCGATCGTCACCTTCCAGGGCACCACCCGCGAGGTCGAGCGGCTCGACTACGAGGCCTACCAGCCGATGGCCGAGGAGCGGATCGAAGCGATCCTCGCCGACATCCTCACGCGCCACGAGGTCGAGGGCGCCGCCGCCGAGCACCGCACCGGCTCCGTCCCCCGCGGCGAGCCCAGCGTCGTCGTCGCGATCGCTGCCGCCCACCGCGGCCCCGCCTTCGCCGCCGCTCGCGAAGCGATCGACCGGATCAAGGCCGAGGCGCCGATCTGGAAGCGCGAGGTCGAGGGCGAGCGGGTGGAGTGGGTGGAGGGTGTGCCGCCACCCAGTTAGCCGATCAACTCCCGCACCCGCGGCCAAACCACCTCATCGACCCGGTCACGCGCTGCCAAGCCCATCGGAAGGGCGCCCTCCAGGCCGCCGTCAAAGTCCCGGTGCTTCGACAGTCTCCTGAGCTGCTCAGAGATATAACGAGGGAGTACTTTCGGCGCCTCGGCAACTTCTTCAACCAACTCCGCGCGTCCGTCGATCAGTCGCGCCACGTCCTCGAAGTCGCGGCTTCCGTAGAAGTCAGACTTGCCGCGTCCCGCGAAAGCCTCCAACTTCGTTGCCAGAAGAAACGGTGGCGGGATCGCGTTGATCGATTGCCCGGCAGGCAACGTCACCGCGGTCGCGTGAGCGAACGCCTCACCCAGCCACCTGTTTTCGAAACCGAGGAGCGACGCCTTGGTCGGCATCACATCGAGGACGAGCCCGGACTGGAGGTGTTCGAACCGACAGATAACTCCACTCGACTCGCTGTTTTTGAATCCGAGGCCTCGTACCCGGTCTTCCAGCCGGTAGTAGTCCAAGCGCGTGGAGACCTCCACGATCACATCCACGTCTCCGGTCAGGCGCAGAGGAGGAGCCCCTGCGTCCGTAATCCAAAGTTCCACGGTGACACCGCCGACGAAGACGACGTCGTCCAATAAAGGGCTCAAGTGCCCGATCGCCGCTTCCAGCATCTGAAGGTTCCCGGCGCTCATCTCTACGCTCGCAGCCTCTTCTTCAGTTCTTTCCTGGCCAGGCTCCGCTCGCGGGCACCTCCTATGCGCAACGCATCTACCAGTGCGAGCAGTTCAGCCAGCTTCTGATCTTCCCGCGCCGCAACGGGAACAGAAGGATGTATGGGTTCTAGGGCCACACCCCAGCTATCGCCGAGGGCATCAGGCCAGACAGGAGGGTTGCCGCTCGAAACTATCTCGGCGGAAAGAGGCTTGGCGGCCCATGCGGTGCGGCGCCCGCGCGCCTCTCCGCTCCAAGCCGGCGGGAAGACGTACTTAAGGCCATGGACGAGAAACTCGAACAGGGGTCTCGCGCGGACCTTCCTCCGTCGAGGGTCATACAGGCCAGCTGCCTGAGCCCGGGCGAGACTGCGATGCACGCTCGATTGGCCGAGGCCGAGTTCTCGGGCGATGCTTTCGAAGGTCCATAATGAAGGGGCTGCCGCGAGCTTCAGCAGCACCAGGATGTCCTGGGATTTGAGCACTCCTCAACCTTACCGGCCTGGAGTTCCATATTCCAGAATCTGGAATATGGAATAGATCCTGCAGCTCAAGTAGAGGTCGGGAAGTGCATCGAGCCGGCGTCGGCCGCGGTCGCCTGAGTCGCCGGCCACCTGCTGGTGATCGCCTTGCCGCGGGTGTAGAAGCGGACGCCCTCGGGGCCGTGTATGTGGTGGTCGCCGAAGAGGGAGTCCTTCCAGCCGCCGAAGGAGTAGAACGCCATCGGCACCGGGATCGGCACGTTGATGCCGATCATCCCGATCTCGGCCTCGCGCTGGAAGCGGCGCGCCTCGTAGCCCGAGCCGGTGAAGATCGCGGCGCCGTTGGCGTAGGGGTTGCGGTTGATCAGCTCGATCGCCTCGTCGAGGTCGCCGCTGCGGACGACCGAGAGCACCGGGCCGAAGATCTCGTCGCGGTAGACCGACATCTCCGGGCTGACCTGGTCGATCAGGGTCGGGCCGACCCAGAAACCGCCGCCGTCCATCTCCAGCTCGCGACCGTCGACGGTCAGCCGCGCCCCCGCCTCGGCGCCCTGGCCGATGTAGTCGACGATCCGCTCGCGCGCCTGGGGCGTCACCACCGGGCCCATCTCGCTCGCCGGATCGAGTCCCGGGCCGACCTTGATCTCGCGCGCCCGCCGCGCGACCTCCTCGACCAGCTCGTCGCCGGCCTCGCCGATCGCCACCGCGACCGAGATCGCCATGCAGCGCTGGCCGGCGGAGCCGAAACCGGCGGCGGCGAGCTGGTCGGCGGCGTAGCCGAGGTCGGCGCCGGGCATCACCACCGCGTGGTTCTTGGCGCCGCCGAGTGCCTGCACCCGCTTGCGGTTCTCGGTCCCGCGCGCGTAGACGTACCTGGCGATCGGCGTCGAGCCGACGAAGGAGACCGCGGCGACGTCGGGGTGGTCGAGCAGCGCGTCGACCGCGACCTTGTCGCCGTGGACGACGTTGAAGACCCCGGCGGGCAGCCCCGCCTCGGCGTAGAGCTCGGCGACCAGGTTCGAGGCTGAGGGATCGCGCTCGGAGGGCTTCAGCACGAAGGTGTTGCCGCAGGCGATCGCGACCGGGTGCATCCACATCGGCACCATCGCCGGGAAGTTGAAGGGGGTGATCCCCGCGCAGACGCCGAGCGGCTGCCGGAAGGAGTACACATCGACCGTGGTCGAGACCTGGTCGGAGTACTCGCCCTTCAGCAGCTGCGGGATCCCACAGGCGAACTCGACCACCTCGAGCCCGCGCGAGACCTCCCCCTTCGCGTCCTCCAGCACCTTGCCGTGCTCGGAGGAGACGATCCGCGCCAGCTCCTCGACGTTGGCGTTCAGCAGCTCGCGGAAGGCGAACATCACCTTGGCCCGGCGGCTGAGCGAGGCCTGCGACCACTCGGCGAAAGCCTCGCGGGCGGCGGCGACCGCAGCGTCGACGTCGCCCGGCTCGGCCAGCAGGACCTCGGCCTGGACCTCGCCCGTGGCGGGATCGTAGACAGGCGCGGTACGCGAGGAGGCGCCGCCCGTCTCCTCACCGCCGATCCGGTGGCGCACCACCTTCTCGAACTGCATCAAATTTCCGGCCTCCCGGCCCGGAAATTTGATGCAGTTCGGAGGGAGGGGGCGTGGCTCGAGCGTCGGCTCACCGGTCTCATTGTGGCGCGACCGGGGTCAGCGGCCCTTCGCCGCGCAGTACAGAGATCGCGTTGCGGGCCGCCAGTTCGGCCATCGCCGTGCGGGTCTCGACGGTCGCCGAGCCGAGATGGGGAGAGAGGACGACGTTCTCGAGCTCGAGCAGCGCCGGCTCGACCAGCGGCTCGCGCTCGTAGACGTCCAGCGCGGCCGCGGCGATCTGCCCCGCCGCCAGCGCCGCCGCCAGCGCCCGCTCGTCTACCACCGGGCCGCGGGCGGCGTTGACCAGGACCGCGCTCGGCTTCATCGCCGTCAGCTCGGCGGCGGCGATCAGGTGGTGCGTCTCTGGGGTCAGCGGGCAGTGCAGGCTGACCACGTCCGCACGCGACAAGAGCTCCTCCAGCGACAGCCGCTCCGCCTCGAGCTCCGCCACGACCTCCGCCGGTGCGGGGCTCCGCGAGTGGTAGGCGATCTCCATCCCGAAGGCACGCGCCCGCTCCGCCACCCGGCGGCCGATCCCGCCGAGGCCGACGATCCCGAGCAGCTTGCCGCGCAGGCCGCTGCCGAGCATGAACGACATCCCCCACGTCCACGGCCGGCCGGAGCGGATCAGCCGGTCGCCCTCGGCGACTCGCCGCGTCGCCGCCAGGATCAGCGCCAACGTCAGGTCCGCGGTCGCGTCGTCGAGGACGCCGGGCGTATTGGTGACGACGATGCCCCGCCGCGCCGCCGCCTCGACGTCGACGTTGTCGTAACCGACGGCGACGTTGGCGACGCAGCGCAGCGGCGCCGCCGCCGCCTCCAGCAGCTCCTCGTCGACCCGGTCGTGCAGCAGCGTCAGCAGCGCGTCGGCGCCGGCGACCAGGTCCAGCAGGTCGGCCCGCGGAATCGCCGCGGTGCGCTCGTCGATCCGCAGCTCGCCCGCCTCCCGCAGCAGCGCCAGGGCGGGCTCCGGCAGCCGGTTCGTCACCGCAAAGGTCGGCTCGGCGGAGGAAGCCACGACACGACGCTACCGTGCCGCGCCCGCCAGAAAAAAAGGAGCTCCCGAGACGTCCTGATATGTGAGGGCACCTCGGGAGCCAGGAGAAATAATGAAGCTCTCCTGTTGTCCCAGGTCAGAGATCTGACGTCAAGTACTGCCGAGTACCTGCCTCTGTAGGTGCCACTTGGCACTCGTAAAAGCCTGTCACCCGGGGAGCGGCTTCAGCACCAGCAGGCAGAGGTCGTCGCGGATCGGGCGGTCCGCCCAGGCGAGGACGGCCCGTTCGACCTCGCCGACGATCAACCGCGCGCCCAGCCCCGCCAGCGGCGCCAGCACGCCCCGCAGCCCCTCGAGGCCGAGCATCTCCCGCCCCCGCCGCACGTCGGTCGCGCCGTCGGTGTAGACGACGAGGCCGGCGCCCGCCTCCAGCGGGCACTCGAGGTTCTCCAGCTCCAGGCCCTCCTCGACCCCGAGGAGGAAGGTCGAGCCCTCTACGGGCAGCTCCTCCAGGCCCGGCAGGCGCAGCGGCGCCGGGTGCCCCGCCCGCGCCCAGCAGACCTTCTCCTCGCCCGGGCGCAGCCGCAGGCAGACGGCGCTGACCAGCTCCCGCCGGCGACCCGGCCGGTCGACGAGCGCGGCATTGGCCAGGGAGAGCAGTTCCGCCGGGTCGCTGGTGTTGGCGGCGAAGGCGGCGAAGCGGGCGCGGATGAAGGTGGCGAGGCGGGCGGCGGCGGGGCCGTGGCCGACGACGTCGCCGACCACCGCCACGGCCGAGCCGTCGGGCCCGTTGGTGAGCAGGTAGAAGTCGCCGGAGACCCCGAGCTCTGAGGGGACGAAGGCCGCCGCCGCGTCGAGGTCGGGAAGGTCCGGCAGGGCAGCCGGCGTCAGCGCCGCGCGGATCGCTTCGAGTTCCTCGGCCGAGTGCTCGAGCACCCGCAGCCGCTCGGCGATCCAGGAGGCGGCGGCCGCGACGGCGAGAAAGAAGGCGCCGCGGACGACCAGGGCGAGGGCGAATTCCGGCCGCGGGTGGATCGCGTCGGCGACCGCGAACAGCAGCAGGCAGACGAGCGCAAGCGCCAAGCCCGCCCGCGGACCGAACCACCAGGCCGCGAGGGCGACCGGGACGCAGAAGAAGAAGGCGATGCCGACGGTCGAGGAGCCGGTCGCGATCAGGGCGACGAAGACGGTGGAGACCGCAAGCGCGATCGCGGCGACGCGGGCGGTGCGCGAAGGTCCCCCGGACATCGCGCCGACCATACATCAGCCCCGCGCTCCTCCGTTCCTGTTTTTGGACCAGTGCTCCGTACCGGGAGTTAACCCGGGGAGCGGCAGGGCTACCCCGGCTCGGGGGCCTCCTCGCCCGGCCAGCGGCGGGTGACTTTGGCGAAGGAGGTGCGGCTGCCGTGGTCGACCAGGCCTTTGGTGAGGCGGAAGATCGCACCCTCGAGGGCGAGCGCTGCGATCAGCTTCGGCCAGGAGAATTGGCGGTGCTCGGGCTTCGGCGGCTCTTCGTCGTCGATCAGCCCCCAGACCTGTTCGAAGACCTTCTTGCCGACGATGCCGGCGACCAGCCCGAGGACAATGCTGATCGGGGTGAAGATGAGCTTCATTCGGGTCCTCCTCTAGGTCGTCTTCTGGTCCTTCGGCTCGTCGCGCGGTTCGAGCTGGATCTCCTTCTCGGCCCGCGGATGGCCTTCGTCGATCTCGGCGCTGCGCTCGCGCTCGGCGTTCATCTGGTGGCCGAAGAGGATCGCCAGGTTGGTGATCCAGAACCAGAGCAACAGTACGACAAGCCCGGCGAGGGTGCCGTAGGTCTTGTCGTAGGAGCTGAAGTTGGAGACGTAGAGGGCGAAGAGCGCCGAGGCGATCGCCCAGACGACGATCGCGAGGATCGCGCCGGGGGTGACCCACTTGAAGCTGCGCAGCTTCACGTTCGGGGTGGCGTAGTAGAGGAGGTCGACCATGAGGATGAAGATCGCCGCCATCACCGGCCACTTGGCGATGTTCCAGACGTCCACCGCGGTGCTGCTGAGGCCGATCGGGTTGGCGATCGCTTCGACGACCGGGCCGGTGAGGACGAGGCCGACGGCGAGCAGCGCCATCATGATGATCATCGCCAGGGTGACCGCGATCTGCAGCGGCCGCAGCTTCCAGAACGGGCGGCCCTCGGGGGTCTCGTAGATGATGTTGGAGGCGCGGGTGAAGGCGCCGACGTAGCCGGAGGCCGACCAGAGCGCGGCGGCGAGGCCGAAGACGAAGGCGAAGCCGGCGGCGGTCTGGTTTTCGACGATCGATTTGATCGGGCCTTCGAAGGTTTCGGCGCCCGATTCGGGGCCGATTTCGGTGATGATTTCGGTCAGCGTGGCGGTCGTCGTCTTGGGGTCGCCGAAGATGCCGATCAGCGAGACCATCGCGATCAGCGCCGGGAACAGCGAGAGCAGCCCGTAGTAGGTGAGCGCCGCCGCCCAGTCGCTGAGGTTGTCCTCCTGGAACTCGGTCAGCGTCCGCTTCAGCGTCGACCCGAGCCCGGTCTTCGCGGCCGCCCCCTCGGGCGCGTAGTCGGCGCGCACGGGGTCGACGTTCTCGTGCCCGTTTCTCTCCATTGCCCACCATTGCCCGTTAGGCGGAAGTTCCTAACCGCCCCAAGAGCTCTCCTGACCAAGCCAGATCAAGGACGCAGGGAGCGTGGCGTGCTCTGCACGCGAGCGACTGAGGACGCCGAGATGCGCCGGTCAGGGGAGCTCTTGCTCTTCGCTCAGCAGCGGCGCGAAGAGGTCGCCTTTCTCCTCAACCCGTTGGAGCACGGCGGCGTAGTCGAAGACCAGGGCTTCCGCATCGCCGGCCGTCAGCGCCGCCTCCACCTCCTCCCAATCCAGCGGCGTCGAGACCGTCGGCCGCTCCTTCGCCCGCAGCGAGTAGACGCAGACGGTCGTCTTGTGCCGGTCGTTCTGGCTCCAGTCGATCAGCACCTTGCCGGAGCGTTTGGCCTTCGACATCTGCGAGACGACACGGTCGGGAAAGCGCTTCTCGAGCGTCTCGGCGATCGCTTTGGCGAACGGCTTGGTGTCCCCGTAGGTGACGTCGCCGTTGAGCGGTACGTAGAGCTGCATTCCCTTCGAGCCGGAGGTCTTCGGGTAGCACTCGAGCCCGAGCTGCTCGAAAAGGCCGCGCAGCCAGAGCGCGACCTGGGCGCAGTCGAGGACGTCGGCCGGGGCGCCGGGGTCGAGGTCGAAGACCATCGCCGTCGGCCGCTCGATCGCCTCGGCTTTGGCGAGCGAGGTGTGGAGCTCGATGTCGGCGAGGTTCGCCAGCCAGACCAGCGTCGCCAGGTCTTCGACCACGCAGTAGTCGATCTCGCCCTTGTGGCGGTCGCTCCAGACCTTCGCCGTCGTCACCCAGTCCGGGCGGTGGCTCGGGCAGCGCTTCTCGTAGAAGTGCTTGCCCCCGACGCCTTCGGGATAGCGCTTCAGGGTCAGCGGCCGGCCGCGCAGGTGCGGCAGCAGGACCTCGCCGATGCGGGCGTACCAGTCGATCAGCTCGCCCTTGGTGAAGCCGGTCTTCGGGTAGAGGACCTTGTCGAGGTTGGAGAGTTCGAGCTCGCGGCCTTCGACGGTGACCGCGGCTTTCTTGCGGGGACGTTTGATCGCACGGGCGGTCAGCGACTCCCCCTCCGGGTCGCCCGCCTGCTCCAGCACCACCTCCTCGGCCGCCTTGTCCTCGCGCATGCCTTTGTAGGCGGAGTGGCGCAGGATCCCCTCCTTGGTGATCTCGCGGAACTCGATCTCGGCGACCAGGAGCGGTTCGACGAAGGTGGCGCCCTTGGGCGGTTTCGGGCCGGCGGCGAAGGGGCTCGTCTTGCGCTCCAGCGGCGCCAGCCGGGCGGCGATCGCGGTCAGGTCGGCGGCCTTGAAGCCGGTCCCGACTTTGCCCGCGTACCTGAGCACCGGCCTGCCCCCGTCGCCTTCGAAGTAGCCGACGAGGAGGGCGCCGAGGTGTTCCTTGCGGCGGCCTTCGCCGGGAGTCCAGCCGCCGATCACCATCTCCTGGCGGCTGACGTTTTTCACCTTCAGCCAGGTGCCGGTGCGCTTCCCGGGGCAGTAGACCGAGTCGACCCGCTTCAGCACCACCCCCTCGAGCCCCTGCTCCTTGCTCGCCGCCAGCAGCTCCTCGGCGTGGCCGAGCGAGTAGCCGGGCGTCTGCCAGGCGTCGCCGGTCAGCCCCAGCTCCTCGAGCAGCTCGCGTCGGCGCGTGTAGGGCTCCCCCGTCAGGTCCTCTCCGTCGAGGTAGAGGAGGTCGAAGACGACGTAGACGACAGGGTGGGTTTTCATCCGCCGCCGGACCACGTTCTCGTCGCTGTTGTGGATCCGCTGCTGAAGGCGCTCGAAGCTCGGCCTGCCGTTCTCGTCGAAGGCGACGAGCTCGCCGTCGAGGACGGCGTCGTGGGCGCCGAGCGCCCGCGAGATCCGCCGCACCTCCGGGTACTGGACGCTGACGTCGTTCAAGTTGCGCGTCTGCAGCGCCACCCGCCCGGGCCGGCAGTAGGCGATCGCCCGGATCCCGTCCCACTTCACCTCGACCGCCCATTTGCCGTCATCGCGCGGCAGCGTCGAGAGCCGCGCCAGCATCGGCACCACGTTCTCGGGGAACGGGTCGCGCTCGCGGGCGGGCGGATCGATCCGGTGGATCATCCAGTCCTTCTCGCTCTTGCCGGCGCGGAAGAGCGCGTAGCGCCCCTGCAGCTTCTCGCCGTGGAAGTCGACGACGACTTTGCCCCGCTCCCACTTCTCCAGCTCATAGGTGCCCGAGTCCCAGACCACCATCGTCCCGGCCCCGTACTCCCCCTTCGGGATCTCGCCCTCCCAGCTCAGGTACTCGAGCGGATGGTCCTCGGTGTGCACCGCCTTGCGATTTTCCTCCGGGCTCTCGGGGATCCCGTTCGGGATCGCCCAGGAAGCAGCGACGCCCTCGTGCTCCAGCCGCAGGTCCCAGTGCAGGCGGCGGGCGCTGTGTTCCTGGACGACGAAGCGCGGCGCCGCTCTCTTGCTGCCGCGCTTTTCCGGCGCCGGCTCCGAGGTCTTCCCGAAGTCCCGCTTGCGCTCGTACTCGGCGAGGTTCTCCTTGTCTTGCGTGGCCACGTTCGGCTCCTACCCGGCGCTAGGCGCCTTGTCCAGCACGGGTTCGGAAAGGCGCCACACCTGCCGGTAGCGGCGCAGCCGGCGACTGAGCTCCCGCGGGCGCTCAGCGTAGAGACGGCGGCCGAGGGAGAGGGCTTCCGTCGCCAGCTCCTCCTGGCGGCCGCCGATCGCCGTCTCCAGCGCCACCGTCTCCTGCTCGCCGAGCTTGCGCTCGCGCAGGTCTTCGCGCAGGACGGCGAGGTCGTGGTGGTCGCCGAGCAGCTCGGTCAGCGTGTGCGCCTCCTCGGCGGTCGCCTCGAGCGGCCCGGGCCAGGAGTCGCGGAGGAGGCGCAGCTCATACCAGAGGTCCTTGGCGCGTTTGCGCCACTCGTGGAAGTCGCGCTCGTCCCCGCTTTCCGCCGCCTTCATCGCCTTGCGGCCGCGGCGGTAGCCACGGGCGAGGGCCGGGCCGATCATCTCCCAGGCGTCTCCCTCCAACTTCCACCCACGGATCTCCTCCAGACCGGCTTCGATCTGGGCGATCGCCCCGGCGAGCCGCGCTTCGGCGGCGGCGGTGTCGACGGCCGCCTCGCGGTCGCGATCGAGGATCTTGCGCCAGCTCTCGAGCGCCGCCTCCGGCAGCGGCAGCGCCTGCCTGCTCAGCGCTTCGAGCGTCTGCAGCTTGACCTCGGCGTCGCGGCTGACCGAGAGGGTGCGGGCGGCATCGCGGAAACGCCTGTTCGCCCGCCGGTAGCGCTTGGCGCCGAGGGCGCCGCGCAGCAGCCGCAGCACGGTCCGCAGCTTCTTCAGGTCCTTGCGGGCGCCGTGGACGGCCGCCGCCGTCCCGGCCTCGCCGGCCTGGCTTTCGCGCAGCCGCTCGAGCGCCGCTTCGGCGCGGCCGGCGGCGATGCGGGCCAGGCCCGCCGCCGGCTCCTCGCCCCTCTGCAGCCGGTAGGACCGGCCTCGATCCGAAGACACCTCCACATCGTAGGATTTCCCCCTTGCGTTCCCCGCGAACCAGCCTCCTCCTGGTCGGACTGCTCGGTCTCTGCGGGAGCGCCGCGTCGGCGGCGGCGGAAAAGCCGGCAGACGAACCGTTCTTCCCGCGGGCGGGGAACCGCGGCTACGACGCGAGCTACTACGGCGTCGACCTGAAGTACGACCCCCAGGACCCGCGGCGTCGACGCGGAAACGACGATGTACGCGCTGCCGAGCCGGCAGCTGAAGCGGTTCTCCCTCGACTTCACCGGCCCGCGGGTGAGTGCGGTGCGGGTCGACGGCAAGGCGGCCGGGTTCAGCCGCGGCGGCGGCAAGCTGGTCGTGACCCCGAAGCAGGCGGTGCAGACCGGCGAATACTTCACCGTCGCCGTCAGCTACAGCGGCGTGCCGCCGAAGATCACCGATCCCGACGGCACCGACGAGGGCTGGTACCCGACCGACGAGGGCGTGCTCGCGGTCGGCGAGCCGCAGGGCACCGCCGCCTGGATCCCCTGCGACAACGTCCCCGGCGACAAGGCGACCTTCGACATCGACGTCACCGTCCCCGAGCGGCTGAAGGCGGTCGCCAACGGCCGTCGCCATCGCGTCGTCCGCCGTGGAGGGCTGGTCCGCTACGACTGGCGCGAAGGGCGGCCGATGAGCCCCTACCTGGCGGTCCTCGACATCGGCCGCGGCAAGATCGAGAGCAGCTCCGTCGACGGCGTCCCGGCCTACACCCTGGTCGACCCGCGGCTGGCGCGGCGCACGCGGCCGGTGCCGGCGGAGCTGCCGCGGATCGTCCGCTTCGAGAGCAAGCTCTACGGCCCGTATCCCTTCTCCTCGGCGGGCTCGATCGTCGACTTCGCGCCGAAGCTCGGCTACGCGCTGGAGAGTCAGAGCCGGCCGATCTACCCCTACGTCCCCGACCTGACCACGGTGGTCCACGAGACCGCCCACCAGTGGTTCGGCGACTCGGTCGGGCTGAAGCGGTGGCCGGAGATCTGGCTCAACGAGGGCTTCGCGACCTGGACCGAGTGGTACTACGCCGAGCGCCACGGCCGCCGCAGCGCCCAGGCGATCTTCGCCCGCCTGTACCGGGTGCCGGCCTCCGACACCGCGTTCTGGGATCCGCCGTCGGCGCACCCCGGCACCCCGAAGCACCTCTTCGGGCCCTCCACCTACATCCGCGGGGCGATGGCGCTGGAGGCGCTACGGCTGAAGATCGGCACCAAGCCGATGCTGCGCCTTCTACACGACTGGGCGCAGGAACACCGCTACGGCAGCGGCACGATCGCGCAGTTCACCGCCCTCGCCGGGGAAATCTCCGGACGCGACCTCGCCCCGTTCTTCCAGCGCTGGCTCTACCGGCGCGGCAAGCCGTAACTCCCCAGAAGTGAACCGAGCGGCGCAGGTCCCGCCGCCGCAGGCCCGCCGACCTGCATCAGATTTCCACCCTGGCAGGTAGGAAATCTGATGCAGTTCGGCGATGAGGTTTCTCGTCGCGCCGGATTCGTTCAAGGGGACCTTCGGGGCGGCCGAGGCAGCGGAGGCGATCTCCGCTGGGATCGAGGCGGCGGGCGCAGAGGCAGATCGTTGCCCGGTTGCCGACGGCGGCGAGGGGACGATGGACGTCCTGCTCGGGGCGCTCGGCGGTGAGCTGCGGAGCGTGCGGGTCCATGACCCGCTGCGGCGAGGAATCGAGGCGGGCTTCGCGCTCCTCGCGGACGGTGGGACCGCGGTGGTCGAGATGGCGCAGGCGTCGGGGCTTCCCCTGCCGGCGCCGGCGGAGCGGGACGCCGAGCGGGCGGACACCTTCGGGACCGGGGAGCTGATCGCCGCCGCGGTCGCCGCCGGCGCCGAGCGCGTGCTGGTGGCGGTCGGCGGCAGCGCCACCACCGACGGCGGCCGCGGCGCACTCGAAGCGCTGCGCGAGAGCGAGGCGGCGTTCGTCCTTCGTAGCTCTGAGGGGAAACAAAGGAGCGACACCGAGGTGCGGATCGAGGTGCTCTGCGACGTGCGGACGCCGTACGAGGATGCGGCGCGGGTCTTCGCGCCGCAGAAGGGGGCCGACCCGGCGGCGGTCGAGCGGCTCACCGCGCGTCTGGACAGGCTCGCCGTTGAGCTTCCCCGCGACCCGCGCGGGATCGCGATGACCGGTTGCGCCGGCGGGCTCTCGGGCGGACTCTGGGCATACGGGGCCGAGCTGCGTCCCGGCGCCGAGTTCGTCCTCGACGCCCTCGGCTTCGAGGACCGCCTCGCCCGTGCCGACGCGGTCGTCTCCGGCGAGGGTCGCTTCGACTCCCAGAGCCTGGAAGGGAAGATCGTCGCCTCGATCGCCGCCCGCTGCGCCGCGGCCGGCAAGCCGCTGCACCTGATCGTCGGGCAGGATGCGTCGCCCCCGGGATCGCCCGCCGTCATTGCCTCGATCGCCGAAGCGGGCAGCCTCGAGGCGATTCGGCAGGTAGCGGGGCGACTCGCGGGCTTGGCTTAGGAGGGATTGGCGAAACCCCGCGCACGCAAGAACCCTCGTGCGAACCTACGCCGCGAGGTCGCGCCGTTCGAACAGCCAGGCGCCGATCGCGGCGAGGGCACAGGCGGCAAGGGTGACGCCGAGGAAGGCGAGCGGTTCGATCCCGTCTTCGATCGCGTTGCCGTAGTACTTGAAGACGGAGGCGTAGCGGAGGCCGGAGAGGCCGGTGTCGAGGCGGCCGACGAGGTCGACCACGTACATGGCCACCAGCAGGCCGGCGACCGCGCCGGTGACCACACTGGTCCGCAGCGAGAAGCCGGCGGCGATCGCCCCGAAGCCGGCGAAGAGCAGCGCCAGCGGCCAGACGCCGGCGAAGCCTTCGGCGGCGCGGCGGGCGTCGAGGCCGGAGCCGGCGAGGAGGCTGCCGAGGCCGCATAGCAATCCGGTGACAACCAGCACGGCGGCGAGCTCGACCGCGGTGGCGAGGAAGCTCGCCACGACGACGCGGGCGCGCGAGACCGGCGTCGAGAGCAGCACGTCGAGCCGGCCCGATTCGGCCGCGCCGGTGAGCCCGGAGGCGACCGCCCGCACCGCCAGGTAGCCGAGCGCCAGCGGCACGATCAGGCTCAGCATCTCCGCCTGCAGGTACTGCTCGACGCTGGTCAGCTGACCGATCCCGAAGGCTTCCTTCAGCCCCTGCGGGTAGCCGCGAACCGCCTTCGAGAGCGACTGTTCAACCGCGGGGAAGATCGCGACGATGAAGGCCGAGAACAGGCCCAGCGGCAGCCCCCAGGCGAGGACCGAGCGGCGACGATCGGAGAGGTGGGTCGCGACCAGCGCCCCCAGCTGCGCCGTCAGGTCCCCTCCTCCTCCTGGTAGTAGCCGAGGAAGACCTCCTCGAGCGAGGGATGGGTCGCCTCGAGGTCGACGACGTGATGGGCGGCCAGCTCCCGCACCACCGCGTCCAGGTCGCCGGCGGCGGTGAAGTCGGCGCGGTTGCCCGTGAGCTCGAGGTCGGCGACACCCGGCAGCTCGCGCAGCCGCTCCAGCCCGGCCGGGTCGCGCAACTCGACCGTGAAACGCCTTCGCGCCTTGCCGAGCAGGTCCTCGATCCGCTCGACCGCGATCAGCCGGCCGCCGCGGACGATTCCGACCCGGTCGCAGACCCGCTGCACCTCGTCGAGCTCGTGCGAGGAGAGAAAGACCGCGGCACCCCGCTCGCGTTCCTCGGCGACCAGCGCCAGGAACTCCTCCTGCATCAGCGGGTCGAGGCCGCTGGTCGGCTCGTCGAGGACCAGCAGCTCGGGCCGGTGGAAGGCGGCGAGGATCAGCCCCACCTTCTGCCGGTTGCCGCGCGAGAGCTGCCCGAGCGGACGGTCGAGGTCGGCGCGGAAGCGCCTCGCCAGCTCCTCGGCGCGGCCGCTGCCGTCGATCCCGCGCAACCGCGAGAGCAGCCGCACCGCCTCCCGTCCCGTCGCCTCGCGGCCGAAGCCGAAGTCGCCCGGCAGGTTGCCCAGCCGCCCCCGGATCGCGACGCTGTCGCGGCGGCTGTCGAGCCCGAAGATCCGGGCCGACCCGGCGGTCGGGTGGATCAGGTCGAGCAGCGTCCGGATCGTCGTCGTCTTCCCCGCCCCGTTCGGCCCGAGAAAGCCGAAGACCTCACCGCGCCGCACCGAAAAGCTGACTCCCTCGATCCCGCGGTGGCTGCCGTAGCGCTTGGTCAGCCCCTCGGTCTCGATCGCCGGCGTCTCGCTCACGCGGCGATCATCTGCGCCGGGTGCAGTTGTCGATCAGCTCAGCGCTCTGGATGGCGCCGGTGGCCAAGAAGCTCCTAGCTTGCTCCTGCAACCTCCCATCGGGGCAGCTGGCTCTGAAGATGCCCTTTCGGAACCTGGCGGCGAGGTAGGTAATCGAGCCGGCGCCATCGGCGATGCGGGAGCCATCGAGCGTCCCTTGCAACCCATAGCGCCCGTCCCGGTGGTGACGGAATCTCAACCGCATTAAGAAACCGCTGGTGATCGGCCTCGGCAGATAGGTGTACAGCCAGAAAGTGGTGGTGCCACGGACGGTGCCCCCGTTGAAGACCTGAAGCTCCCCTTCCACCTCGCTCGCCGGCTGTTCGGGAAAAGCCACCTCGACGTCCAGGGTGCCGGCTCCCACCTGCGCGGGTCCGCACTGTTCGGCAAGGGTCATCCTCTGTTCCTGCAGGCCCGGGTGGCAGCTCGGCAGCCTCTTGAGCTCGATCGCAAAGTGCCGATCGAGCTCGACTTCAAGGCGCTGCAGCGCCGGCGGGTGGCTGCCGTCGGGGGTCTGAACTCTCTCGGCAAGAAGGAGAGAGACCGGGGCCGGTTCCCGCGCCGGCAGCCTGGCGGGGCTGGGACCGCCGCTGAGGATCGTTTCAACCGGTGGCGGCGGAACGATCGGCGAAGCCGCGGCAGTCGCGACGAGCGGCGCCAGCGCGACGCCCAGCACCACCGCGGATCTCAGTCTTGCCAACATCAGCTCCTCCCCGCGCCACCGTACCGGCCGAAGTCGGTTCAACCAAACGCGATGCCGGTCATCGCACTCGCGTAGGCCGGCAGCACCCGCCCGGCCTCGGCGCCGTCGATGCCGCGCGCACCACCTCGAGCCGGCGATGTACGCTCGGCCCGAGTGAGGGTCCTCGCGATCGTCCACCAGCGCGACGCCGGCCCCGGTGTCTTCGCCGAGGCGATTCGCGACGCCGGCGGCGAGCTCGACGAGTGGACGGCGGCGGAGCGGCCACAGCCGCCGGCCGATCCCTTCGGCTACGACGCCGTGCTCGTCCTCGGCGGGGCGATGAACGTCGACGAAGGCGGGCGGCACGGCTGGATCGCCGAGGAGGAGGCGCTGCTGGCGGAGCTGCTGAGGCGCGAGGTGCCGCTGCTCGGTCTCTGTCTCGGCGGCCAGTTGCTCGCGGCCGCGGCGGGCGCGCGAGCCCGCCGCGCCTCCCGCCCCGAGATCGGCTGGCACCAGGTTGAAGTCACCGCCGAGGGAGAGGACGACCCGTTGCTCGGCCCCCTCGCCCCGACCTTCGAGGCCTTCCAGTGGCACAGCTACGAGTTCCCGCTGCCGCCCGGCGCCGTCCCCCTCGCCCGCAGCGAGGTCTGCCTCCAGGCCTGCCGGCTCGGCCGGCGCGCCTGGGCGCTCCAGTTCCATCCCGAGGTCAGCCGCAGCGACGCCCTGCACTGGATCGACGACTACGAGGCCGACCCCGACGCCGTCCGCATCGGCGTTGACCCCGCGGTGCTGGGGCCTGAGACTGAGCGGAAGATCGCGGCTTTCAACCAGCTCGGCAGAGAACTTTGCCGGCGCTGGATCGCGATCGCTTGATCCGTCTACTGGAAGGAAAGAAACATGTGTAGGAAAGTCTCTTGCTTCGGCCTGACCATCGCGGCATGGTTCGCTCTCACGCTGGCGCCGACGATGGCGACTGCCTCTCCCGTGCTCACATATCCCAAAGGGACGCGGCTCGCGACGGGCTCGCTGCTGCAGATCACAAATATCGGCGTCGCCGTGTTCACCGAATCCGAATGGCGGCTCGAATGCCCGACCGCGCACGTCAAGGGGAAACTCGTGACCAATACCGGTACCGCGGTCGAAATCGAACTCTCGTCATTCGAAATGTCCGGCCTGGGTGCTGGAGAAGACTGTAGGCAGGACCGGAACAAAGAAGGCAGCACAGAAATAGGCGCCTCGGTGCATGTCACTTACTCGGGCCTGCCTTGGTGCTTCAGAGCGACCAGCCAGATGAGCGCCGACTCCTTCGACATCAAGGCCGCTCACTGCGGTGAAATAGTCAAAAACAACGTGACACTCGTGTTCAACTACACAGGGCTCAAGGAATGCAAGTACGAAATCTCGTCGATCCAGGGGACCTTCACAACAGAAGCGACTGGGGACGCCATTCTGACGATGAAACCTGAACTCAAAGGAGAGGCTTCGAACTCCTTCTTGTGCCAGAGTTCGATGCCCAGCGAAACAGCAATGACACTGGAGAGGGATTCGCTTCTGGCAGAACCGGTCTACTTCTCCTAATCGGCCTGAATAGGCGTCAGGTAGGCGGCGGAGAGGCCGCCGTCTACCAAAAAGGTGCTGGCGGTGACGAAGGTGGAGTCGTCGCCGGCGAGGAAGAGGGCGGCTTTGGCGATCTCCTCGGGCTCGCCAAAGCGGCCCATCGGGATGTGGACGAGGCGCTTGGCCGCTCGTTCGGGGTCCTTGGCGAAGAGCTCCTTGAGCAGCGGGGTGTTGACCGGGCCGGGGCAGAGGGCGTTGACGCGGACACCGCGGCCGGCGAACTCGACGCCGAGCTCGCGGGAGAGGGAGAGGACCGCCCCCTTGGAGGCGGTGTAGGAGCCCTGCGAGACGGCGGCGCCCATCACCGCGACGAAGGAGGCGACGTTGATCACCGAGCCGCCGCCCGCCTCGAGCAGGTGGGGAATCCCGTGCTTGCAGCAGAGGAAGACGCTGCGCAGGTTGACGTCCTGGACGCGCTGCCAGGACTCGAGGCTGGTCTCCAGGACCGAGCCGTCGTCGGTCGGGTTGATGCCGGCGTTGTTCATCAGCACGTCGATGCGGCCGAACCGCTCGTGCGCCTCGGCGAACGCCGATCGCACCTGCTCCTCGTCGGAGACGTCGGCGGCGATCGTCAGCGCCCCGACCGCCTGCTCGGCGTCGAGGTCGACGCCGACGACCTTGGCCCCCTCCGCGGCGAACAGCCGCGCCGACTCGGCGCCGATCCCGCTGGCGCTGCCGGTGATGACGCAGACCTTCCCCTCCAGCCTTCCTGCCATGGGCTAGCCCTCCTCGGTCGCGTAGTAGACGTTCTTCACCTCGGTGTAGTGGTCGAGCGCGTCGGGGCCGAGCTCCCTCCCGACCCCCGACTGCTTGAACCCTCCGAACGGAGTCGACACGCGCACCGAAGTGTTGGAGTTGATCGAGACCACCCCGGTCTCGATTGCCCGCGCGACCCGCAGCGCCCGGGCGCCGTTCCCGGTCCAGATCGAGCCGGAGAGGCCGTAGATCGTCTCGTTGGCAAGCCGCACCGCCTCCTCCTCGTCGGCGAAGGGGATCACGCAGGCGACCGGGCCAAAGATCTCCTCGGCGGCGGCCCGGTCGTTGTTGGCGACCGGCGCCAGGACCGTCGGCGGGAACCAGTAGCCGGGGGCGTCGGGGGCGCTGCCACGGATCGCCACCGGCGCGTCGTCAGGGACGTAGGAGGCGACGGCGTCGCGCCGGCCGGCGGAGATCAGCGGGCCCATCTGGGTCGAGTCGCTGAGCGGGTCGCCGACCGCGATCGCCTCGACCGCCGGCTGCAGCGCCGCGAGGAAGGCGTCGAGGGCGCTGGCCTCGACGAGGATCCGCGAGCGCGCGCAGCAGTCCTGGCCGGCGTTGCCGAAGACCGCCATCGGCGCCGCCGCCGCGGCCGCCTCGAGGTCGGCATCGGCGAAGACCACGTTGGCCGACTTGCCGCCGAGCTCCAGCGTCACCCGCTTGATCGTCTGCGCGGCACCGGCGGCGATCCCGCGGCCGACCTCGGTCGAGCCGGTGAAGGCGATCTTGGCGACGTCGGGGTGCTCGACCAGGCGGCGGCCGCAGACGCTGCCGGGCCCGGCGACGACGTTGAGGACGCCCTCCGGGAGGCCGGCGTCGAGGGCGAGCACCTCCAGCTCGAGCGCGGTCAGCGGCGTCAGCTCCGCCGGCTTGAGGACCACGCAGTTGCCCGCCGCGAGCGCCGGGGCCACCTTCCAGGAGGCGATCGTCAGCGGGAAGTTCCAGGGGACGATCAGGCCGACGACGCCGAGCGGCTCGCGGAAGGTCATGTCGATGCCGCCGGCAACCGGGATCGTCTGCCCGAGCAGCCGCTCCGGGGCGGCGGCGTAGTAGCGGAAGGTCTCGACCGCCATCCCGATCTCGCCGCGGGCGTCGCCGATCGGCTTGCCGGCGTTGCGTGCCTCCAGTTGCGCCAGGTCCTCGTGCCGCGCCGCGATCGCCTCGGCGAGGTCCCGCAGCAGCTTCGCCCGGTCGGCGGGCGCCACCGCCCGCCAGGCCGGGAACGCGGCCTTCGCCCGCGCCACCCCCGCGTCGACCTCCTCCACCCCGGCCCGCGGCACCTCCGCCATCACCCGCTCGGTAGCCGGCTCGATCACCTCGATCGCGCTCAAACCGCCTCCTTCGATGCCGACGGGCCGATTTCCGGATAGGTAGGGCGGTTTTTGTCCCGTCGGCCGAGATTGGCGCGCGCTGCGTCGACCAGCGCTGCGATCACCTTCGAGTCCTCGTCCTCCTCGGGGTGCCAGATCACGCCGAGGGCGAAGCGCTTGCCGGGGAGCTCGATCGCCTCAGGGAGATCGTCCTCGGCTGACCATCCCGTCACCCTCAAGCCCTCACCGAGCTGGGCGACGCCCTGGTGGTGGTGGGACCAGACGACGAAGCTCTCGACCCCGGCGGCGGTGCAGGCGAGCGACTCCGGCTCGAGGCGGATGTGGTGCTTGCTGAAGGTCCCGGCGACGGTCCGGTGGGCTTCGCGCATCGCGTCGGGCAGGTGCTGGACCAGGGTCCCGCCGAGCGCCACGTTCAGAAGCTGCATACCGCGGCAGATCCCCAGAACCGGGATGTCGCGTTCCAGCGCCCGCCGCGCCAGCGCCAGCTCGAAGCGATCGCGGTCGGGCCAGATGCCCTTCGTCTCGGGATGCGGCTCGGCGCCGTAGCTCGCCGGGTCGATGTCGGCGCCGCCGGCCAGCATCAGCGCGTCGACCCGGTCGAGGAGGACGTCGGGGTCTTCCACCACCACCTCGTCGGGCGGCAGCACGACCGCGATCCCGCCCGCCTTCTGCACGCAGCGGACGTACGTGCGCGGCACCAGCGTCACCTCGTAGCCGTCCCAGACCCCCCAGGACACCCGCTCGACCGCCGCGCAGATGCCGATCGCAGGCGAACCGGCCATTTAGCTGATCCTTTCGGTCGCCTTACAGGCAAAAGGAACAGGAGATCCAGATGCTGCGCTCACAGCCGCTCGAAGCCCCGGTAGCGCTCCCAGTCGGTGACGGCCGCCTCGAAGGCCTCGATCTCGACATTCGCCCGGTTCAGGTAGTGCTCGACGACCTCCTCGCCGAACGCCTCGGCCGCGACCGTGCCGGCGGCGAAGCAGTCGCGGGCGTCGTAGATGTTCGAGGGCACCCGCGGCTTGTCGGACTCGTAGGCGTTGCCCTCGAACACCGGCTCCAGCGGCAGCCCCTCGTCGATCCCGTGCAGGCCGGCGGCGATCATCGCGCTCAGTGCCAGGTAGGGATTGACGTCGGCACCCGGCAGCCGGTTCTCCACCCGCAGCCCCTCGCCCTCGCCGACCACCCGCAGCGAGCAGGTGCGGTTGTCGCGGCCCCAGGCGATCGCGGTCGGCGCGAAAGAGCCCACGGCGAAGCGTTTGTAGCTGTTGACGTGCGGCGCGTAGAGCAGGGTCAGCTCTTCCATGCAGGCGAGCTGTCCGGCGACGAAGTGCTCGAACAGCGCCTGGTCGGCGGCGAAGGCGTTCGACCCGTCCTCACGCGCCAACGAGCAGTGGATGTGGCACGAGTTGCCCTCGCGCTGGTTGAACTTCGCCATGAAGGTGATCGCGTGCTCCTCCTGGGCGGCGATCTCCTTGGCGCCGTTCTTGTAGATCGCGTGGTTGTCGGCGCTGCGCAGGGCGGTGTCGTAGCGGAAGTTGATCTCGTGCTGACCGAGGTTGCACTCGCCCTTCGAGTTCTCCACCTCCATCTCCGCCCCGGCCATCTCGTTGCGGATCCGCCGGATCAGCGGCTCGACCCGCGAGGTCCCCAGCAGCGAGTAATCGATGTTGTAGAGGTTGGCCGGCTCGAGCTCGTGGAAGCCCTTGCGCCAGGCCTCCTCGTAGGTGTTGCGGAAGACGATGAACTCGAGCTCGGTGGCGGCGTTGGCGCTCATTCCCCGCTCCGCCAGGCGGGCCAGCTGGCGGCGGAGGATCTGCCGCGGCGAGGCGACGACTTCGCGGCCGTCGTGCCACTGCAGGTCGGCCATCACCATCGCCGTCGCCGGCAGCCACGGCACCAGCCGCAGCGTCTCCAGGTCCGGGACCATCTCGAAGTCGCCGTAGCCGGTGTCCCACGAGCTCATCGCGTAGCCGCCGACGGTTTCCATCTCGACGTCGACCGCGAGCAGGTAGTTGCACCCCTCGGCCCCGTGCTCCAGCACGTCGCCGAGGAAGTGCGAGGCGGTCAGCCGCTTGCCCTGCAGCCGTCCCTCCATGTCGGCGATCGCGAGCAGCACGGTGTCGACCGTGCCATCCGCGACCGCCTGTTTCAGCTCCTCGACGGTCATGTCGGGAACGTTACGCCGCGGTCGTAACCGGCCGAGCGCTCATGGCCGCGCCGGCCCGACCTCTGGTTCGGGCCCGATCGCTTCCTCGATTTCGATCTCCCGCACCTGCCCGGTGAAGTGCTTGCGGGCGCTGATCAGCCAGGCGATCCCGGCCAGGGCGATCACCACGCCGACCGTGAGCGGCGCATAGTTGAACGCCTCCCAGCTGAATTCGCCGCCCCATGGCACCGCGGCGGGGGTGAAGGGGAGGCAGAAGATGATCGTGATCAGCCCGACCCAGAAGGTGGCGAAGATGTTCATCCACCTGTACTTGGCGCCGTTGTTCCAGGGCCCTGGCTCGAAGGAGTCGCCCTTGCGCCAGCGCAGGAAGACGGGGATCACGTAGGCGATGTAGAGGCCGATGACGGCGATCGAGACGACGGCGAAGAAGGCGAAGGGAACGGCTTCGCCGTTCGACTTGCCTTTCAGCGCCGGCAGCGTGATCAAGAGGGCGAAGAAGGCCATCGTCAGCACCGCGTAGATCGGCACCCGTTTCTCGTCAACCCGTGAGATCCAGCCGGAGGCTCTGTGGCCGAAGCCTTTGTCGCGCGAGAAGGCGTAACACATGCGCGAGGCGCTGGTCAGGCAGGCGGCGCCGCAGAAGAGCTGGCCGACGACGGAGATGATCAGGACGAACTTGCCCCAGCCGCTCCCCAGCGCTTCGACCAGGAGCGTCGGCGCGAAGCCTTCTGCTGCGGTGGCAGAGTTGGAACTGGTGATCGAGAAGGTGATTGCGAGCAGGACGACCCAGCCGATCACCGCCGAGTAGAAGATCGACCGCCAGACGCCCTTCGCCGCCGATTCCGAGGCGCCGTGGGTCTCCTCGGAGATGTGGGCGGAGGCGTCGAAGCCGGTGATCGTGTACTGGGTCAGCAGGAAGCCGAGCGGGAGCACGTAGAACCAGTACATGCCGTCGCTGAAGCCGCTGTTGTTGATCCGCTGGCCGAAGACGAAGCTGAAGCTCTGGTGACCGTCGGGGACGAGGATGAGGACGACGACGATCGCGGCGACCCCGAGCACATGCCACCAGACCGAGATGCTGTTGACCAGCGAGAGCATGTGGGTGCGGCGGATGTTGACGATCGTGTGGACCAGCAGGATCAGCGCGAAGAGGAGGAAGACCTCCTGGAGGATGTGGCTTTCGTCGCCGAAGTTGATCCCGAAGATGTTGACTTCGTAGAGCCCGAGGACGACGTTGAGGAAGGTCGCGGCGGCGTAGTCGACCGAGGCGAGTACGGCGACCAGCCCGATCAGGTTGAACCAGCCGGTGAACCAGGCCCAGACCGGGCCGCCGAGGCGTCCCGACCACCAGTAGATACCGCCCGCGGTCGGGTAGGCGGAGACCAGCTCCGACATGCAGAAGCCGATGATCAGGATCGGGATCGAGATCAGCGGCCAGCCGATCGAGATCGCGATCGGGCCGCCGTTGTTCCAGGCCTGCCCGTAGGTGGTGAAGCAGCCGGCGAGGATCGAGATGATCGTGAACGAGATCGCGAAGTTGGAGAACCCGCTCCACGCCCGGTTCAGGGTCTGTTTGTAGCCGAGTTCGGCAAGCCTCTGTTCGTCGTGGCTCGGCGATGACACGCTGCTCTCCATCAACCTCTCCCTTCCTTGAGCTTCCCGGGCTCTCGCGAGATAAAAGGTGTGCGCAACCGACCTAAAGGGTCGGGGCGAGCCTAAGTCCGTGCTTGACCCCTGTCAATGGGCAGGTGCAGAATCTTCTACCCGCCTGCATGGCCTCTCTAGCCGACACCCTGGGACCGATCGCCGCCCGCCTCGGCGAACCCGAAGGCGAGCCGGTCGCGCTCGAGGGCGGAATCACCAACCGCAACTACAAGGTCCGCTTCGGCGGCGAGGACGTGGTGGTGCGGCTGCCCGGCAAGGACACGGAGATGCTGGGAATCGACCGCGCGGCGGAGCGGGCGGCGGGCGAGCTGGCGGCCCGGGTGGGGATCGCGCCGGAAGTGGTGGCGATGCTCGACGACCCGCCCTGTCTGGTGACGCGGTTCGTCGTCGGCGAGCCGATCGGCGCCGAGGACCTGCGCGCGCCGGAGGCGCTCGCAGAGGTCGCGGCGACGCTGCGGGCCCTGCACGCCTGCGAGGAACGGCTGCCGGTCGAGTTCTCCGGCTTCCGGATCGTCGAGGACTACGCGGCGCGGATCGCCGAGCGCGGCGCCACCGTCCCCGCCTCCTACGAGTGGGCCGCGACGGCGGCGCACCGGATCGAGACCGCCCTCGTCGGCCCCGAGCACGAGCCCGTCCCCTGCCACAACGACCTCCTCTCCGCCAACTTCATCCGCACCCGGCAGGGGATCCGGCTGGTCGACTGGGAGTACGCCGGGATGGGTGACCGTTACTTCGACCTCGGCAACTTCGCCGTCAACAACGCGCTCGACGCCGAGGGCGAGGTGGCGCTGCTGACCGCTTACTTCGAAGCGCCCGCGAGCGAGCGGCGGCTCGCCACCCTGCAGCTGATGCGGTTCATGTCCGACTTCCGCGAGGCGATGTGGGGTGCGGTCCAGAGCACGATCTCCGACATCGAGTTCGACTTCGTCGACTACTGCGAGAAGCACTTCGACCGCATGCGGGAGTTCGCCGCCGACGGGCGGCTGGAGGAGCTGCTGGGAGAGGCCACGGGTGCCGCGGGCTGAGCTGCCCGACCGCGCCCGCTGCGTCGTCGTCGGCGGCGGCGTCGGCGGCACCTCCCTCGCCTACCACCTGGCGAAGCTCGGCTGGGACGACGTCGTCCTGCTCGAGCGCTCGCAGCTGACCAGCGGCTCGACCTTCCACAGCGCCGGCCTGGTCGGGCAGCTGCGCGGCTCGGTCTCGCTGACGAAGATGATGATGCACTCGGTCGAGCTCTACCGGCGGCTCGGCGAGGAGTCCGAGTTCGATCCCGGCTGGGTCGAGTGCGGCGGCATCCGGCTCGCCTCCAGCGAGGAGCGGATGGAGGAGCTGCGCCGGCAGGCGGGCTGGGCGAAGACCTTCGGCCTGCCGCTGGAGCTGATCTCGGCCGAGGAGGCGAAGGAGCTCTTCCCGCTGATGTCGACCGAAGGCGTGCTCGGCGCCGCCTGGCTGCCGACCGACGGCTACATCGACCCGGCGCAGCTGACCTACGCGCTCGCCGACGGCGCCCGCCGGGGCGGCTGCCGCATCTTCACCAACACGCGGGTGACCGGGATCGAGGTCCGCGACGGCCGCGTGCGCGGGGTGCGGACCGACCGGGGCGACATCGAGGCCGAGGTGGTGGTCGACGCCGGGGGCATGTACGCGGCCGAGATCGCCCGCATGGCCGGCGTCCGCGTGCCGCTGCTGCCGATGTCCCACCAGTACCTCGTCACCCAGCCGCTCGACGCGGTCCGCGAGGCGCGCGAGGCGCGCCCCACTTTTGTTCCGCATAGCGAGACAAATGCGGGGGACACCCGCGGCCACCTGCCCACTCTCCGTGACCCTGACCTGCTCGTCTACTACCGCGAGGACGGGGACGGGCTGGTGATGGGCGGCTACGAGCGGCGCAGCGAGCCGGCCTTCCTGCCCGGGGGACCGGGCGGGGTCGAGGCGATCCCCGCCGACTTCAACGGCCGCCTCCTCGAAGAGGACTGGGAGCGGTTCGAGGAGATCACCGAGAACTCGAAGCGGCGGGTGCCGGCGATGGACCGGGTCACCGTCACCAAGCTGATCAACGGGCCGGAGGCCTTCACCCCGGACAACGAGTTCTGCCTCGGCGAGACCGAGGTCGGCGGCTTCTTCGTCTGCGCCGGGTTCTGCGCCCACGGCCTCGCCGGCGCCGGCGGGATCGGCAAAGTCGTCGCCGAGTGGATCGCCGAGGGCGAGCCGAGCCTCGACCTCTGGCACATGGACATCCGCCGCTTCGGCAGGCAGTACCGCTCCCCCGCCTACACCCACGCGCGGATCA
>Ga0207702_10000552_pt1 | contig 41657 bp, 65 predicted proteins | sample KBSCornC62_FD_184302 | JGI IMG/M metagenome (GOLD analysis project Ga0207702, IMG submission 184302) | Corn rhizosphere microbial communities from Kellogg Biological Station, Michigan, USA - KBS Corn C6-2 (SPAdes) (version 2) | ecosystem: Host-associated > Plants > Roots > Rhizosphere > Soil ... | reverse complement strand
CACCACCAACAACCGTTTCGCCGCCTCCTCGGTGAGCGTCACCAATAAGACCACGCTGTCGATCACCTTGGCGAATGACCCCGGAGACGGCCACGTCCTGGACATGTTCGTCTATTGGCCGAACGACAACACCAACGACGGCAGCGTCAGCAACATCCGCGACGATCGCACCGATGGCGACGGCATCACGGTGGGGCGTCAGGTCTTGCCCAACCAGGCTCCGATCACGATTGCGGCGCCAGTGCCAGCCAGCACAGTCAACGCGCCCCCCAGCGGATTCATCGTCAGTTCGCCTTTCTCCATGACCGCGACCAGCCCCACCTATGGGTCGCAGGAAGAGACGGGCTTTGGCCAGACGCTGAGCGGTGGCACGGCGACTGCAGCCACCAATTCGTGCCCCGTTTTCGGGCCTTTCACGCTGGAATGCGAATTCACCTTCCTTGCGAACCCTGCGGCAACGCAGGTTCTAGTTGGTAACTTTGGATCGGAATTCATCGGAATTTCTTCGTCTGGCAAGATCACGACGGGTGCGGGATCGGGCTCGGTCACGCTCACTGCAAACAAGCGCTACCATGTCGCCTATCAGCGCGGCGCGAATGGTTCGCAGATCTACCTGACGAACAAGACCGATGCGGGAGCGGGGACGCAGATACTATACAGCGCCACGGCCTATTCCGTTAATCCGGGGTCGACTAGATACCAACTTCGCCAACACGCTGGGAGCTCAATTCTACTCGCCGCAACAGCCACGCTGGACGAGGCGGCCATCTTCTCCGCGAACAAATATCCGACCACCAGCGGCGCCAACTACACGGCACCGACAGCGCCTTATACGAACGCTGCGGCAAACATCGTCGCTCTTTATCATTGCGACGGGGATGTCACCGATGCGGTCGCGGCTTAATCCTTGTTCGGCCACTCGTTGGGATAATGCTCCCAGAGCTTAAGGTCGCCCCAGTCGCAGCCGTCGTCTTTACCTGAAGGGTCTTTTACAAGCGCTATGTATCCGCGCCAGAACGCGGCAAGTTTAGTTAATATTGACGTAATCATAGGTGCCCCACCGTTTCGGGGGCGAACCTTATCTCAAAACCTATCCCGTAACCATAGGGAACGTCCATGCTCGAAAGCCCATGGGCGCGCGTCTGTATAGGCGTCGCGCTGATTACGCTCGTCTTCTATTTCTCGGTGACAGAGCTTCCATACATCATTGCGGATAACCTCGCGTGAGTAATGGGACAAATCCTCTGGATTTTGCCGCGATCACTGGAGGAATTGTCACAATCTGCGGTGGTGCATGGGGTGGTGTGAAATGGCTCTTTGGGCGCGCTGATCGTCGTGAAAGGCGCCTGGAAGCCAAGGAGGCGGAATTAGTGGCGAAGCTGGAAGCGCGAGTTGCGGCCCTGGAAGAGGACAACCGTAAGATCTGGGTGGCTCTCGGGTACGTCGTTCCAGCTCTCCACGCGATTGATCCGCACAACCCTGCCCTAACGGCGGTGGCAAAAATCCTTGGATCGGCCTTCCCGATCGACCTCAACACACCGCCCGACATGACGGATACGCTCAGCAAGATACGCTGAGCCAACGTGCCGGTTCCAGATTTGTTCCAGTAGCTTCGCGTAATATTTCCAACAGCGACAGGAGGCTGCATTTGCCAGCCGGATATGACCCAGCGCTCGTAGAGAGCGTGAGGGAGGCGTTCGCGCGCCTCAACAGCAAGCAGGCTGTAGCCGATGAGCTTGGCCTGTCTTGGAGCAAGGTCAAGCGCGTCCTGAAGAGCATATCCGAAACCCGGCTGGGGCAGGGATCGCATGAAATGCTCCCCGGCTTTGCGGTCTCCAAGGTCTCCACGCTCCACAATCGCGAAGGCGAGGTTGTTGCGCAATGGGTTCAGCAACGACCTGAGAAAGAGGAGCAAGAGGCCGCGCTTAAGGCGGTGATTGATGCCATGGCGGCGGATCTGCCACGGATCGCACCAATTGACGCGCCGATCCTCGTCAATCCGCTACTCCTGACGCAATATACCTTCACCGATTTTCACCTCGGGGCGCTGTGCTGGCGTAAAGAGGGGGGGGCGGATTGGGATGTCTCGATCGCGGAGGCAACCGGCAATGCTGCGATGCAGGCCATGGTGGCCGGCGCGCCATCCGCCGACACGGCTATCGTTAATATTCAGGGAGATTGGCTCCATGCAGACGGCCTCGTCCCCGTCACACCATCCCATGGTCATGTACTCGACGCTGATAGCCGGTTCGGACGCGTGGTGGAGGTGTCTATCCGCCTCATCCGTCGCCTTGTTGCCCTCGCCGCAGAAAAGCACAGGCGCGTTATTCTGCTTATCTGCGAGGGAAACCATGACCCCACCTCTTCCCTCTGGCTACGTAAGTTGTTCGGCGCCCTGTACGAGAACGAGCCCCGCGTAACAGTCCACGACAGCGAACTGCCCTATTACGCCCTCCAATGGGGCAAGGTCATGCTCGGCTACCACCATGGTCATCTCCGCAAAAATGCGGAGCTTCCGCTGTTATTCGCCGCACAATTCGCGCCGATGTGGGGCGAGACGACCAAGCGCTACATCAACACCGGGCACCGGCACCACAAGGAGGACAAGGAGCATGCGGGCTGCCGCGTGATCCAGCATCCGACCTTGGCGGCCCGAGATGCCTACGCGGCCCGTGGCGGCTGGATCAGCGAGCGCGCCATCACCGCCATGACCTTCCATCAGAGCTACGGCGAAGTGGGCACGGTCACAATTTCTCCGGAAATGCTGGAGGCAGTATGACCGACGCAATCAACCCCGCACACTATCGCCATGGTCCAGATGGCCGCGAGTGCATCGATTTCACTGAACACCTGAATTTCTGCCGTGGCAATGCCGTGAAGTACATCTGGCGCTGCGGCCTCAAGGGCGATCCTATTGAGGATCTGAGGAAGGCCCGTTGGTATCTCGACCGCGAGATCGCGCGCCTGTCAGGTAGGTCCGACTTGGACGTGCCCGAGCCAAAACCCCGCAACAAATAAGGATACCACCCATGGTCTGGTTCCTTGGGGCGCTATCGCGTCTCAACGGCAGTGCTGCGCCTGCGCCACCCGCTCCGGCAAAGCCTGCGATCAACTCGCGCTTCCCGCCGAACATTGTTGCATCTGCCCAGGCCTCGCAGCGCAAGTGGCGTGTGCCTGCCTCTGTCAGCCTCGCTCAATGGGGCGACGAAAGCGCTTACGGGAAGGCTGTAACCGGCAAGTTTAACTATGGCGGCATAACGGCAAAAGTCAAAGATGCCGTGTTCCCATTCGTGCCCGGAACTCCGCTAGAGCCTGCGACCCTCTGCTGGACCCATGAGCATTACAACGGCGAGGACGTGAAGTGTCAGCGCTGGTTCAAGGATTTCCCGAGCGCCGACGCCTTCTTTGACGCCCACGGCAAGTTGCTAGGCACTTCGCCGATCTACGCGCCCGCAATGGCTGCGTTGCCCGATGTCTCACGCTTCGTGGATCTGATGGCCGTCCATTACGCGACAGCGCTTGGGTACGCGGCAGTGATCCACAGCATCATCGCGAGCAACAATCTCACTCAATATGACGGGGTAGCGTGATGTTTGACCCATCCAAGCTCAACCCAATCCCAGCCCTGTTCAAAGCGCTGGAGTATATCAAGGCGCGACTAGGCGAGAAATCGACCTATGCGGGCATTCTAACCGCCATTGCGGGTGCGTCTGCGATCCCGCCGCCCTGGTCCTACGCCTCCATCTGTGTCGGGGTGACCATGGTCCTGATCCCTACCAGCCATGAGGATCATTGCGATGAACCCGATCACAATTGCTGAAGAGGGTATTCAGGCGATCGAGACGGGCGGGGCATCGGTCTATCTGAAGCTCGCGTGGAAGTTCGCGCCGTACATCGTCATCGGAATCCTGTTCGCGGCCCTGATGATTACCCGCGCCACGCTCCATGATGCGCGACAGGATGCGAAACTGTTAGCCGCCCAGAGTGCGGAAGCGCTCGCCAAGGAACAGGCCAAATGGGCCGCAGATGGCAAGACCGCTGCCGAAACCTACGCCACCGCGCTGAGCAACCGCCAGCCGATCATCATCCATGCTACCGATACTGTGAGGGAATATGCGCAAACTCCCGCTGGCGCTGCTGTGTGCGCCGCTCCTGGCATCGTGTCATCCACTGACCTGCTCGACCGTCAGCTTTGGCCTGCCCAGCCCGCCAAAAGCGGCAACTGAGGCTTGTTTGCCCACGGCGCGTCATCGTCAGGCTGATGGATCTGCTACGTCTGCTGATGACGAGCAAACCATCGTGGACGGGCGTAACGACCTGAAGGGCTGTGACGACAAGCGGAAATTGCTGTTAGATAGCTGGCCGCGTTAGTTGCGGGGCTTGAACAGTAGGATTGGCCCGCTCTCTAGAAGCTGTTCGGTCGTGATCGAAGCGGTGACCTCCGTACCGCGCGGGAAGCTAGAAATGCGGGCTTCCTGGTCGGATATGGTCCGGCGAGGCGCGTCGTAATCAGGGATGCAAGGTGGTTTCTTCATAGCCCAGATAGTCACCGAATGGCGGAGACAGTGCAACTGGCTCCGTGCGCAGCATGACTAGCTGGATCAGGTCCATAATCCTTCTCCATAATCCAATCCTCTCCCCAAGGGGGTGGCCGGGTCAAGCGGGGGTTGCGTGTGCCCGCTCAGTCAGCCGATAGACGGCTTGGGTAAAATCCCAGCACGCAGCCTTGTCCGTACCTTCGTCCGCGAGTTTCCGGATCTCGTCATGTAGATCGGCCGACGAAATCCATGCCGGCTGCTTATGCGGCGGAACATAATCTGGCTTCTGGTCCACGTCTCTCTCCTATCCTTCAGGCGGCGATGGTGCGGGGCGATCCTGCCCGCCATAGGATCGGCTTTTGATCGCGCGGGATCCGGTGGAGACCCCGGGCCATCGGGTGCTTCGGCGCGCCGCTTGCGGTCGTTCCCCAGCACCACAGGTCGGGCCAGGGTGCTTCGTTGGTCTGGATCATCTCCACGACGTGCTCGACGAAGTCCCAGTCCCAAGCGATCGCACCGAAACAGACAAACACCTGGTCGGCCGCCTTCGCCATGCGTGCGACGTCCGAGATATTGGCGTGGATCTGGTCTCGGTCGTGCCATTCACCGGCGAAAGCGGCATCAGCGCGCTGGCGGCATACCTGCGGGCTCGATGTGCAGAACGGATAGAGGTTGCCGATATCGTAGCCACCGAAGCCGTAGAGCTTGAACCACGCGTTTAGCCAAAGCGTCGTCGGATCTTCCTTATCGGCGCTGGCAGTGCTCGGATTGCAGCCGAGCACGAACGCCCGCGGCCCCGGCCCCCAATCTCGCGACAAGCGCCGGCGAATGTCCGAAAACGGGAAATGGGCGCTGCGCCGCATCACCGGCGCGCCAAACAGGTCGAGTTCATCCCTCCCCACCTTATCCTCTGCGGGGCGGGTCATGCGGGCACCTCGATCACGCGAACGCCGGCAGCCTTGGCGCGCCGAACCATATCGGCTGTCCCACGACCACCTGGGAAGGCGACGACCAGATCAGGTCGCCCGTTGATGAGCATGGCCTGATTACGAATTGGCCCCGCCGCGCGGCCATCGCGCGCCCATTGCGCCTCAAAGGTCTGTACCTCTATCCCGCGCATTCTGGCCCAAGAGCGAGCCCAGCGATCAGCACCTTGCGCACCGCCCTCTATGATCAGGCGCGGACGCTCATCCAGATCGTTCAACACGCGCTCTAGAAGCCCAGCGTCGTCAAAGTTGCGACCGCCGCACACAAGGACCCTCACACCATCGGGGGTTGGGGAACTGAGCGCGGTCATGCTGCGGCTTTGGCGCATCGCGCACAGCAATTGTGGTCAGGCGCTTCGATCTCGCCGATGGTCAGCCACTCGCTCGCGTCTCGACCGCAAAGGGTGCGCCCGGGTTCGCCTTGGATGTGGTAGACATCGCGCGCCCACCATTGCGATCCAAAGCGCGCATGGTTGTTCTGTACCGAGGTGCGCGGCTTAGCTGAGCAGACGGCGATCACCGCTTGCGCCCCACCCAGCTTGCGACATGCTTCCACCCTGCGCCTTGGCGGCGCTCTATCCGAACCGGCAGCCCGTCTTGGGCATAGAGCGCGCCGTAATGCATTGCCTCCGAAAATGCCTTGTCGCCTTCGCCATCAACGCGAGCGACCTGCCTGCCGTCCTCCAAGACTCGATATGCAACCATCGGGCGTCGCCTTCCGAAATATGTGTAAGCTGTGTAACAATAGCACTTGCACATGTCAAGCAAGTTGTGTAACTAGCTGTTGTCGCGCTAGCCGCGCATGTGCAAACAGGACGGATGGAGAAAAAGGACGTGAGGATTCAGCTTGTGATCTCGCCCAGCGAGATTGAGGCCCTCGACGTATGGCGCGCGAAGGAGCGCATATGGTCTCGATCCGAAGCGATCCGGCGCTTGATTGCGCTGGGCGTGAAGGAGAAGACCGATGCGCCTCGTTAAGAATGCGCTGACCCCGGAGGCGATCGAAGCCGCCCAGCCCCGCAACAAGGATTACAAGATCGCCGATGGCGGCGGCATGTACCTTTTCGTGACGCGCAAAGGCTCGAAATCCTTTCGCCTCAAATACTACGATCACGGCCAAGAGAGGCGGCTGGTATTCGGCCTCTATCCGTACATCAGCTTGGACGAGGCGCGGCGGCTGCGCGATGAAGCGCGGACGATACTGGCCGGCAAGGGTGATCCTAGCATGATCCGCCGCCGGCCGGTTGACCCAATGACGGTCGCGCGCCTCCGCGATCTTCCCATCCCCGACGACGGGGCGAACAAGGTCTATTTCCTCCAGGCCGCAAATGGGCACATCAAGATAGGATCGACCAGCGATATTGAGCGCAGAAAGGCCGAGCACGAAAAGATGTTCAAGCAACCGCTTACGTTGCTCGGCTGGATCCCCGGCTCCTACGCGCATGAGATGGTAATCCTTCGAATCTTCGACGATGCCAGGCTGAACGGCGAATGGTTTCGGCCTTCACAGCGCTTGCTCGACTTCATCGCCGACGAAACCGAGCGCTGCGGCACCTCCTGATCCACCCCCCAATTTACCTTAGGCGTGTGGTAGGCGGCGGAGCGACCGTGACGGGGTGTCAGGGGGCGGCAGGGGAGGGCGGTCATGCGGCGAGCCTCACGGCATTGCCAGGCACATATGCTCCCGGCAGGTTGGATTTGCGCAGCCGATCCGCAGCTGCAGCCGATCTCGCAGCCAGCACCACGGGCGCGCCGCTGTTCGCCACGCTGACCTTGCCCGTGCGAGCATTTGTGACGGTGCATGGCGATCCGTCCGGCTTGCAAAAGGTGACGCGCTTGCCGAGGAACAGAATCAGCGTTGCGTCCTGCCAGATCGGCTCGAACCAATCGGTTTCGGTGCGCGCATGAAGCAGGGCGATCCCGTTGTCGTGCCGGGCCAGTTTGCGGATCCATAGCCCAACTTGCCGCTGATCGAACGGTGGGTTGAGCCAGACAAGCCCCGCCCACTCAGCGGATAGGCCATCATCGGCCTCGGTCAGATTCCGAGCTGCACAATCCCATGGGCGCACGGTGGCGGCGCAAGGATCGAGGTCGAACGGTCCAAGCGCGTCCAGAATCCAGCGCGGCGTCAGATGGACTTGCGACTTACCGATCGTTTGCTGGTGGGAGCCGAGCGTCACAGCGTCACCGCCCGCGCGGTAAACCTGCGGTAAAATCCCGTCGAAAGCCGGCTTTGTTCCCGGCGCGTTCGCGATATCGAAATACCGATATCGGCAGAAAACAGCCATTTCATCGGGACGGATGATGCCTTCCAAGCTTCATACGCGGGTTCGATTCCCGCTACCCGCTCCAACCTATTATCAGGCACTTAGCCCTCCTTCATGCAACGTAAGCGCGTTGCCGGTTGCGGTAAAGTTGCGGTAAAACGCGCCCGGAGCCAGCTTCTCGATCTCGTCCAAAATCGATTCCGTCGCGCCCAACGCGAGGCCAAGATTGGCCGGATCGGGGATCGCGTAGATGTCGCTGGTCGAATATTTGACGTGGCCGAGCATCATCTGCCCCTGCCGCCAGTTCGCCTCCCCGATCCGCTTGCGCGCGAGCGTGGACATGGAACGGCGGATCAGCTTGGGGCCGGCCTCGCGCCCGGTTGGAAGGCCAAGCTTTTTCGCCATCTTGAGCCACGGCTGATAGACACTCGCGACCGGAATGAAGGCCTCGCCGCTATCCAGGAACGGCGCGAACTGCTTTGCGACCGGAACCTTGGGGCGGTGCTTCTTGGTCTGGCGGCGGCCGATCGGGTTCAAATCCAGCACGCGGGCCTCTGAAAACCACTGGCTGGGCTTCGCCTCGTATATCGCATCCGGGCGCGCCCAAGTCGCCGCGGCGAAACGGAGATAGCGTAGGAGGTTCTGGCGCTCCTTGATTTGGATCGCGCGCACCTTCTCGCTCTTGCCGTCCGGACGCAGGCAGTAATTGAACATTTTGGCGATGGTCGCGATGGTGGCGCGATAGACCGGGCTCTTGCTTACGTCCTTCGCCTGCTCAGCCTTGAACTGTGCTGTTTGACCGGGCGTGGCATTGATCGCCGCCGCCAGCTGGCGAACGCACCCCTCGATATGACCGAGCGCATACGTGCCGATCTGCTCGTTCTGCCGATTGAATACAGGCCGAGCAGCGAGCCACTTGCGGAACTTGCCGATCCATATGCCGTCAACCTGGGCGCACCGGACCGTTGAGCCCGTCTCCGCGATATAGGCGATTGCCTGGGTCAAGCGCGCGGACGTGGCGCGATAGCCAGCCGTCCCCTCTTTGAGCAGAAGGTAATCGACAATCGCGCGGCTGAGATACGGCGATTCATCGACCATGGGCCGGTGACAGGTGGGACATGTGCCATGCCCGCCATCGCTCAGGTATTTCCGATCGAGCGCAAGTTTGCCCTCGGCAACATCGCTTGTGCCTGCGCTAGCGCTTCGCTCGCGTCGTCGTTCGCTGTCGTACCAGACGATTTCGAGGTTGCGCCCTTCCCGTGGATAGAGGGCGTAGATGCCGCGCTGATAGAGCGGCTTCGGGCGCTTCGTTGCAGGCATTGTTCCCTCTGGTGTTCAGCGATTGCACGGCAAAGCGTGTCATAGGCCCCCGTCGAGACCAACAGGTCAAGGTCGTCGGGCGAGAGCTGGATCGTCTTACCCTGCTCGATCTTGCGAGACAGGCGGCGCCCAAGGTCGGGAAGGCTCGCCACCATCCTACCGGCCTCCAGCGGGTTGAGGGGTGGCGGCTTCGGCCATGATGGCCTTGTACTTCGCCCAGTCGCGGAGATGCTTTTCGGTGACGCCATTGCGCGGCTGGAACATCGCGCACTTCTCGCAACCGAGCCCGTCTTTGGTATTCGGGATAAGCAGGTCGAGAATGACCTTTCCGGGACTGTCCGAGTTGCACAGCTCGTAGCAATAGAGCGTGTGCGCCATCTCGACCGGGCAACCAGGTGCGTCATCGTCCTTGGGCCAGTGGGCGCACTTGAAGCAGTTGTCGGCTGCCCAGAACTCCCACGCTGTCATGTTCGGGAAGTAGCCCATCACGCCTTCTCCCCCAGTACGTTGCGGGCTTGGGGCGGAGCGGGAAGCGGGCGCCAGTGGGTCACGCAATCCTGATTTATCGGAATGCACATGTCGCCCGGAGAACGCCAACCCTCGCGCGGCGACACCCAACCTTTGGGGCGAGTGTCGTAATCTCCATCCTCATCCCAGTACGTCTCGCAGACGCCGCGGGTTGTCCAATATGCCAGAACCGTTCGCACGTGATCTGTGCGCCAGGTCTCCAACGTCTCGATAGGCTGCCACTCTTGCGCGCTTTCCAGCTCGAAGATGCGCGAGAGGAGGTGCGGGGCGGCAGCTATGATGGCCGCATTGGCCTCTTGTTCACGGCGATTGTAATCGTTCCAACTTCCCCCGACGACGGTTATGGACTTTCCGCTGTCGAGCATCCTCACGACCGACCAGCCGCCGCCCTGGTACGGGCACTGGCGATCCGGGTTAAACCCGTCATGCGTTGTGGTCATTGTCGCTGGACCGATCTGCGCCTTCCACAGAGGTTCTTCCTCAGATCGCCGCAGCTTCTCCAGCCTCGCAAGGTCTAGGGTATCAGGCATTACCCCCTCCATTGGATGCACGGGCGCGGAGAGCGGCGGCGATCTGAGGAAGAACCTCTGTCGGCGGCACGAAAAACCCTAGCTGCCCGCGACATTCGATCAGCGGCAGCGGGAACGCCTCGCCGATCACGAAGCCGTAGCGCCCGAAGAACCACTTGCTGTCCATCGCCTGGACGCAATCGGTGATCCGCATCATGCCGACGATGCCGCCACGAGGCAGATCGGCTTGGCTGGCCGCTATCTCGGACTTCGATACGCCGGCATGGACGATAACCCAGCCGCGCCCCTTGGTCGGCCAGTCGCGGTTCTCCACGTCCTTGCCGTCGTGGAAAATATGGTGCGGGTACGGCTGCTTGATCGACAGGGCCTTGATCTGGCCAGCTTCAACCCGCTCAGCAAGGGATATAAGGTCAGTCATGAGCTACCCCCCTTCTCTGGGGTGGCGGAGAGGGCTTGGCGCATTTCGGCAGCGACACGCTCCAGTGCCGGCAGATATGGATGTCGCTCCAGCTCGGACGAATGCACCGATCGGATGAATTCGGCGTAGTGATCGAGGTAATCGCAAGCTTCGCGCCAGGTCGCCTGCAACGCCTCACGCAAAGCCCCTATATCGGTTGGCCTTGCGAGCAGTTCGCGACTGACCTCGGGCTTGTACACGTCCCAGGAGCCATCGGGGTGCACATGCGCGACGATCGTCTCGTCGGCATCCTTGTACGAACGGATCGCCTGCCAGAGCGCTTCCCCATCTACGGTATCGCGCTCGATGGTGGAAAGGGCGGATGGATCATAGTGATTTCGCCCACCTTCCAGCCAAGCAACGTGCTGGCGGATCGCGATCCTCACGAACAATGACAGGCTCACACCACGTTGCTCAGCCGCAACCACCATTGCCTTCCATTCCGGGGTCGGGAGTAACGTCTGGACATGCTTGCCGGGATCGCCTCGCTTAAATGAAGCAAGCGGACGTTCGGCGTCTTCCTCCAATGCCGAGAGCGCTCGATCGCGCCAAGCACGGTAGTCCATCTCCTCCTGTATCCCAAGGTCGCAGGTGTCAGATGCAGGATTGTGAAGGGCGGCGAGAGCGGCGATGATCTCATGCCGATTGACGAATGCTATGGCTTCATATCGGCCGATATTCTTCTCGCGCAGCGCCTGACTTAGCTGCTCCGCGATCGCGCGCGCCCGTTCAACCTTATCCATGGTGCTGGCCTTCCTTGGCTTTGCAGAGGGTGGCGGCGACGGCGCGCTTGATCTCGCGATCCACGATGCCGGCGATCTTCATCGCGACAGGATCGACATTGGGCATCTTGTCGCTAAGCCCGAGCAAGGTCCCCGGATCGACCACGAGCGCAGCCGAAAGCCCCCATATGGCATTGACGGTCGGATTGACTGCGCGCCCTTGCTCCAGTTCCCAAACATGCGATTTGGTCAGCCCGGCAGCATCGGCCACCTGTTGCAGCGACATATCGCGCAATTCGCGTAGCAGCTTCATGCGCGTACCAAGCGCGGCTCCATCGAAGCGCCCGCTCATAGCTGGCCTTCCTTGGAGGCGAGGGCGCCGGAAGCTATAGTGATTATGGTATCCAGCGGGATTGACCGCTTACCAAGCTTGCCTTCGGACGCCTCGTATTTGATGGCGAGCAAAGCCTCACGCAGCGCGCATTTCTCGATCACGTCGGACTGGCTGGTGGTGGAGGCGAGGGAAATAACGGCGTCGGCAGCACGAAGTCCCCGAGCGCGCTCGTCGGCGCTCATCGAGGCCCACCATTCCTCAGGGTTGTCGGGCCAATCGTACCAGACCGAGAGGTACGCCTTTGCGATAGCCACACGATCCTCACTGGATATAGAGGCTGACGGGCTGGCGGTGTCCGATGCGGTAGGGGTGGAGGCGGATTTATCGAGCGGACGCCATTCGTATCGGACGCTCTTGTTACACTCGTCGGAGGCAATGGAAAACGGCACCGTTACCGGCTCGACTGTGTCATTGCCCTCAAGGTAATCCGGCTCGATGTCGCCGACGATCAACCATGCGCCAAGATCGATGCAGCGAAACTCTCCGCCCTCAACCACATGGCGAACCCGCCGCATCATCGGCCACACACCGAACGAATGGTGATCGGCGTTGCGCGCGAGGAACACCGTTCCGTCAGTCGGAGCGCTGCCTATCGAGCGCCAACCCTCACCAGGGCGGGTGTCCAATATCTCGCGCTCGAAGCGGGCGAACGCCTTCTTGACGCTGGGTTTCGATAGAATGTGGACCGCTACCGGCGTCTCGGACAGGCGCGTCGTATGATACATCGAGATTATCTCGTCGATCAGCGCCCGCTGGCTCACTTCTAATTGTTCAGTTGGCATTGGAGGGGTCCTGGTAAGGGCTGGGGCATCCGCTGCGCGGACCGCTATGTCGTCGCTGCGCGATCGAGCCGCATTCGCGTCTCGCCCCTTCGGGCTTCCAGCGCTTGCCGGTTTCATGCTGCAAACTCCTCTATTGCTTCGCGCAAATCGTCGTTCGAGACAGGAAGCCACCAGCGCCGAACGGCTGCGATCGCTAGATCGTAAAAGTCCTCAAATTCGTCCTGGCCCATGTTCTCAAAGGCTATGCTGGACGGAACGAACACTTCCCGTTCGGCCTTTGGGTGCAGCTTCTTCCATTCGCCGTAGCCAAGGACTGCCTTGAGCCCGAGAAGCGCATCATCTGTGCTGGTGAACTCTTCCCGATTGTCCGCCAGCAATCCCAACAGAGCGAACAGCTTCCGATGGTGAGCCGGATTGCGAGGGCGCCGCCCGCGCAGATCCACAGTCTGACCAAGTTTCGTCTTGGCGTGAAACTCGCGTGCCGCCTGGCTCACCGGGATAAACCCTGCCGCCGTCTTACGGAAATGATGAGGGGCGTTGTGGTTAGCCATTGCCCCTCTCCCGCATTTCCTGAAGTATTTGAGCACGGCGGGGGCTTTGGGCGATGAACTCGCTTATCAGCTTCTCCACGTCCCGACCGCGCCAGAAAGTCTGTTCGCCGATACGGTGCTGTTCGGAATGATGCGCTTGGCAGAGGCTTACTGTCCGCCAATCGTCCGGCTTCTGACCAATGCCCGCGCCGCTTCCCAAGCGAACATGCGCAACCTCGATCGGTCGGCCATTGCACCCGGCCACGCAGCACTCATGGCTACGGACGAAGGAGCAATGGGCTTGCGACCGCCAGCGGCTGGAACGCTTTGCCGGTTTCGGGATTCGGCGCGGGAGCATCAGAACGGCACGTCGTCGTCAAGGTCGGACTGAGCCGGTCCACGCGACTGACTGGACGGCTCGCGCTGATCGTTACCGCCGCGCCGCTCCCATTCGACCTCGTTGACGCGCACGTCATACTGAGGCTTACCCTCATAGGAGCCGATGGTCAGCTCGCCATGGGCAACAACCTTGACGCCCTTCAGCAAGTATTGCTGGATAGACGCGCCGCGCTTGCCCCAGACGTTGCAGCGATACCAGTTCGTGGTCGCCTTATCGCCGTAGCCCTGCTTGACGCCGACGTTGAAAGCTAGAACCTGATCGCCGCCTTGCGTAGAGCGCAGCACGGAATCGCTGCCCAAATTGCCAGAGATGAGAATTGTCTGCATGGTTATGCGGCTTCCTTGAGGTTTTGGAGGTAGGCCACGTCGGCGGCTACTTCGGCGAGGAAGGCGCTAATTTCCGCCTCCATCGCTTCGATTGCCGCATCGTCGCGCTCGATCCGGATCACCTTCAGTTGAAGCTCAACCGGAAGGTCTGGATTGTAATAGGCTAGGTCGCACCACTGGCGGCCCGTGCAGGCCATCTGCCAGAGCATTTGCTTGACGTAGCGATCCTCTGCCGGGTCGCCCTTCAGCACCGCGATATGGCGGGCAGCGCCGCAGCACTTTATTTCGACCAGGCCGTCGTCGCCGATCAGTCCATCGGGTGAAGCACCGGTCATCTCGATTACAGGATGCGGCACAAAGCCGGTTTCCACGACCGTATTGCCCGACACGAACGAATAAGCCTCGCGGGCAAGAGGCTCTAGATCGGTTCCCCGCTGCATTGCTGCGGACGTGAAACCTTCTGCCCTGCGCCCGGTTAGCCGCTCTGCGACCAATTCTGCGGCGTAGTTGGCGCGGCTGGTCGATGGGCCGCTTTTGGTCTTCGCCAGTACGTCCGCGACACGCGATGCCGTAACCTTGCCTAGCCGCTCTCCGAACCACGTTTCGGTGCGTTGGAGATCGTCCATCACGCGGCCTCCTGCATTTCGGCAGGCTGTGCCTTCTTGGCCACGTCCTTCTTGAGCTTGGCGACAAGGGCATCGTATGCCGTTGCAGGAAGCTCGGGGAGCGCCTGGATCTTGTAGAAGGTGCAGAGGCTCTTCAGATCGGTCCCAGCCTCGGACGTGAGCCCCTGAAGCACGGCAAGCTGCTCGTCGTTGATGCGGTCAGGTTGAGCCTCTTGACGCTGCGGAGCGGGTTTGCTGGCCGCGTTCCCGTCGTCATCTTCCGGGCACACACCGAACGCCGTCATGAGGCTGTAGCGGCGGGCGTAGGTCAGCGCTGACCCATATCCCTGCGCGTCCTGCTTGCTCGCCGGCACGAACAGCTTGCCGAATCTGAACTGCTCGCCGCTCTCATGACCGACGATGGTTTCGACGCACACACCGCCAGACTGCTCATGCGTCATCTGGACGTAGAACAGACCATGCTTCGACAGCGCGGGCTTGATCGCGTCGGACACGCTCGACAGGTCCGCGTACTTCGACTTGAAGTGCGGGTTGTTGCTGTCCTTGGTCGCTCCCTCGATTTCGGGGAACGCCTTGGCCATGGCTGCGAACAGCTTATTCATGATCATCCTTTCCGCACCGGATATCCCCGATTACCTGTGCTGTAGGGGCCTGCCCGTAGTGGGCCGGGGCGGCGTTAAGTGCTTTGGCGATGGCCGCGCGGGCGCCTTCGATGAATTCGACAGGCACGCGCGCCTCATGGCACTCCACGCCATTGAATAGCTTTGGCGGGTCGGCGAAAGTTACCGCTGTAACCAGCGCCTCCAATTCGCTCAGCAAGTCAGGAGCGGCGGCCCACAGAAGGGCATTCGCAATGTGCTCAGCTCCGTCAGGCTCTAAGGCGTATTGCTCCGGGGTTTCCCCGAACTCGCCCATCTGCTGGTAGCAATCCTGGCGGCGAACGTGTGTCGTGTCGGTTCGGCCAAGCTCGCGCCACCATTCCTTGCCGGTGTTTGGATCGATGCACACTTGCCCGATCTCGGCCCAAATGCCGGTGAGCGTGCCTTCCATGCGGACCTCAATCGGTCCATCCGTATGTCGCGCGCTCATCCGAACCTCACGATCAGAATTACGGTCAGCATCCCGAACACGTAGGACGTGGCGAGCCAGCCGATGGCGTTCATGCGCGAGGGATACTCACCGGATGGCCGAGACGCTTCGGCGGCTCGGGGCGAAGCCTGAGTAGCCCGGTCCACAAAGTGGACGCGCCCAATATCGGTAGGATTAAGCATTCCTCGCCTCCATCTGAGCATTTATCCGAGCATCCCAGGCATCCCTGACCTTGATTGATCTCTCCACCTCTTCGGAAAGCATCTCGAAGGAGTTCAGGAGATCGTGGAGTATTTCCTTGACCGGGCGCGCACTGAGCGGCCCCATGTCGTTGCCGGGGATCGGCAATTCGGGCTCGGCTGCGAAGTCTAGGGCGGTCATGCCTTGGACCTTTCGGCAAGCATGGCGGCGGCAAGCGCGTAGGCAGCACATGCGGCTTGCGGGATTCCCTTGGCATCAAGCTTGGAGCCATCAGCAAGCGTGCCAGACATAATCCCAGCCATCGCTTGCCCCGCGAACCAGTCGCGCAGGGTCATGCCAGCTTCCGCCTCGGCATACAGTTCGGTGACCGGATGATCTGGGTGGCGCGGAAAGGCGTAGGGGTTCGCGGGCCCGATCATGCCGCGCTCCTGTCGATCACGGCGAAACCGCAAGGAGAGTGCGGCACCAACCGCGTAAAGGCCAATTCCTCAGCCTCTACTTGGCTAAGGGTGTAAGCCTCGCGTTCGGATGGGCTGTACGAATAAGTGGGCATGACATCTTCGCAGCGCGGGCAGTAAGAGTCATCGCCAAGCGGGTGGTCACAGCCTTTGCAGAGCGTGAGGGTGGTCATGCCAACACCCGAGCGAATGGCTTGCGATAGGCAGCGTCATCGTTCTTGGTCGGACGGAAGCGCGACCAGCGAGAAAGATTCGGCCTAATGTCCTGATTGTTCAGGCGGCGCAGCAAGCGCTCCTTGGCGAACCGCTTGTCCTCAACCGGCGTGAAGCCAGGAACCAAAACCCGCGCGGCCTTGCTCTTCATCTTGGCGCGGTGTGCTTCGTAACGGTCCATCGAAACCTCCCATGCACTTCAGATCAGTGCTGATGGGAGTGTGTTCGCACATCACGAACACCGCGTCAAGCAGTTTGTTCGCACATCACGCACTTTTTCCAGCGCGCACAAAAAAGCCGCCACGAACAGATCGGGCGGCCTAATTGTTACGGGTCGAGTCGGTTAGGCTATCTTGCGCGCTTCCGGCTGCTCGCTTTCGGTCAATGGGCGGGTCGTCTCCACCACGCGCAATGCATCCTGGCGCAGTCGGCGAAGTGCCATGGCCTCGTCGGGATGCATCAGCAGCTCGTAGTGCGACACCTTGAGGGCATCCGCTGCCTCCTTGATGATCTTGGGCGAGTAATCCTGCTTGCCATTATAGAGCTGAGACATCGTGGCCTTGGACCAGCCCGTAAGCTCCATCATCTCGGTTTGCTTCTTGACGCCGCGCGCAGCCATCCACTCGCGCAGATACCAGTTGATCTGTTTGGGGATGCCTCGTCTCGCCATGTTCCGATTGTGCGAAAAATGACGAGATAAGTCGGTAGGGAATGTGCGAACAAATTTGCTTGCATTATAGTTCGTCATGTGCGAACTGGTATGCATGGAGAAAGCACAGTTCACGGTCGCCAAACTCCGCAAGGAACTCGGCCTATCGCTTGAGGCTTTCGCGCGAACCCTTGGCCTGAAAAGCAAAGGGCAGGCGAAAGACATTGAGAAGAGTGAGCGCTGTTCCGTCCGCGTGGCTCTCGAAATCGAGAAGCTATCGAGCGGACGGATTCCAGCCGGATCGTTGAACCCAGATATTGCCTTGATTGAGGCTTCGCGGGGGCTGGCCGCGTGACCAGCCCATCAACGAACCAAAGTCGGCCTTGCTCGGACGCTGCCAAGCGCCCGTTTCTCCATGTCAAATTCGCCAAGAGCCTCATGGATCGCCCTCTCAAGGTGGCGAAGATTGAGGACAGACATTCCCAAATGAAGCGTTCTATCGCCGCTGGGAAAATCCAAGTTCGCGACGTTATCCTTAATCTGAACAGCAGACGGACCGTCCGCTTGCAGACGCGCTTGAAGCATACGCACACCCTCCCACGGGCGGTAGGCTGCTTCAGATCGACTAACAACGCAACTAACTTATGTTCTGTATTCGTTGGTTTCCAAAAATCAACATACGTTAAGAAAACCTTTCTGGCGGCGCTGTCATGAACGCGCTCGGTTACGCCTTCCTCTGGTTCTCGATTGTCTGCGCCATCCTCGCCTGGATCACGGGCGAATGGGAGATCAAGCGCACCAATGAGGCGCTGCAAGACCTCTCCGATGAGAACGGGACCGCTGGTGCGGGAGGGGCAAACTTCATTAATCACGGGGGCAATGAATAATGCCGCACCGCAACAACGTCTTGCGCGTCAATACGGTTGAGGAACAAACCGCCTATCGCAACGCGGTAGCCGAAATCCTCCGCGTCGTGCAGGCCGACCACACCACTACGCTCCTGGAAATCAGTGAGCGGATCGGGGTGTCGCTCGGGACGATTAGCAACGCCGCGAACAAGAAGTGCGACCTTAACGCGCTCTACTTGAAGCGCATCGGCGAGGCTTACGGCCCGCACCACCTTAGCCCGTATGCTGCCCTTGCTGGTGGCCGTGTCGTGGCGCGCGATCCGGAAAGCACAACTGACATTCTGCCAACGCTCACGATGGCCACGCATCATATCGCGATGGCCCGTGCCCCACACAGCGAGGGAGGGGTCGCCGAGACCCTTCGCGAACAGCTCGGCTACTTGCCAGAGCTTCGCCGCCTCTACCGCGAGCTTGGCGCTCTGATTTGCCAGATCGAAGCTCGGAAGGAGGCGGCATAATGAACCCGGGGGGGATCAATCTAAAGCGGCTCGATGTGGTAGCCGAAAAGGACTGCGCCTTTTGTGATGGCACGTTCCAGCGTCCAGTAGGACTGTCCGTTCTCAACTGGGAGCGCCAGCGGTTTTGCAGCAAGCGTTGCGCCACCTATTACCGCCGCAATGGCAACCGCTCATTGGAAGAGAGCGGTATCGAGACCACCAGCGCGGAGGCTATCGCCAGCCACGAGCTACTTAAGCGCAGCATCGTCTACGGTCTTCGCCATAACCGCGATCTCGGCATGGGCCGCGAAGCCTTCATGGCGCGCGCCCGGGAACTGGGGCTGGCGGCATGACCGAGCAACCCATCACCCTGCACCCGCCGCGCATGAGCGAGATCATTTCGGTCGTATGCGATCACTACGGCCTGGATCAGATCGATCTTCTGTCCGAGCGCCGTAGCCGCGTCGTGGCTCGCCCCCGGCAGGTTGCGATGTGGCTCGCCCGCAAGATGACTGTCCGGTCCCTCCCGGAGATCGGCCGCCATCTGCGCCGTGGCGACCACACGACGGTCATGCATGGAATCCGCACGATCGACGCACTGTTGGCCACCGACCATGACCTGGCAGCCGACATTCACGCACTGCGCCGCCGTCTCGTCAACCGCGTCATGCTTCGCGAGGCGATGGAGCAGCAAATGGCGGCAGCGGCATGAAGCACGCAGGCGGTCCCATGCCGGTAGATCCCGAAACCATGGTCATAGTCCGTTACCATAACGGGCTGTGTGCTGGCACGTCTCAGCGCGACGGGATCAAGGCCACCCCGATCATGGCCAAGGACCGCAAGTGGGACTGGCGCAAGGCTCACCGTAACCCGGAAGCCTACGACATCGTTGCTTACTGGCTCGCCGAATGGGTGCCCGAAGAACATCGGGTGGCGGCATGATCGCCTCCTTCATCGTAGAAGGCGCTCCGGTGCCCAAGAAGCGTCCCCGCGTCACCATGCGCGGCGGGCTTGCTCGCGCCTACACGCCGAAAGTCACCGTAGCTTACGAGGCGACCGTTGCCGAGCAGGCGAAGCACGCAATGGGCGGCGTTGATGCCTATGTCGGCCCGGTCGAGATGGAGGCGCATTTCAGCCTTCCAATCCCCGCGAGCTGGCCGAAGCGCGATAAACTTATGGCCATCGCCGGCACGATCCATCCGGACAACAAAGCCGACCTTGATAACCTGTTTAAGTCGATTGCCGATGGCATGAACGGAATCGTCTTTGCCGACGATAGCCAGATCGTCTCTGCCCGCATCACCAAGCGCTACGGCGAAGAGCCTGGCGTGGCTGTCACTGTGAGGGCCGTATGAGCAGCTCAACCCGAGCCGAAGAAATGATCGAAGCAGCCGCCTTGGATGAGGCGCAGCAGATCCGAGACGAGTTTGCGGCCGTTCGCGTTCTGTGTGGATCACCGATAGAGGAATTGCTGCTTGCCGCGCTCATCTCAACCAAGGGGCACTTCCAGGACATGGGGGTGCGGCTTTGGTTCTATAAGCGCTCATTCGAATTTCCTCGCGACCCCATAGCCCCATTCGGGGCTGTTGACCTCATCCTACAGGCTCAGATCGGGCCGTATCGAGTAGACTTCCTGTTTGACGATCACTCGATTGACGGGAAGCGGCAGCTCATCGTCGTCGAATGTGACGGGCACGATTTCCACGAGAGAACGAAAGAGCAAGCCCGCCACGATAAGAAGCGTGACCGCTACTTTGCCGCCATGGGCTACCGTGTCCTTCGGTTCACCGGCTCTGAAATTTACGCAAATGCCGCCGAGGTCGCGGAGGAAATTTGCGAGCACCTTGGATGGGGCATGTCATCGGGTTTTAACCGGTGAGCATCCGCCTGATGACAGCCGCATGGTCGGTGCCGCTCCCAGATAGCGAAAAGCTCGTGCTTCTCGCACTGGCAGACTGCGCCAACGACGAAGGGCTTTGCTGGCCATCTATGGCGTCTCTGGTCGCCAAGTGCAGCAAGTCGGATCGCACCATCCAGGCTTGCATCAAGGCGTTAGTCGCTAAGGATCACATCGAACGGGATGAGCGGCTTGGGAAGGGTTGCTTCTATACGGTCCACCCCCGAAGCGAACGCACCCCCGAAGCCGCTTCGCCCCCGAAGCAGCTTCCGAATACCCCCGAAGCCGCTTCGGACAAACCGTCAAGAACCACCAGATTACCTCAGAAGGCTACGCCTTCTTCGGGGAAACGCGCGACCCGGTTCCCGGCGAACTTCGTCCCGGTGATGACGGGAAAGACGCTCACAACCGTGAACGGCTGGCCACCAGGCCGGCTGGAGGATGAGCTTGAGCACTTCGCGGACCACCACATCGCGAAGGGGACGCTGAGCTTCGACTGGCAAGCCTCATGGCGAACCTGGGTGAAAAATTCGAGACGCTGGGAACCACGAAATGTCCACCGCCCTGCAAACGACCGACCGGCAGAACTCCAGAACACTCGTTTCCGCGCCGCAGTTGAACTCGACGCTGAGCGCAATCGTGGACAGCGACACGCGGGTTTCTGACTTACCCTCGCTGAGCGGATCGACACGCTCCGACCTGGATACGGCAATCGCCAGCTTTGAGGCGGCGAACGTTCCGGCCGAACCGGACGAGATTAGCCGTATGATCGGCAAGATCGCGATCCTGTTCCCCAACGGCAAGCTATCCGATGCGGAGGCCAAGGCGCAGAACCAGCTTTACGTCGAGCTGCTGAACGACATTCCCGCCGACGTGCTGGGCGGGGCGTTCCGCAAGTGCGCGCAGACACTGAAATTCTTCCCCACGGTAGCCGAGATACGCGCCGCCGCGATGCCTGAGATGGCGATGCGTTCGTGGCGCTTGATGCGGATGAAGGCGCTGGCGCTCAAGTCGGATCGCGAACCGCCCCAGCCACCGAAGCAAATCGTGACGCAGGCCGAGCGCCAGTCGGCACTTGATGAGGCAGAAGTCAGTGCCGAGATGCGCGGGTTGCTTGATCGGGTGATCGGGAGCGAGTCAGTATGACCGATCCCCGCTTCCAATCCATCCCACCCGGTCGCGACTATGAAGGCATGGTTAAAATCCACATCGGCGGCGAACGCTGCGTTCAAGTTTATGGGCATGGGGCGCAAGCTGAACGTGCTGCTGAGAAACTAGCCCGCAAGATCATGGGCGAAACCCATGACGAATAATTGGTGGATCATGTGTCGAGTTTGGCACGGGTGGTCCAACGCGCACCGAAACTATTCGGTTTCAAAGATTACGCAGGAGAAATGAAATGAGGAATTTCGATAGGGAATTTGCCCGCACTCGCAAGATCATCATTGGGGCACAGATCGTGGTTTTACTGATCGCGATCTTCTTCGTCGTGACGATCGCCTACGCGGTGTCCCGTATCACGCCAGAAAGCATCGGAAGCTTCGGTGGTCGGATCGCGCACGATTTCAACGCCACCAAGTAATATCCACACTCAAGAGCGGGGAACAACACCATGGCAAGGACGAAGATTGCAAAAGCGGCAGCGCTCCTTGCCGCGAAGGACGTAGCGCCACCACGTACCGAGCTTGAGGCCCGCGCGAGGGAGCTGCGTGAGAAAGCTGCCAATGAGGTCGAGCCGATTATCCCGCAGATCGCGCTCGATAACGGCGACTATGCCAAGGAGGGCAACCGCACGCTGCGCAATCGCGGTGGGACGCCCATCGCCCGCTGGCGTGGGGAATCCAGGCTGTCGCCCACGCAAACCCTCGCGATCGACTATTGCATCCGGCTTTGGGAACGCGCTGGGCGCCAAGCGCTGACCATGGACATGGGTAAGATCGTTGGCCTTCCCCCTTCGTCGGGCTGGTCTCAGCAAGAGGCGTTGGACGAGCTGGCGCACTTCAAGCGCGCGATCCCCGCCCACTATTGGTCCGTTTACGAAAACGTTTGCAGGTTCGATGAGCCGGCTGGCGTAGCCGGGTCGAAACTCGCGACCAACAGCCGCTCCGCGGTCGATGCTGCTTTTACGTGCGTGTGCTTTGTCGCGGATCTAATCGCCATGTGGAAGTGTTTCTGATACATTCACGATCAGAGCGCATTTTGTTCTTGCATTGGTGCGCAGCTTAGTGTATGCGGATGGATAGTGGTCGAAGTTGCGACCGCGAGGTTTTTAATCCTCCTTCCGAAAGCCGCTCGCGCGGCGCCTCTTAGAGTAGGTAGGTTGGATAGCGGCGGCTAGGTCTTCGGATCGGCCGCCGTTTTCGTTTGCGCTGCATGTCGGCGCACCCCTCCGAACCCGGAACGCTCCCATTCGCACCAGCTACATGGGCGAGCAACCGCGCGTATCGGAGGGGACTTATTCAAGGAGAGCGGGGATGGAGATCGTAGCCGATCTTCGCGACGACCTCCTGCTTACGCTCGGCCAGAGCGGAATCCGTGGCGATCGAGCCCAAGAACTGGCCGACGACATAATCGCCACCATCAAACGCTGGTGCGCAAAGGAGCCTGCCAACGATGTGTAACTGGCTCGCACAAAAGCTGATCCTCTTCCTCCTCCCCTATTTGAAACCCCAACCCCGTATCGAGGGAATCCTTGCCATGACTATTTATGAACTGCTTGCTGGCCTTCGCGCTGATGTGGACGCGCTCAAGGCCGCGCCTGCCGTCGATACCAGCACCTTCGCGACCAAGGACGATCTGACCGGTGTCGCCAATCGCGTTGCGACACTTGAGGGCGAAGTCGGCACGCCGCCGGCCGACCAAGCCTAACCAATAGCAAGGCAGGGACTCCAAACGCAGACACCCGGCGGCTGTGTGAACGCCGTCGCTCGCTCTTAGCGCAAACCGGTCCCTGCCGCCCTGCCTTGGGCCAGCTTTGCCGGAAAGCTCGGAACGCCGGGACATAATAACAGGAGGCGAGCCAATGCCGCTCAAGATCATCTATTGGACCGCAAGCCAATGGAACCAAAACGTTCCTGGTGCTGTCATTTCCAGCGAAGCCTTAGCTATTTCCGGAACCAGCGCACAGAGCGGCGTTACTCCTTCGAATGCGATGTTCATCTCCCTTCGCAACACGGAGACGGGCGGCGTCGCCTTCAAGTATGACAGCGCCAATCCGACTGCTGTTGCCACTGGACCCGGTATTGGGCCGCAAGAGCGCCTTTGGTTGGATGCTGTTCCCGGCAACAAGGTCGCAGGCATCACCGAATCTTAACCTCAGCGCTTAATCCAAGCGCCCGAGACAGCCCACCCCTCGGGGAGCTGAAACGAGGGTGTACCATATGACCCCCAAGCAAGAGCAGTTCGTTCGGGAATACCTGATCGACCTCAATGCCGCTCAGGCCGCGATCCGCGCCGGGTATAGCGTTAACACCGCCCGAGCCATCGGTGCGGAGAACCTGACGAAACCTGACATTCAGGATGCTATCGCGGCGGCTCAGATAGAGCGAGCTAGGCGCACTGAGATCACGTCAGATCGAGTGCTTAAGGAACTGGGTCGCATAGGCTTTGCTGATATCCGGCGCCTGTTCGATGACAATGGCAAGCTCAAGCATATCACGATGCTGGATGATGAGGTTGCCGCCAGCATCTCGTCCGTCGAAGTGGACGCGCAGAAGCGACGGAAACTCAGCGGCGGCGAAGAGCGCGACGAGTACGATGTTGAGGCGACCATAAAGGTCAAGCTCTGGGACAAGCGGGCGGCCCTGGTGGACATGGGGCGTCACCTCGGCATGTTTACGGATAAGGTTGAGCATAGCGGCGGCGTTAATGTAATCGTGAATAAGCCGGGTGCCTGATATTCACCTGCCCAACCATTGGGCACCGCGTGATTATCAGGATGGGCTTTGGCGTTACATGCACGGCGGCGGTAAGCGAGCAATCGCGATATGGCCGCGCCGGCATGGTAAGGATGATGTGGCGCTGCACTATACGGCATGCGCGGCGCATGAGCGGACGGGGGTCTATTGGCATCTGCTGCCGCAGCAGAACCAAGCGCGCAAAGCCATTTGGGATGCAATTAACCCGCACACCGGCCGCAGGCGTATAGAGGATGCGTTTCCCCGCGAGCTTCGGGAGACCACCCGCGAACAAGATATGATGATCCGCCTGAAGTGCGGTTCGTCCTGGCAGGTTATCGGATCTGACAATTACGATGCACTGGTCGGCACGCCCCCAATTGGTGTGGTGTTCTCCGAATGGGCACTGAGCAATCCGCAAGCGTGGTCTCTGATACGCCCCATCCTTGCCGAGAACGGCGGGTGGGCGATGTTCATCACCACGCCGCGAGGCCGCAATCATGCATTCCGCATGTACGAAATGGGCAAGGATAGCCCAGACTGGTTCTCTGAGCGCCTAATCGCCACGGAGACGGGCGTGTTCAGCCAAGAGGTGCTTGAAAACGAGCGTCGCGAACTGATCGTTGAGCGCGGCGAAGAGGACGGGGACGCTATCTACCAGCAGGAATACATGACCAGCTTCTCGGCTGGCCTGCCCGGCGCCTACTACGCGAAGATCATTGACGGCTTGGAGAAGGATGGCCGCATAACGGCGGTCCCGTACAATCCGCAGCGACAGGTTCATACCGCTTGGGACTTGGGCCGCAACGACCAGACCGCAATCTGGTTCGTGCAGCGCCACGGCACCGGATGGGCGGTGATCGACTATCTGGCGAACACTAGCGTCGGCATTGATTGGTACGTCAAGGAGCTAAAGGCCAAGCCCTACAACTACGGCGAGCATCTTCTGCCGCATGATGCGGAGAAGGAAGAGCTAGTCAGCACGACAGGTTCAATCGCTGAGACCGCCGAAGGGATGGGACTCAAGGGCATTCGCGTTGTTCCGCGCACGTCGAGCGTGGCTAACGACATCAACGAAGTGCGGCAAATCCTGCCGCTGTGCTGGTTCGACAAAGAGAAGACAGAAAAGGGCGTGGACGCACTGCGCTCTTATCGTCGCGTGTGGGACGATAAGCTTCGCGCCTACCGCGACACGCCGCTCCACGATTGGGCTAGTGATCCTTCGGACGCCTTTCGCACCTTCGCGATCGGCAAGCCGCAAGACGTGAACGGGCCGGTCAAGATCAACTATTCCAACAAGGGGATTGTATAGTGGCATCAGCGCCGATCATCCCCGACAATGAGCCGTTGAGCCATGAGGAATTGGCCGCGCTTCTGGCGGAAGATGAGCGCCTAGCCATTTCCTTCCGCGATACCACGCTGGCCGATGAGCAATCGGTCGCAATCGACTATTACGAAGCGCGCCCGTTTGGCGATGAGGAAGACGGCCTTTCCCAGGTCGTGACCCCGGAAGTCGCCGAAGTGGTCGATTATATGACCATCTCGGTTGCGCGCACCATGGTTTCGGGCGACCGCGTTGTCGAGTTCGAAAGCGCCGAGCAGGATAACGAGGAAGCGGCTGAACAGGCCACTGCCGCCGTTACCTACTCGTTCATGAAGCAACAGGATGGTTATCGCATCATCCACGACTGGATCCAGTCGGGCCTAATCGAAAAGATCGGCATCGCGAAAACCTGTGCCGAGACCTACGAGAAGGTCAAAAAGACCCGTGGTGTCGTTGACGAGATGCAGCTCGCCATGCTGCATCATCAAGGCGCCAACATCGCCGCTGCGACCGACAATGGCGACGGTACGTGGCAGATCGAGATTCACGAACATACGCAGGAAACGCGCTTCTGCGATTATCCCATCCCGAGCGAGGAGTTTCTGTTCGCCTCACGCACTCGGCATGAGGATGACGCGAACTACCTCTGCCATCGCTCGGCCAAAACCACGTCCGACCTGATCGAGATGGGCTTTGACAGGGAACTAGTCGATAGCCTGCCGTCCGATCCCGGAACGGAGCAATGGGATCAGCGCCAGACCGCGCGCTGGCTGGATGAGACGCAGACCGAAACACCCGGTGTGCGCAAGGTATGGCTTCGGGAAGAATATAAGCGCGTTGATCTTGACGGTGACGGCATTGCCGAGCTGATCAAGGTGTTTCGCGTCGAGAATATCATCCTCAGCGTTGAGGAGGTGGACGAAGCGCCGTTCGTCGTATGGTGCCCATTCCCGCGTGCCCATAGGCTGGTCGGCAATTCGCTGGCCGATAAGGTCATGGACCTTCAGCGCATCAAGAGCGTGGTGCTGCGCCAGCAATTGAACGGGCTCTACCTGACAAACAATCCCCGCATGTACGTCCCGCAGGACTGCATGACGGAAGATACGATCGATGACCTTCTGACGGTGCGCCCCGGCGGCCTAGTCAGAGGCAAAGGCCCCAATCAGCCCAAGCCGCTCTATGAAGCATTCGACATGTCGAAAGGCATGACGATGCTGGAGTACATCACGGGCGAGCGGGAATCGCGCACCGGGATTACCAGGCTCAATCAGGGTCTTGACGCTGACGCGCTGAACAAGACCGCGACGGGAACGGCTCTCATGCAGGCCCAAGGCCAGCAGATGGAAGAGTTCGTCGCCCGTAATTTCGCGGAAGGCTTAGGGCGTCTGTTCGCCAAAAAGCTGCGCCTCATGCAGCAAACTGGCAAGCCCTTCCAGGTCAAGATCGACGGGCAAAGCGTCATGGTCGATCCGAGCAAGTGGCCCGATGGCCTGTCCGCGAACGTCACGGTGGGCTTTGGCTCTGGCCGCAAGGATCAGCTGCTTCAATATCGCATGCAGCTCCTGGACATGCAGAAGGACGGCCTCCAACTCGGCCTGAGCAGCGCCAAGGGCATCTTCAACAATGTTGAACGTATGATCCGCGACGCGGAATTGGGCGTGCCGACCGACTATATTATCGATCCCGACAGCCCCGAGGGCCAACAGGCTGCGCAACAAGCCGCCATGATGCGGCAGAACAATCCCGAGATGGCCAAGGCTCAGGCGCAGATCGAGTTCTACCAGCAGAAAACGCAGATCGAACAGGATCGCGCCCAGCAAACCACCGCGATCAAGGCTCATGACACGCAATCGCGCCTCGCCAACGAGCAGTTCAAGAACGAATCCCAGGCGATGCAGGCCAATCAGCAGGCGCAGACCGAAACCGCGCTTGCCGTCCAGAAGCAGGCCATGGATTACCACCTGGGCCAGCAACAGCTTGAGGCCGAAACCGAGCTTGCGCACAAGAAGGCTGATCTCGCGTATCAGGCCAAGATCGCTGCGGCCAAGCCTGTTCAGTCAGATCGCCCGGGCGGAAAGATCGACCAATGAGTAAGCCCAGGATCATCATAAATCGGCTCGGCCTAGATTATAGAATGCTCCGCAAGGATGGGTCTGTCGGGTACCATCAGCTTACATGGGGTGAATATTTCCGCGAGCATTGGGCGCAGGCGGTTCAATGGTGGAACGAACACCATGGCTGAAGACCCTATCCACCGCGCCAATCGCTGGCATGATTTCTATCATGAAGATGGCGGCCTGAAAGACATCCTGGACACGCTCAAGGGTGCGTACCTCGATCGCGCGGCCGATCTTATGCCTGGTGACACGGCGGGGCTGTTGAAGCTCGGCATGGGGCGCAAGATTGTCGATCAGATCGACCAGCACATCCAGGCGATATTCGTCGCCGGCAAGATAGAAATGGCCGCACAGGACCACGCGGACCGTATCGCGAAATTACCCGAAGCGCGTCGCCGCTTCCTCTAATCCACCACAGCAGAAAGCAACCCACAATGGCCCATCGTCTTGACGACGAAGCCGGAGTGTCGCGCGCCTTGGCGATCGGCCTTCGGTTTACTCCCGCCGAACGCATCCAGGGGCGTTTCATGCGCGCCCCCGACCATGGCGACGCCGCCCCTGTCACGCAGGCGGCGGTGCTGGAAAGCATCGAAAACGACTTCCTTGGCGGCGATGATGAGCCCGAGGATCAGGACGAGAATCCCGAAGGCGATAAGCCTGAGGGTGACGAACCGGAAGGCGATGAGCCCGAAGGGGATGACCCAGAGAACCCGGAAGGCGAAGCCAAGGAGCCCATCGCTTTCCCGGTCAGTTGGGGAGACGACGCTAAGGAGCTTTTTGCGCAGCTCCCGCCCGACCTTCAGCAGAAGGTTACGGAGCGGGAAGCCCAGCGCGATAAAGCCGTCCAGCGGGCCACCACGGACGCGGCCAATGCGCGCAGCAATGCCACGCAGGAAGCCAATGCCGCCCTGGCCCAGCATCAGCGTCAATATGCTTCACATCTGGAGCAGATCGTAGGCCAATTCGCGCCTCAACCGCCCGACCCAGCCATCGCGGCCCAGGACCCCGGCCGGTACATCCAGCTCAAGGCGATCTATGACGCCGACTTCGCCCAGTATCAGGGATTGATGCAGCGAGCGGCCCAGGCACGCCAAGAGGCAGACGGACGCGAGACCTTCAACCGCCAGCAAGAGATTGCCCAGAACGACAAGATTCTGGCCGATCACTTCGGCGAGAAGTGGACCGATCAAGCGCAACGCCGCGCGCTGCTCACCGACCTTGAAGGGGTCGGAGCCGAGCTTGGCTATTCCGCGGAATTGATGGGTCAGGCTTCCGCAGCGGACATTCAGGCCTTGGCGAAGGCTGCCGAATGGAAGGCAAAGGCCGCTGAACTCGATCAGCTCAAGATGAACGTCAAAATGGAAGCGGTACGGGCCGCCAAGGGCAAGCAGCCAGTGTTGAAGCCGGGAACGGCTCAGACGCAGGGCGAGCGCTCCTCCCGAGGCCGTGACGCAGCATGGCAGCGCGCGAAAACCGAGCGATCGGGCGACGCTTACGCTGCCCTTCTCGACAGCATGGGGATCACACTCTGACCCCTGACCAAGGACATCTCACATGAGCGTTCCATCGAATACGGTGCAGGCCAACCGCGTTGGTCAGCGCGAAGACCTGAGCGACAAGATCGCCCAACTTTTCCCCGATGAAACCCCATTCATCAACGCCATCGGCAAGGGCAAATGTTCGGCGACCAAGACCGAGTGGCAGACCGACACGCTGGTGGCGGCCAATGCCAACAACTATAACGTGCAGGGCGCCGACACGCCCAACCAGAATCGTCCCGACACGACCCGCGTTGGCACGTACACGCAGATCTCGACCAAGGTCGTAGGCGTCGCCTCCACCACGGAAGCGGTCGCGAAGGCTGGCCGCAAGTCGGAAATGGCGCGCGAAATCATGAAGGCGGGGCGCGAGCTTCGCACCGACATGGAATTGCGTTCCACGGGCAATTACGCCTCTGTCGCACCGACGACTTCGGTCGAGGGCCAGACGGCGGGCGCGCTCGCATGGCTGACCAGCAACGTGTCGCGCGGTACGTCGGGCGCCAGTGGTGGTTTCTCCGCCGGGCTGGTTTCGGCTGCCACCAACGGCACGCAGCGGACCTATACCGAAACCCTGTTGAAGACTGTCCTCCAGTCGATCTGGGCCAAGGGTGGCAACTCCAAGTTCGTGATCACCGATGGTCCGCACAAGCAGATCGAGGCCGGTTTCTCCGGCATCGCTCAGCAGCGTCGCGAGACCGGAAACAAGAAGGCGACGATCATCGCTGGTGCGGACATGTACGTGTCCGACTTCGGTGAGGTGCAGTTCGTGCCGTCGCGTTTCTGCTCGGCTCGCGATGCGCTGATCGTTGACCCGGAATATTGGGAAGTCGGCACGCTCGATCCTTTGGGCGTGGAAGACCTTGCCAAGACCGGCCTTGCGACCCGCAAGCTGCTCAAGGTCGAATGGGCGCTGAAGTGCCTTAATGAGGCGGCTTCGGGCGTCGTTGCGGATTTGACTTGACCTTGATGGGCGGGGTTTCGGCTCCGCCCATCCTTCCATGAGGTAACCATGGCTGAATGGGATTTGGTCGATTACAATCCGCACACGGGCGTCCGTAAGTGGATCGCGGCCGACCAGCACGAAGAAGACTCCGTGTTGGTCAGGACCGAATATGACCCGGCGCACACGCAAGCCATTCTCGATCAGAATAAGGCCATGGCAGCGGATGCCACGGGGCGCATGGGCGATATGGCTCTGGCGGCCCGCATCCCGGTGCAGGTCATGTACGAGTGGCTTCACAAGTTCGGGGTGAACGCCTGGAACCCGACCCACGCGGATGGCGTCAAGCGGCTGCTGAACAGCCCCGACTACCGATACCTCAAGGTCCGCAACATCATCATCTAAGGGGTGGGTTATGACGCTTTCGACCTATTCCGATCTGTCTGCGGCGATCGTGGATTTCATGAACGACGCCAATCAGGCGACGAAGGTCGATACCTATATCGCATTGGCAGAGGCCCGGTTTAACCGCGTACTGGATACGCCGGATCAGGAAGCGTCCACCACGCTCGACGGCTCAACCTCGACTATCGCGCTGCCGGCGGATTATTATGAGGTGCGCGGCCTTTTTCTCAATGCCCAATATACCGTGCCATTGGAAGCTCTGACCCTCAATGCGCTGAAGAACCTCTATCCCGATGACTATAACGGCACTCCCGTAGCCTACGCCATTGATGGCCCGAATATCGTTCTTGGCCCTCTGCCGAATGCAGCGTGCACGTTGGGGCTTCGGTACAAGCAGAAGATTCAGGGTTTGTCGGCCACCAACCCGACCAACTGGATCATGACCAAGCATCCTGACCTGTACCTGATGGCGTGCATGATCTTCGCGGAGTTTCGGGGTTGGAATGATCCGCGAGCAGCTGAGGCCAAGGCTGCTGCGGAAGAGCTTATGGCCGAGATCAACGAAACGGGCCGGAAAGCCAAGATCGCCGCTGGACCACTGCGCATGCGTCCCAGCGTGACTGAGTTTGGAACGACCTATTTCGGTGACGCTACGGGGCTTAGTCTGACCTAATGGCCCGCTTCAACGCTGGCCCTTACCGTCCCGATCAACCCAATTTCCAGAACGACGGCCTGTTGCAAGCTGATGGCTGCTTTAAGATCGCCAACGGCTATGCTTCTTTACCCCAATTCTCCGGACTTCAGAATGGCGGCTTGGCCTCGGCGCCGATCGGTGGCGGGGCATACCGCTACACCGGACAGCCGTACATCTTTGTCGGCAATGCGACGAGCATATCCACTTATTCCTCCGCTGGTTTTACCGCGATCCAGACCGGATTGACCAACACGGCCACCAACGGCCTTCGCTTCTGCCCCTATGGGTCGTTCATGCTCGCCACCAACGGGCAAGATCCGATCAAGAAGTTTGATCCCACCACGCCCACCGTCATGACGACGCTTTCCGGGTCGGCCCCAACGGCGCGATACATGGCGGTTGTTCGGGGCGTTTTGGTCCTGGGATATGCGGCCGCCAACCCGCTTCAGGTGTCGTGGTCGGACAACGGCAATCCCGCCGGCTGGACCGTTGGCGGATCGTCCATCTCTGGCCAGTTTTCGATGCCAGCCGGTGGCGACATTACCGGTGTCGTCGGCGGGGAATATGGCCTGATCTTTCAGGAGCAACGCATTCTCCGGATGACCTATACCGGGGATAGCGCGGTTTGGCAGTTCGATGAGGTCGTGACCGATATCGGCTGCACGATTGCTAAGAGCCTCGCGACGGTCGGCAAGATCAGCTTCTTCTATTCTAACCGCGGCTTCATGGCGTTCGATGGGGCGACGGTCCAGCCTATCGGAAACGAAAAGGTCGATCGCACCTTTCAGGGGATGCTGGACCGCAACTACACCGATTATGTCTCGGCAGTCATCGATCCTCTGCGCTCGCTCTATATCGTCACCATCCCATCGGCGAATCCGCCCAACTCGGCCTTAGTCTATAACTACAATCTTGGCGAATGGACGACCGCCCCAATCACATCGCCGCTCATGTTTTCAGCCCTGTCGCTGTCCGTGTCGCTTGAACAACTGGACGCGATCTACGGCAACCTCGATGCGATCACGACCAGCCTGGATAGCGCTGCCTTCCGAGGTGGCTATCCCTCCATGTACCTGTTCAACGGCTCCAACATGCTCGGCCAGCTTTCGGGAACACCGATGGCTGCAACCTTCAAGGATTGCCTGAGGGAGTTCGTGCCGGGTCGCAGGGCCAGAATATCGACCATCCGCCCACTGACCGATGCGCAGAGCCTGTCCGTCACGGTTGGAACGACCAACAACATATCCGGCACCCCATCCGAAAACACCTACACGACAGCGACCAGCTCTGGCCTGATCCGCACCCGCGACGTGGGGAATTACGGCCAGGTCAAGGTGCAAATCCCGGCCGGAACGCAATGGGGCTATTTCCAGGGCTATGATCTAGATGCTTCGGACGGGGGGCGGATTTGAGTACGCCCGTTTTCGTCCGCGACACCTACGATACGCCTCAGGCTCAAGCCCGGGCTTACCGCGACGCGATCAACCGCCTTTTGCGGGATATGATGTCTGGAACGACCGCGCAAAGGCCCGCCATACCGGTCATTGCCCAGCGCTTCTACGATACCACGCTCGGTATCCCGATCTGGTGGAATGGCAGCGTCTGGAAGAACGCCGCTGGCACCACGGTATGAGCATGGGCGCCTATCAGAAATGGCGCCCTAAGTTCGAAGCTGTGATGGACCCTCGCATGTACTCGATCGGCTGGCTGGATGGTCAGGTCTGGTCGGGACGTGCGTGGTTTTGGGGCAATAACAAGGCCGGGATTGTAGCCGAGCTTCGCCACTACCCGACCGGCAATTTCGACATTCACGGGCTTGTGGCCGCCGGAGACGTGGTAACCGTCCGCGATGTCCTGATCCCGGAAGCCGAAGCGTGGGCCAAGTCCATCGGGGCTTTGGGGGCGATTATCGAGAGTCGAGAGGGTTGGCTGAGAGTGTTGAAGCGTAGCGGATATCATCCGTGGCAGGTGAGTTGCCGGAAGGAGTTTGCGTAATGGGTCTTTCAAGCAGTTCGAGCAAGACGAACAGCACCAGCAATTCGACCAGCACGGCAACGCCTCTCCCGACCTATCAGCCTGCCGTTGATCAGGGTGTTTCCGCTGCCCAAGCGGCGCTTGGCGCGACCAATGGCCTGTGGGCGGGTCAGCAGGGTCAGAACATCTACAACAGCCTTGCCGCGCCACAGACTGCCTTGGGGAATATCTATAGCGGTTCGACGCCTTCGCAGGCCACGATGACCCATCTGCAATCGGCGGGTGCGAACGATCCATCCATGGGCGCACTTCAAGGCTCGATCACGGCATCCATGGCAAACCCAGCCCTCGCCAGCCTTCAGGGTATGACAGGCGGAGGTCCGAATGGCGACACGTCTCAATATTATCAGGACGTGATCGGCGGAAAATACCTGACCAATAACCCTTATATCGACGGTATCGCGCAGCAGGCGACGGATGCGGCGACCAAGGCCCAGAACCAGCGTTTTGCCCTGTCCGGGATGGATGCCGGCATGTCCACGCCATTCAGCCAAGCGCTCGGGACCGCCGTTGCCAACGCGAACAATCAGGTCCGCTATCAGAACTATAACGACGAGCGGCAACTCCAGAATACCGCCGCTGGCATGTCGGACGCCGAATATAATGCGACAAAGGACCGAAACCTTTCGGCTGCAACCAATCTCGGCAGCATCTATAATCAGGGTGTCCAGAACCGCACCGCAGCCGCGAATGCCTTGGGCTCGCAATACACCAACGACAACAATACGGCGCTTGCCGCTGCGAATGGCATGACCACCTCGCAACTAAATGCGGCGATTGCCTCTGGCCAGATCTCGCAGGATCAGCTCAACGCGCTCGGTGCGACCCAGGCGCTGCCTTATGCCAGCCTGTTGAATTACACGAACATCGTGAATGGCCTGACCGGGAAATACGGCACCAATACGGGCAACAGCACTAGCTCGGGCACCACCACCACCAATCAAAGCCTTGGCGCTGGTCTTGGCGGCATTCTCGGCGCTGGCTTGGCGGGATGGGCCAGCGGCGGCTTCAAGGGGGCGTAATTATGGGTATGTTCGGCGGCAATCCCCTCTTCAATATGAACCAGCGCTACGGCGGCGGTTTTGACCCTGTAACCGGCGCAATGAGCCTGAGCGGAGGTGTTGCGCCGCAATTCTCCATGCCTTCGGCGGCAACGATGCCAACGCCCCCTTCCGCACCTCCTGCCCCGACCGCAAAGCCCGGGTTCTTTGGTGCTGGCGGAGCCGGGCGATCGATCGCCGGCTATATTGGTGACGCCCTGCTTTCGGCGAGCGGCCATGATCCTGTCTATGCGCCGATGATTGCGCAAGCGCGGCAGCAGTCTCTTGAAGGGCAGCGCCAACTCACTTTGGCTCAATACAAGGCGCAGAACCCTGAGCCGTCTGACATCATGCGCGAGGCGCAATCGATGGGCCTCAAGCCTGGCTCGCCCCAGTGGAACGATTTTATCCAGAATTGGCGCATGAAGCAGCCCATGATCATTTTGGGCAACCCGGCAAATGGCCAACAGGTTGTCGATCCCTCGCAGTTGCGGGCAAATACGCCACCTCCGCCGACTGTCGGCGAAGTCCAAGATGGTCATGTTTACATGGGCGGCGATCCTTCGCTTCCGACGAGCTGGAGGGCGCAGTAAATGGGGAATCCTTGGGATCGCTACGCTCAAGCTAAATCCGCGCCGTGGGCTCGTTATTCCACGCCTGCGACTGGCGCGGCTCCCGGAACGGGCTTCGCTCCCACGGGCGTAAACCCTCAGCAGCACTATATCCCGGGCAGTGAGGCCGATCCTTCCTATGCGGCCGAAAAGACGCGGGCCACGGCGAATGCTGAGCAGGCGGCACGCATTGCTGCGGAAAAGCAGATCGTTGCATTGCACAGCGCGGCGGATTGGGCTCTCTACCAAAAGGAACATCCTGACCAGGCCGTTGCGGAAGTCCCGACTTCGAACGTGCATGGACCGGCCTATCTGCAACAGATCCCGAGCAGCATGCGCGCTACCGTACAATCGCTGGTGGCCGGCAATCTGTCTCCGCCAACGGGAACCGCGCTTAAGTCTCCCTACTGGCAGGCTGTAATCCAGCACGCGATCAATCTCGATCCAACCTACGCTGGACAAGACTATTCGCTGCGCCAGAAGACGCGCAATGACTTCATCAACGGGGAATTTGGTAAGCAGATCGCTGCGATCAACACGGCATTGTCGCACGGCAAGAACATGCTGGATGACGTGAAGGCGTTGAACAATTTTGGCGGTATCGCAACCCCCTTGAACGTGCTGCGCAATCCGCTGGAAAGCACCTTTGGCGGGACAGCGCAGACGAATTTCACCAACGACGCTCGTAAGTATGGTAGCGAAATGGCTGCCGCTTATGGAAACGGCGGACAAGATGAGCGCACAGACTGGAAGGGGGCGGTTGGTTATTTCAGCAGTCCCGATCAGCAGATCAATGCTCTCGCGCATGACGGTAAGTTCCTGAAGGGAAAGATTGAGACGCTGCAATCGCAGTATCAGAAGGGCATGGGGCCGATGAATTCGGTCTATGATCTTCTTGATCCTGAGGCTCGCCAAACGCTCGACCAACTTACCGGCGTTGCCGATGGCAAGATCGCGCCCAGCACCATCATGAACCCGCCGAAGGGGGGTGTTGCCCTTCCTCCGGGTGGAACGGGTGGCACGCCTCCCAATAGCGGCGGAACACCGCCGAACGGCGGGGGCAACGGTGGTGGTCCGCTGCCTGGTTCCACTCTCGCGACCGGCGACACACAAGCCAAGAACATGGACCCGAAGACGGCCGGCCTGATCACGGCGATGATCAAGAATGGCTACACCGCCGACGAAATGAACCGCATTCTGGTCCCTTCAGGCGCGATCGGCCCTCAGGGGTTCAAGCAAGAGGACATCGACAAATATAAGAAGGTGCTGGATGCCGGCGGCTCGATCATGCCGCAGTATGAGCAGCCCACCAGCCTTTGGAATAAGGTTGCCAGCTCAGCGCCTGGTGTTGCGGTAAACTCCGCCATAGATTCCAGCATGGGCGGCCTTGAGGACGAGACAGCGGGCTTGGTTGACTGGGCTCGCGGTAAGGGAAATCTATCCGATCTGATTGCTGCTCGTAACCAGCAAAAGCAGGGTGCATTCGCGGCCAACCCCCGCGCGGCCTTTTGGGGCGGAGTCGCGGGGAACATCGGTGGCATGGCTGGTGCCGGGTTAGCGCTCAAGGGGACTGCGCTTGCTGGCGCTGCTTCGGACTTTCTCGGGAAGGCTACCCCCTACGCCGCTAACGGATTGTGGGGTGGCCTTGAAGGATTTGGCCAGAACAATGACAATCGCATCGACGGTGCGGGTCTCGGCACGGTCAGCGGATTGGCTGGCACCCTTGGTGGTCAGGCCGTAGCGTTTCCGGTCGGTGCTGCGGCGCGAACCGGCGTCGGTCAATCCGTCATCGACAGCGCCATTTCTGGCACCAACAAGGTGCGCGGGATGTTCGGTCGCAACATGATCCAGGCACCGACGCCTGCCGTTGCGCCATCTGCTGCCGATATTACCGCGGGCCAGTTCATCAACAAGACGGGCGCGGATAACATCAAGGGTGTGCTGGCCAACGCGGCCAACAATAACGCGCCCTTCATGCTGGCCGACGCTTCGCCGGAAATGACTTCGCTTGCTGGAGCGGTGGTTCGCCGCTCACCTACGGCGTCAGGCATCGCATCCGACGCGCTCAATGGGCGCAATGCGACCCAGATTGATCGACTGGGCCAATCGGTCACAAACAACCTTGGCCCAGTCCAAAACATTCCTCTGCTTAGCGATGCCCTCGCCACGCGGGGGAAAGTCGCGGCAAAGCCATTGTACAAGGCTGCGTACGCAGCCGGTCAGGTCGATGATCCAACGATCAACACGCTGCTACAGCATCCCGACTTTCAGCCTATACTTGCTGATGCCAGACAGTTGCACGCGAACGATGTGACGCTTGCCAACGCACGTGGCGAGGAGCCCCCACCGCCGCTAACGCAGGTGGTCGGCCCTAACGGCGAATACACGCCTCCCGATGTGCAAACGATCGACTATGTGCAGCGGGCTTTGCGCGCCAAGGCGGACGCAGCATATTCGGGCGACAGCGTGGCAAAAATGAACGCTCCGTTTCTGAAGGATGCGCGCAATCTCATCCTTCAGAAGACAGACGCCGCCGTGCCTGAGTTTGCCGCCGCCCGATCTGCGTATGGCGGTCCTATGCAGTCGAAGGATGCTTTGACTATGGGTCAGCAGGCCTTCAACGCTGATCCTGGCCAGATCACCCTGAATACGACTGGCGTTTCCCCCGAATCTCTTTCGCAGCAGCAACTCGGGTTCCGGAGCGCCCTCATGGATCGCGCCAATAGCGTTCGTGACGTGTCGAACCCTTGGGAAACCACGCTGGGCAACCCGAACGCCCGTGCGCGGATCGACGCACTTTATCCGGATAACTCCGGCAATCAGCAGCTCTATAACGGTCTCGATCTAGAGCGGCAGATGGCCAACACGCGCAATGATGTCCTCGGCAATTCCAAGACCGCTCAGCGTGCGATTGCGGATCAGGCTTTCGCCGACCCCGGCAACCTTCCCGGCAAGGCAATCAGCTATGGCTTGGCTGCTAAGACTGGCGGCTTGTCCGCTCTGGCTCATGCGGCTGTCCCTGATGCGCTTTCAACTGCTTGGAAACTTGGTCTCGGAAAGCAAGCTGTGCAGCGTGCGGATGACCTTGCGCCCATCCTGTTCAACCCTGATCCGAATGCTTCGGCCCAGACGGTGGACAGCATCATGAAGCGCCTGACCGACTATAGCGATTACGTGAATGCGACACGTCCGCTGCGCTCGCTCGGTATGTTTGGCGCCGGTATCGGCAACGCGAGTTACGCGGCAGGCTCTGGCTACTGAGGCGGCGGCGTCTTAACTATCATTGCGCCCGATGGGGTGAATTCTGGATCATGCGCGTGCATGATTATCCATCCGCATGCGGCGCCGAATATCCATAAGGCAACGATCAGTACCAGCGCTGTTCGCTCTACCCGCGTAACCCAAAGATCAGGAACAAACCGACCAAACAGGTCGCGACGATAGACGCGCTCCCTCGCCGGGTCATGTTTCCATGCCTTGTAGGACTTCTGAGCCGGCCAAATGACCGCGCTCATCAAAAAGGCTGCGACGCCCGAGGCCAAAGCCGAATGCACCGCCGCTCGATACTCCTCTTCACCACCGTAATCAACGAGCCCTTTGAACCGGTGGCCACCATGCTATGGGGCGGCATGGATCGTGACATTCTGATTATCGGCCACAGCCACCTGGGCGCCTACCGAACAGCCAACAAGATTCGGGAATTGGAGCGCCCTGAAGCAACCCGCGTCAGGACGGTCTATCTGAAGGATGCGGCCTACGGCGTCGAGATGGAGGGCGACGATTTTTCGCCAGCACTGAAGGCGGCGATCCGGAAGGAGGCATCTACAGGCAACTCTATACTGGCTTGCGCGCTCGGGGGCAGCGCCCACGCCTTGCTGACCATTTTTGCTACAGAGCGCATAGATTTCGTGCTGTCGGGCGATGACGCCTTGCCGATCGATCTGGAGGCAACTCTAATCACCGAAACGGAAATGGCCCAGCGGCTAAACACGGTATTGCGGGCTGACCTGCACAAGCTGCGCCTCCTGCATGGCTTGATCGGGCCATATTGGCACATGGAAAGCCCGCCTCCGGTACGGCGCAGCGATTGGATGGAGGAACGAGTCGCCGCCTTCCGAAGCGCCAATCCAACAATGACCGCATCGGTGGCAGAGCCAGGAATAAGATACCGGACTTGGCGATTGGCGAACAGGATTATCAAGACCGAGCTGGATCGGATGGGCTGCGGTTACGTGAGCGTTCCACCGGGTGTCTGTGGAGAGGCGGGAATGCTTCGCCCGTCACACGGTGGAGACGCATTCCACGGCAATAATCACTTCGGCGAGGCGATGCTCCAAGAGTTGGAGCGACTAGCCGGATAGACCGAGCCAAATTCGAGAAACCACCAAGGGCTGCTTCGGCGGCCCTTTTCTTTTGAGGTGTTGCCTTGAGCAAGAACGCTGTGACGGATTGGGATCAGACCGCCGCAAACAACTCCGATATCGCTGGTATCAACCTCGCAGAGGGATGTCCCGCTGCTGGTATCAATGACGCCATCCGCACTGTTATGGCGCAGATCGCGGCGTGGCTTGCTGCAGCCACAGGCCCCCTAATTCGTGTCGCCACCAACACCATCGGCAACGGGACGCTGATTCAGGATGGCGGCGGTACGGCCCGCTCGGTTGGCTATCGTGCCATTCCCCTTACCGCCAAATCCGCCAGCTACCAGATAGCCCTGACCGACGTTGGGCAGGGCCTTAACACCACGGCCGCGATCACCATACCGACGAACGCCACGACCGCCTTTGCGGTGGGCGATACCGTAGCGGTCTATAACAATTCCAGTTCGTCGATCAGTATTTCCGCCGTAACGCCTGGAACGACGACGCTTCGCCTAGCCGGCTCCTCCACCACCGGAACGCGCGCCCTCGCTCAGCGCGGGCTCTGCACCCTATTAAAGGTAGCAACAGATGAATGGATCGCATCCGGAATGGGTGTTTCGTGAGCGGCATCGGCATGGCAGTTGCAGCTGGGCAGTCGTCTGGCGGCGGCACCCCGTTCAGCGTCACCATCACCTTCAGCGGCGGCACCGGCACGTTCAACGTCTCTGGCGCTTCGGGCAACCTCTACACGGCAGGCTTTGGTGTCATCTCGGTAAACGAGAGCGGCGGCACGCCCCCATATGGAGGTGCGGGAACCTCCCTAAGCGGCGATCCGAGCGGTAAGCTTTTCATCACGCCCGCATCGGATGGCGTTCATAACACTATCGGCTGGTCTGGTCTGTCCCTCAATGAAATTGAGGGCTGCTATATCCAGTTCGACGGCACGGATAATGCTGGGGCTTCGGCATCCGATCGGTACCCGCCGGTTGGCCAGATCATCGCAATCAAAAGGACTAGCTAATGCGCCTTGGTCTAGGACTTGGGGTAAGCGCGGTTGCGGTGGCCAATTCAACGCCACTGGCCACGGTATCCTATGTCGCCGAAGCCGTACCCAACCGCATCTACCAGCGCACGTCGTTGACCGGCGGCGCCTATGGCAAAGGTCAGGGTTCCGTCGCGATTACAGCCAGTGTTTCCGCCACGACGCCACTTTGGGTACGAACGCGCTCAGCCGGCGACGGTACAACCATTGTCCAAGCGCCTTTTCAAGCCTCAGCGGCATTCGCAGGCGGCCAGATAACGGTTTCTGGCCTCGATGTGCCCGATGTCATAACGAACAGCGCGCACGGTCGGATTTATCTCGACATTGGTCCCTCTGCTTCAGGTCCTTGGACCAGCGGCACGCAGGCCTTTATGATCGGGCGGCTGCTCGGGTTCGGCGGTCAGTCCCTCGCGGTGCGGATGATCTCGCATCAGGAGGACACGACCAACACGATCGCCTCGCTCGGCGTGAGCATCGGCGCCTACAATTACATCCTCGCCACCTATAACGACAGCAGGGCTTACATGCCCACCGTATCCACCCTGACGTGGCAGAAGCCCGCGTCTGGTGGAACATACGATGGCGTGATGTTCACCGAGCTATTGCGGCGCCAATCGAGCATGTTCGGGGTCGCGTGCGGCCTTATTGGCCACGCACAGGGCGGCGTTAGCATATCCACCTACCTGACTGGGCAGGCTAACGCGACGCAGATTGCTGCCGTAATCGCGCAGGCGGGCGGCGCGTTCGAAAGCTTCCTTTGGTACCAAGGGCATGGGGATTCCGTCTATGGCATCCCTTCCAACATTTACGTTAATACGCTCGGCCTCTTGTTCACGCAGCTTGCCGGCTACAATAGCCTTGGCAGCAATTTCACTCGATATATTGGCTCGATCCCGCTCTACCATGCGGCGACGTGGGGCGATCCGTACCAGGCGAACAATGTGCGCTTGGCGATGGAGACCTATGCCCAAGCCAATAGTTCCACGACCACCCACGTCCACATCAACGACAATCAATCGACGGATGGCATCCATGAATTGCAGACCGGGGGACTGGTCATGGCCCAGCACTTCGCCCGTGCGATGCGGCCGGAGGCAGGGCTAACTGGCGGTGATCGCGGACCTGCGCTTCTCTCGGCAACGCGTAGCGGCACGACAATAACGGCGACATTCTCCGATGTAGGCCAATCGACCTTGGTTCTCACGGGGACGCCACAGGATCGGATCTTCATCTTCTCCCAGGGCTATCGCGACAAGTATAACACCACCAACAACCGTTTCGCCGCCTCCTCGGTGAGCGTCACCAATAAGACCACGCTGTCGATCACCTTGGCGAATGACCCCGGAGACGGCCACGTCCTGGACATGTTCGTCTATTGGCCGAACGAAACACCA
>Ga0207702_10000548_pt1 | contig 41978 bp, 33 predicted proteins | sample KBSCornC62_FD_184302 | JGI IMG/M metagenome (GOLD analysis project Ga0207702, IMG submission 184302) | Corn rhizosphere microbial communities from Kellogg Biological Station, Michigan, USA - KBS Corn C6-2 (SPAdes) (version 2) | ecosystem: Host-associated > Plants > Roots > Rhizosphere > Soil ... | reverse complement strand
GCGATCCAGCCATTTGTAACCGGTCTTGCGACTGATCTCGTAGCGTTCGCAAAGCTCCGTCATCGTCCACAATCCGGTCCGATGATCCGAGATGAAGCTAACTCGTTCGTCCATTGCACAGCTCTCTCGCCAAGGCATCGGCTGATCCTCCCAGCCGATAGAGAACTGTCACCCATCCATCCGGTCTACTGTGTTACCTATCTATCCGGTCTGGACAGTCGATCGACCCTCTCCCACAAGGGGAGAGGGGAAGTAAGTCGTCACGGCTTCGCCGGATGAATGAACTTCCACGGGCTGGTTTCCGAGTCCGTCGGCACCTCGATCGCGATCAAGGCCGGGCCGCCATGAGCCAGCGCTTTTTCCAGCGCGGGGCGGAAGTGATCGGGCGAGGTGACGCGCGAGGCTTTGACGCCGAAGGATTCCGCGAGTTTGACAAAATCGGGATTGACCAGGTCGGAGGCCACCACGCGGCCGTCGAAGCGTTCGCGCTGGTCGCGACGGACGTTGCCGTAGGCGTTGTTGTTGAACACCAGCGTCACCACGCCGATGTTGAACTGCACGGCGGTCGCCAGTTCCTGCACGCCGAACATGAAGCCGCCATCGCCCGTGATCGCGACCACCGGGCGGTCGGGATGGGCGACCTTGGCGCCGAGCGCGGTGGGGAAGCCGGAGCCGAGCGTGCCCTGATAGCCCGATGAGATAAAGGTGCGCGGCTCGTAGATCGGAAAGCCGTACCAGGAGGCGAAGCCGACCTGCGACAATTCATCGGTCACGATCGCGTTCGCCGGCAGCACCTCGCGCAGGATATTCAGATAGGCCATCTGCGGCTGGATCTTCTGAATCTCCTCATGCGCGGTCGCGGTGGCCTCGCGGATCGCGGCGCGGCGGCCGCTGGTTTTCGTGTAGCCGGCCTTCCTCACCGCCGCGAGCAAGTCGCGCGTGCCGACTTTCGAATCCGCGATCACGGCCGCGTCGGGCGTGAAGCGGCGCATTTCGGACGGATCGATGTCGATCCGGACAGATTTTATTCCGTCGGGCCGGTACGGCCACCGCGTCATCGTCGGCAATTCCATTCGCGTGCCGATCCCGATCATCAAATCGGTTTTCAGCCAGAGCCTGTAGGCCGCCGCCATGGTCAGGCCGAGTTCGTGCGCGTTGGAAACGATGCCGCGGCCGCTGCGGAACGCCACCACCGGCGCGTCGATCAGTTCGGCGAGTTCGAGGATTTCCTCGCGGGCGTGGATCGCGCCGCTGCCAACAAAGATCATCGGCGTCTTGCTGGCCGCGACGAGACTGGCGGCGGCCTTGATCCGCTCGCTGTCGGGCTGCGGCGCGGGCAGGGGATCGAACGGTTTTGCGGCGGCGACGTTGGCGCGCTGCGTGAACACGTCCCACGGCATTTCCAATGCGACCGGGCCGCGGCGGCCCGACGCCATTTCCTGGAACGCGCGCGACACCAGCGCCGGCGCCAGGTCGGGATATTCGATGCGCTCGGCCCATTTGACAAAAGTCCGCAGCGTCGCGAGCTGGTCCGGCATTTCGTGCAGATGGCCGCGGCCCTTGTCGAGATAGGCGGTCGGCACCTGGCCGGTCAGACACAGCACCGGTTCGTTGGCGCCGTAGGCGGTCAGCAACGCGGCGCCGGCATTGAGCACGCCGGGGCCGGGCACCACGCTGAACACGCCGGGCCTGCCGCTCGATCGCGCGTAGCCATAGGCCATGTAGCCGCAGGCCTGCTCATGGCGCGCGCCGATGACTTTTAACTGCGCCTGGTGAAAGGCGTCGAACAGCCCGTAGATCTGCGCGCCGGGCAGGCCGAATACGGTGTCGACGCCATGCGCGACAAGACCGTTGACGATGGCTTCGCCGCCGGAAGTGGAAGTCATGCTGTTGTCCAATCGCTCACAGAGTTACAAAACTTCGTCGACCACGCCGTTGCGCAGCAGGCCTATGCCTTCAGCCTCGACCTCGATGACGTCGCCCGGCTTGAGGTAGCGCGGCGGGTCGAATCGCGCCCCGGCCCCGGTCGGCGTGCCCGTGACGATGACGTCGCCAGCTACCAGCGTCGTGAAGGTCGAGATGTAGTTGATGAGATAGCGGAAACCGAAGATCAGCCGCCCGGTGCGGTCGTCCTGCCGCGTCTCGCCATTGACGCGGGTCGATAACCTGATGTCGCCGATCTGCTTTTCGCCGCTGTAGGGCACGAGCCACGGCCCGAGGCTACCGGTAGAGTCAAAATTCTTGCCCTGGGTGACGTTGAACTTGGCATGACGCACCCAGTCGCGGATGGTGCCTTCGTTGCACAGCGTGACCGCGGCGATGTGGTCGAGCGCCTGGCTTTCGGGGATGTGCCGGCCGGGCTTGCCGATCACCAGCACCAGCTCGCCTTCATAGTCGAGCTGCGCCGAGGCGCGGGGCCGCACCAGGGGCGCCTCGTGACCGACAAAGGAGCGTGGCGTCCGCATGAACATGCTCGGATATTTCGGGGCGTCCTGGCCGTCTTTATATTCGGCGTTACGGTCCGGATAATTGACGCCGATGCAGATGATCTTTTCCGACGCCGGGATCGGTGGCTGCCATTTTATTCCTTCCAGCGCATGGTCGGGCTCGCGGCCTGCCGCGTGGTCCGCCAGCTTTGTCAGTGCGCCGGCCGCGATGACCTCGCGCAAGGTCGGATAGTCCTTGCCGAAATGACCGGAGAGATCGATGACGCCGCCATCGGTTACCGCGCCGTATCTGGTCGCGCCGCCAATCGAGTAGGTTGCGAACCGCTGTGAAGCCATGAGATGTCCCAATCGCGAGGTTGTTGCGGTGTTAGCCCGGCGTCATGCCCTTGGCTTTGATGACGGCGGTGGCCGCCGGTGAGGTGAGATAGTCGATAAAGGCTTTTGCCGCTCCGGACTGTTTGCTGTCGGCGGTCACGGCCGCCGTGAAGACCAGTTCCTGCTGCAATTCGCCGGGGAGGGGGCCGACCAGATCGACGCCCGGCGCGATCAGGGTGTTGATCAGGAACACGCCGAGATCAGCGTCGCCTTTGGCGACCGCGGGCGCGATCTGGTCCGGCAATTGCTGCGGCCTGGTTTTGGCTTTCATCGCCCCGGCAATGCCGAGACGATCGAACACGCTCGTGACGTAAGCCCCGGCCGCGCTTGAGGGTACATAGGCGATCGATGGCGCATCGAGCAGCGCTTTCTTCAGCGCATCCGGCGTACCGATATCGGGCTTCGCCGCACCCGCGCGCACGATCACGCCGTAGCCGACCCGGGCGATGTCGGTGGTCGGGCCGGCGACGAAGCGCGCCTTTGCGGTGGCGTCCTTGAACACATCGACCGGCACCACCGCGAGATCGAGCGGTTCGCCTGAGGTCGCCTGCTTGATCAGATTGGGTGTGGAATCGAAATGAATGCTGAGCTTGTGGCCGGTCGCGGCTTCGAACGCGGGCACGATCTGCTTCAGCGGCCCGGTCATGGAGCCGCCGGCGATCATTTTCAGTTCGGCGGCGTGGGTGTTGGGCGTCATGACAAATACCAAACCAACGAGTGAGACGGCAAAGAGCCGAGGGCCGATCAGGTTTCCCATCATATCGACAACGGCAGCGAACTCCCCCTCTCATGGGGAGAGGGTTGGGGTGAGGGGGAACGGACTATCGATAGATCAAAACCCCTCACCCGGATTGCATCTGACGATGCAATCCGACCTCTCCCCGTGGGAGAGGTGTGGCCCAGCTCGCCGTATGTGCCGGATTTCATCAAATGGGTTAATCCGCGATCGTGACATCGGCGACGAACAGGGGATCGCGCACCGCCTGTCCGGTGAACGGCGAGCCCTGCTCGAACCAGGAACGCGGCGCGGGTGCGCCCCATAGCGTTTGCCGGCGCGGATCTTTCAGCGACCAGCGCAGCGGCTCGTGGTCGTGGTCGCCGGTGAAGTAATCGCTGGTGTAGAGTTCGATGCGGTGGCCGTCGGGATCCCTGATGTAGAGGAAGAACGCGTTCGAAATGCCGTGGCGGCCGGGGCCGCGTTCGATGTTCTTCAAAAAACCGCTGGAGGCCATCACGTCGCAGAGGTGCAAAATGTTCATCGCGGTCGGCACCCAGTAGGCGAGATGGTGCAGGCGAGGGCCCTTGCCGTTGGTGATGGCAAAATCGTGCACATTGCCCTTGCGATGCATCCAGGCCGCGGCGATCCGGCCGTTCGGTCCGTCTTCCTCGCCATATTCGGTCAGGCGAAAGCCGAGCCGCGCGTAAAAGTCGACGGTGTCCTGCACTTCGGCGGCGAACACATTAAAGTGGTCGAGCCGCTGCGGGTGGCAGCCCTTGTAGAGATCGTAGCGGCGCAAGAGATGCGGGCGCTTGTCCATCGTCGCGTAGAGCTCGAGCTGGAAGCCGAAAGGATCGGTGAACTGCAGCGTGCGGCCCTGGAACGGCTGCTCGGCGAAGGCATAGGCGATGCCGTTCTCGGAAAAGAACGCCGCGGCCTTGTCGAGATCGCCGTCATTGCCGACCTTGAAGCCGAGCCGGTTGCAGGCGGCCTTGTCCGCCTTGCGCAGCACCACCGAGTGATGCTGGTGCTCCTCGCTGCCACGCAGATACGCTGATCTGTCGTCGCGGTCCTCGAGATGCAGGCCGATGGTGTTCTCGTAGAACTCGCGGCTGGCATCGAGGTTGGTCACGTCGAGCACGACGTGGCTGGATCGGACGATGTTGAACGGCGGGTCGAAGACGTGTTGCGGAACGGGCATGGCTGTTTCCTGGTCTCTAGTTTCAACCTCATGGTGAGGAGGCGCGTCAGCGCCGTCTCGAACCATGGGCCGCGCGGTCCATCCTTCGAGACGCGGGCAAGGGCCCGCTCCTCGGGATGAGCCCGTGCCTGGCTTTATGACGTCGTGCCTAGCTTCTGAATCTTGTGCGTGCCCCGCGCCAGCGAGACGTGCTTGGTTTCCATGTAGAAGTCGAACGAATAGTCGCCGCCGTCGCGGCCGATGCCGGAGGATTTCATGCCGCCGAACGGCGTCGGCAGATGGCGGACGTTTTCCGAATTGAGCCAGATCATGCCGGCTTCCAGCTCGTCGGCGACGCGCAGCGCGCGGCCCATGTCGCCGGTCCAGACATAGCCGGTCAGGCCATAATTGACGCCGTTGGCGATCTCGATCGCGTGCTTTTCGTCCTTGAACGGGATCACAGTGAGGAACGGCCCGAACACCTCCTCCTGCGCCACCCGCATTTTGGCATTGGCGCCGGTGACTAGCGTCGGCTGGATGTAGTGCCCGCCGCCGGGGCCGTCATGCCGTTGGCCGCCGACCGCGATGACCGCGCCATCCTTCTGCGCGACATCGAAATAGGAGCAGACTTTTGCCAGATGCCGCTCGTGGATCAGCGGTCCGATCTCGGTCGCGGGATCGAGGGGATGGCCAACTTTTAATGCCTTGACCCGCGCGGTGAGTTTTTCGGTGAATTTTTCGGCGATGCTCTGCTGGATCAAGAGGCGGCTGGAGGAGGTGCAGCGCTCGCCATTGAGCGAGTAGATCATGAACACGACCGCATCGAGCGCGCGGTCCAAATCCGCGTCGTCGAACACGATTACCGGATTCTTGCCGCCGAGCTCGAAATGCACCCGCTTCAGGGTCGGCGCGCCCTGCGCCATGATCGCCGAGCCGGTCGCGCTTTCGCCGACGAACCCGATCGCCTTGATGGCGGGATGTTCGGTCAGCGCCTTGCCGGCTTCCTCGCCGATGCCGTGCACGGTGTTGAGCACGCCATCGGCCACGCCGGCCTGCTTTACCAGTTTTGCCAGCAGGTCTGCCGTCACCGGCGACCATTCCGCGGGCTTGTGCACCACGGTGCAGCCGGCGGCCAGCGCCGGCGCGATCTTCCAGGTCGAGAGCATGAACGGCGTGTTCCACGGCGTGATCACGCCGACCGGGCCGATCGGCACCCGCGTCGAGATGTTCCAGTGCTCCTCGCTCGGGGTGTTGAGGCCGTCGCGCGCTTCGCCGCATTTGTCGGCAAAGAAGCGAAAATTCTCCGCGGCGCGGATCGCGGCCTTGGCCATGAAGCGATGGGCCTGGCCAGTGTCGATACATTCCAGCACCGCGATGTCGTCGGCGCGGTCCTCGATCGCGTCCGCCACCCGGTGCAGCAGCTTCTTGCGCATCGAAGCCGGCATGTCGCGCCAGGGCTTGAAGGCGAGGGAAGCCGCGGTTGCGGCACGGTCGATATCCTCGGCATTGCCGCGCGCGACGGACGCCAACACGCTGCCATCGACCGGCGAGGTGGTTTCAAACGTCTGCCCGGAGATCGACGGCACGATCTTGCCGTCGATGATGTGGCCGATGCCCCCGGCCTTCAGTTTTGCCAGCAGCGGCGCGACACGGTCGCGGTTGGCGGCGAAGACGTCGGATGATTTCGGCGTGACCTTATCCATGGGCCGTGGCCTCCACTTTCGCTGTCTTTTGCAGGGCTTCGTGGATGTTGTTGCGTTTCCAGCTCATATCCTTGTCGTTGATCTGGATATCGAACGACAGCGCGAAGGTGCTCTTGGCGAACACCGGATCGAGATAGCTCGACAGCGCCTTGAACACGTACTCGCCGGCCTTCTGGCGCGTGGCGAGATCGCGGCCCTCGCCAATTCGCAGCAGCAAGGCAATGAACCCATGCTCGGGATTGCCGTCGGCAATGGCAAAATGCTCGCAGCGCACGGCGCGGACGCGGGTGCCGCCAATCGGAAAAATTCCGGTTTCGATGGCGGCCTTGCGCACCACCTCGCACACCCTGCCCATGTCGACACGGGAATCCAGATTGGCGGAATATTCGAGCGTGAAATGCGGCATGGCGGATCACTCCATCTCTAGCGTATCAGGCGAAGTAGCAGCTCACGCTGCCATAGGGACCATAATCGGCTTGAATCGTGTCGCCTTTGCGGGTCTCGATCGGGCGGATGAACGAACCGGCGAGCACGACCTGGCCTGCCTCGAGCGCAAGTCCCAGCGGCGCGATCTTGTTGGCGAGCCACGCCACGCTGGTGGCCGGATGGTTGAGCACGCCGGCGGCAAGGCCGGTCTCTTCCAGTTGCCCGTTGCGATAGCACAGCGCGCCGATCCAGCGCAGGTCGGCGTCCAGCGGCCGTATGGGGCGTCCGCCCAGCACGATGCCGGCATTGGCCGCGTTGTCGGCGATGGTGTCGAAAATCTTGCGGGTCGATTTGGTCTGCGGATCGACGCGCTCGATCCTGGTGTCGAGGATTTCGAGCGCCGGCACCACGAAGTCGGTGGCATTGAGCACGTCGAACATGGTGCAGTCCGGGCCCGCCAGCCGCTGCTTCATGATGAAGGCAAGCTCGGCCTCGACCCGCGTGCCAATGAATCGGTCGGATGGCACGAGGCCGCCATCGGCAAAGAACATGTCGTCGAGCAGCACGCCGGAGTCAGGTTCGTCGATATTGAGCGCGCTCTGCATCGCCTTCGAGGTCAGGCCGATCTTGTGGCCTTTGACGACGCGGCCCTGCGCGACTTTCATCTCGATCCATGCCTTCTGGATCGCGTAGGAATCCTCGATGGTGATGCCGGGATGGTCGAGCGAGATCTGGCGGATCTGCTTGCGGGTTTTTTCCGCCCGGTCGAGCCGTTCGGCGGCAAGAAGGATATCGTCCCTGGAAAGAGCCATGCTCGGTCGAAGTCCCGCGGGGATGGACGTGAAAAGAGGATGCGGAAATATGATTAACATGTTAAATGGTTCAGGGCAAACCCTATCGGGCCTTGCTGCAGCGCAAAATTGATCGCGCGACAGACGTGGGACGGATCGACCATGGCGCGAAGAAGATAATGGCGCGGAAGAAATCGCTGAAGGGGACCGGTTCGGGCCCGTCGGGCAAAACCACGGCGAGGCGGCTGCCGATGCGCGAATTCTCGCGATCGCTGCCGATGTCGCTGCTGCGCGCGCGCGAAGCCGTGATGCGCCAGTTCCGCCCGTCGCTGCGCAATCACGGCCTGACCGAGCAGCAATGGCGAATCCTGCGGGCTCTCACCGCGGTCGACGCCATCGAGGTGACGGAACTGGCGCGGGTTGCGTTCCTGCTCGGCCCGAGCCTGTCGCGCATCCTGCGCGACCTCGAGGCGCGCCATCTGATCGAGCGCAAGGTCGCAAAGGCCGACCTGCGCCGCGCGGTGGTCTCGATTTCCGCCAAGGGCCTAAAACTGATCGAGGCGGTGGCGCCGTCGTCGGAAGCGATTTATGCGGCAATGACAAAACGCTACGGCGCGCGAAAACTCGCCGAGCTGCAGGACATGCTGCATGCGCTCGAACATAGCCTGGCGGATTTGCCTGACGGCGGGGAAGAAGATGCAGGCGATGCCGAGTGATCGACCGCTTGCGCTGCGATGCGACAAGGCTGTCGCCGTGCATATTGTTTGAGCAGCAAGGGCTCAGGCGAACCGGCGCGGAATAGACTCGGCCGGCCGGCGTTATTATTCCACCGCCGCGGTGCGCCGTTACGCCTTTTTGTTACCCCGGAAACCCTCGCGATATCAATTTACTCGGGAGCAAAGAGTCCGTAGATACGAGCCAGGTTTCGCGTCCGGCAGCGGATCGCCAAAACCAAGAAAGGCCGACAAAGAAGCCCGGCCTCAGGGAGGATATAATGAAGCTTACGCGACGGGATTTTGCGGCTGGCTTGGCCGTTGGTATTACCGCACCTTACGTCATCGGCAGCGCCGCGCGCGCCCAGGGCGCCACCATCAAAATCGGCATGTGTGTTCCGGTCACCGGTCCAGCGGCGGAGCAGGGCCTCTGGGCGCAGAACGGCGCCAAGCTGGCGCTGGCGGCCGTCAACAAGGCCGGCGGCGTGCTCGGCAAGCAGGTCGAACTGGTCATCGAAGACGACCAGACCACCAATCCCGGCATCGTGCTGGCCTTCTCCAAGCTCGCGGCCCAATCCGACATCGTCGGCTTCCTCGGCTCGATCCGTTCGACCCAGGTGCATGCGATGGCGCCCGACGTCCTGAAACTCGGCAAGCCCGTGATGATCGGCGGCACCGATCCCAATTTGACCCATATGGGCAACCAGTGGCTGTTCCGCTTCCGTCCCAATGACAGCTATTCCGGCCGCGTGATTGCCGATTATGGCGTCAAGACGCTCGGCAAGAAGAAATGGGCGATCGTGCATTCGACCGACGCGTTCGGAACCGCCGGCGGCAAGGCGCTGGCCTCCGCGCTCGAAGCACTCGGCAGCCCGGCGGTGCTCGACCAGGGCTACGCCAACCAGAGCCAGGACTTTACCCCGGTGGTGCTGGCGGTGAAGCAATCCGGCGCCGACGTGCTCGGCACCTATTTCACCTTCGAAAACGACCTCGGCATTTTCGCACGTCAATTGCGCCAGCTCGGCGTCACCATTCCCTGGGTCGGCTCGCCCTCGGTGGTCGCGGTGTCCTCGACCAAGCTCGCCGGACCCGCATTGTTCGGCACCTTCGGCGTGGCGGACTATGCGGAAGATTCCAGCGACGCCTCCAAGGCATTCGGCAAAATCTATCGCGACGCCTACAAGACCGCGCCGGACAACCAGAGCGCCTGGCCATATGACGCCATCACCGTCCTGTCGGCGGCGATCAACAAGGCCGGCTCGACCGAGCCTGTGAAAATCCGCGAGGCCATCCTGGCGCTGAAGAAATTTCCGGGCGCGGAGGGCGAGTATAATTTCGACGCCAACGGCGACGGTCTGCACGGCTACAACGTCGTGAAGAACGAGAAGGGGACGATCGCCTTCGACAAGCACATCGAGTTCAACGACTGATCGATGCATTCCGGCCTCTCCCTCGTGAGAGGCCGGATTTGCCTTGTCGACGATAGCTGCGTGGTTCCTCTTACCGAACGCGTGTCATGGATCTATTCCTGCAATTGCTGTTCACGGGCATCGGCATCGGCGCGGTCTATGCGCTGGTCGCGCTCGGCTTCGTGCTGATCTTCCGCGCCACCAACGTAGTGAATTTCGCGCAAGGCGAATTCTCGATGGTCGCCGCCTATCTGATGGTGGTGTTCGCGGTCGACCTGCATTGGCCGTACTGGCTTTCGTTCCTGTGCGCGCTCGCCGGCATGGCGCTGCTCGGCGTCATCTTCAATCTCGGCGTCTACTATCCGCTGCGCCACCGCAGCTTCCTGCCGGTGATCATCGCCACCATCGGCGCCTCGATCCTGATGGCCAATTCGGTGCTGGCGATCTACGGCCCGCAGCCGCAGGTGCTGGAAGGATGGTTCGAGACCCCGGGCATCCAGCTCGGGCCTGTCTATCTCGACAGCCAGTATCTCCTGATCATCGCGGTGACCGTCGCGCTGGTGATTTTCAATTACTGGTTCTTCGAGCGCACCATGCTCGGCAAGAAGCTGCAGGCCACCTCGCAGGACAAGGAGATGGCCTCGCTGCTCGGCATCTCCGTCTCCAGCATGATCATGATCACTTTTATCTATTCGGCGGTGCTCGGCGGCCTTGCCGGCATCCTGGTGGCGCCGGTGCTGTTCGTCTCGATCCAGATGGGATCGACCATTGCACTGAAAGCCTTTGCCGCCACCATCATCGGCGGGTTCGGCGACGTCGCGGGTGCGGTCGTCGGCGGACTGGCGCTCGGCATCATCGAGACGTTCGGCGCGGCGTATATTTCGGTGCCGTACAAGGACGGGTTTGCGTTCCTGGTGCTGATCTTCTTCCTCGTCTTCCGGCCGCAGGGCATTTTTGGCGAACGCGTGGCGGAGAAGGCATGAGCGCGCCCTCCGACAACATGCCGGTCGCTGTGGCGGTGCCGCATGCAAAACCGATGCTCGTGCGGCATCTGCCGTATTTCATTGGCGCCGCGATCCTGGTCGCGCTCGCCGCGACCGTGCAGGTCGACGGCTACGTCCACAACATCCTGATGCAGGCCACGACGTTTGCGATCGCGGTGTTCGGCCTCTCGGTCGTGCTCGGCCTGTGCGGGCAGATCAACCTGGCGCAGGCGGCGTTCTTCGGCCTCGGCGCCTATGTCGTCGGCATCGGCACCTCGGACTATCACATCAGTTACTGGCTGTGCCTTGCCGGCGGTTGTATCGTGGCGCTATTGGCCGGCGCGCTGCTCGGCGCCTCCACGCTGCGGCTCGGCGGCCATTACCTCGCGATGGTAACGATCTCGTTCCAGCAGATCGTGACGCTGGTCATGATCAACGCGATCTGGCTCACCCACGGGCCGGACGGCGTTTCCAATATCGGCCGGCCCGACCTGTTTCTTTCGGCGCAATCCTATCTCGCCTTCTGCGTCGCGATGCTGGCGCTGGTCGGCTATTTCGTCTGGCATCTCGCCGATACCAGGCTCGGCCGCGCGATGCGCGCGGTGCGCGACAATGAGCTCGCGGCCGGTGTCGTCGGCATCGACGTGTTCCGCACCAAGATCTACGCCTTTGCGCTCAGCGCGGTGCTCGGCGGCCTGGCCGGCGGTCTTTTCGCGGGCGGTTTTGCCTATGTCAGCCCGGATCAGTTCTCGTTCGCCGAGTCCGTGGTGTACCTGACCATGTCGCTGCTCGGCGGCGTGTCGTCGCCGATCGGATCGGCGATCGGCACTGGCCTGCTGATCCTGATCCCGGAATGGCTGCGCTTCCTCAAAAGCGTGCCCGGGCTTTATCTTGCGATCTACGGCCTGTCCGTCATCCTGATCATCCGCTACATGCCCGACGGCATCTGGGGCTTCATCAGCGCGGCGATCGATCGGCTGCGCGACAAGGTCAGGGCGCCACCGGCGGCGGCTTCTCTGAAACTGATGCCGGCGACCGTCGGCGGCGACATCGTGCTCGAGGTGAACGGTCTCTCCAAATATTTCGGCGGCCTCAAGGCCGTCGATGATGTCGACATCCAGGTCCGACGCGGCGGGGTTCACGCGCTGATCGGGCCGAACGGCTCCGGCAAGACGACGACATTGAATGTGCTCTCGGGCCTCTACAAGGCGACCGCCGGCCGGATCTTGCTCGACGGCACCGATATCACGGATATGCCGCCGCATCTGCGCACCGCGGCGGGGCTCGGCCGCACCTTCCAGAACATCCGCCTGTTCCGCTCGATGACCGCGCTGGAAAACGTCGAGATCGGCGCCGAGCGGCCGGGCAACACGCTGATCAAGGGCGGCGATGCCGCGCTGACCGAACGCGCGATGGAGGCGCTGACTTTTGTGGGCCTCGGCGCGCGCGCCAATGAATTGATTTCGAGCTTCTCCTACGGGCATCAGCGGCTGATCGAGATTGCGCGCGCGCTTGCCGCCAATCCGACCTTGCTGCTGCTCGACGAGCCGGCCGCCGGCCTCAACTCGACCGAAAAACTCGAACTGCATGAGCTGCTCAAGCGCATCGCGGCGCAGGGCCTCACCATCCTGATCATCGACCACGACATGACGCTGGTCTCGGAAGCGGCCCAGCACATCACCGTGCTCAATTTCGGACGCCGCATCGCGGACGGCGAATCCATGGCGGTGCTGCGCCATCCCGACGTCGTCTCCGCCTATCTCGGGACCGAATAAATGGCGCTGCTCGAAATCCGCGATCTGGTGGTGCGCTACGGCGAGATCGAGGCGCTGCGCGGCATCTCGCTCACCGTCGATCAGGGCCAGGTGGTGACGCTGCTCGGGGCCAACGGCGCCGGCAAATCGACCACGCTGCGCGCGATCTCGGGCCTGGCAAAACCCGCGGCGGGCGACATCCTGTTCGACGGAAAATCGATCGCGGGACTGGGGCCCGAAGCTATCGTCCGGCTCGGCATCTCCCACGTGCCGGAAGGGCGGCGGATTTTTCCGGGCCTCACGGTCAAGGAAAACATCATGCTGGGCGCCTCGAACCGGCGCGTGTCGTCCTCGGAACTGTCGCGCGAGGCGGATGCGATGTTCGATTTGTTTCCGGATATCCGCAAATTCACCTCGTCGCTGGGCTGGACGCTGTCGGGCGGCCAATTGCAGATGGTCGCCATTGCCCGCGGACTGATGGCAAAACCGCGCCTGCTGCTGCTGGACGAGCCATCGCTCGGCTTGGCGCCCGTGATCGTGCAGGCGGTGTTCAAGATCATCTCCGAGATCCGGCGCACCACCACGGTCCTCTTGGTGGAACAGAACGCCCGCATGGGGCTGTCGGTCGCCGACCATGGCTACGTGCTGGAGACCGGCCGCATCGTGCTCGGCGGCAAGCCGGACGAACTCTGGGGCAACGAGGCCATTGCGGCCGCCTATCTCGGCGGCCACGCCAAGGTCAGCGCCTGAGCGGCCGAAAACCGACATCCCCTTGCCTGACGGCGCGGGGGCGGCAATAGTGAATGCCATCAGCCAGGTTCGCTCGGCGTCGCCCTTGCAGCGCAGCGAAGCAATCCAGAGCTGCGAAATTCGGACTGTCTCGCCTCATTGCGAAGCTCTAGGCAATGACGGCCGATTTGGACAACAGGGAAGGAAACAAGAGTGGCAAACAACGTCAAGAAGGTATGGGCTTCCGGCAAGGCCGTGGTGAACGCCTGGCTTGCGATCCCGTCGGGCTTTTCCGCCGAGGTGATCGCGCAATGCGGCTTTGACAGCGTGACCGTCGACATGCAGCACGGCGTGCAGGACTACCAGTCGATGGTGCAGTGCTTTCAGGCGATGCATGCCCATCCGGTGACGCCGATGGTCCGCGTGCCCTGGAACGAGCCCGGCATCATCGGCAAGGTGCTGGATGCCGGCGCCTATGGGGTGATCTGCCCGATGATCAACACGCCGCAGGAGGCCAGGAACCTCGTCTCTTATTCCAAATATCCGCCGATGGGCGTGCGCTCCAACGGCCCGATCCGCTCCGGCATGTACGGCTCGGCCGGCACCTATCAGCAGACCGCGAACGAGGAGATCGTGCTGCTGCCGATGATGGAGACCAAGACCGCGGTCGGCAACATGGAAGCGATCCTCGATGTCGAGGGCATCAACGGCGTCTATATCGGCCCGTCCGACCTCGGCTTCTCCTACGGCCTGGTGCCAAAACTCGACCGCGACGAGCCGGAGATCCTCAAGATCTACGAGAAGATCGTGAAGGAGTGCGGCAAGCGCAATCTCTATCCCGGCATCCACTGCTCCGGCGCCGATGGCGCGGTGCGCGCGATCAACATGGGTTTCAAGCTCGTGACGCTTTCCAACGAAAGCGGATTGATGGCAACGTATGCGAAGATGCAGATCGCGCAGACGCGCAAGGAGTCGGGCGGAAAAGCCTGACTCTTCTCCCTCGCCCCGCTCTTGCGGGGAGGGGTCGGGGTGAGGGGCGCTTTCCGCGAATGCTGTGTCAGCAATTCGCGCAGTGCCTTGCCCCTCACCCGGCGCTGCGCGCCGACCTCTCCCCGTAAAGAACGGGGAGAGGTTTAGTAACTAATAAGGAGACACCCCATGGCCCAGGCTCCCGTGATCCGCCTGCATCCCGACGATGGCGTGCTGATCGCGCGTTCGAGTCTTCCGCCTGGCATGGAGATCGCCGCCGGCGTCACCACGGCCGAACGCATTCCGGCAGGGCACAAGGTCGCGATAAAACCGATCGCGGTGGGCGAGCCAATCCGCCGCTACGGCCAGATCATCGGCTTTGCCACCAAACCGATCGCGCCGGGCCAGCACGTTCACACCCAGAATTGCGGCATGGGCGATTTCGACAAGGACTATGCCTATGGCGTCGACGTCACGCCGACTCCCAATTTCGATCTGCCCGCGACGTTCGACGGCATCCGCCGCTCCGACGGGCGGGTCGCGACCCGCAATTATATCGGCATCTTGACCTCGGTGAATTGCAGCGCGCATGTCGCCGGCATGGTCGCCGACATCTTCAAGAAGAATCCATTCACCGGCGACAACCCGCTGGCGGACTTTCCCAATGTCGACGGCGTGGTGGCGCTGACCCACAAGACCGGCTGCGGCATGACCCAGCATGAGCCCTTGGCGCTGCTTCGCCGCACGCTCGGCGGCTACGCCCGGCACGTCAATTTCTCCGCCGTGGTGGTGCTCGGCCTCGGCTGCGAGGTCAACCAGATCGGCGGCCTGATGCAGGAGCAGAAACTCGCGGGACGTTTGCGCGCGATGGACATCCAGGAAGTCGGCGGCACCCGCAAGACGGTGGAAGCCGGCGTCGCCTTCGTGCGCGAGGCGCTGACGGACGCCAACAAGGTCAAGCGCGAACCGGTGCCGGCGAGCGAACTGACGGTGGCGCTGCAATGCGGCGGCTCCGACGGCTATTCCGGCATCTCGGCCAATCCCGCGCTTGGCGCGGCCAGCGACCTCCTGGTGCGGCACGGCGGCACCGTGATTCTTTCAGAGACGCCGGAGACCTATGGCGCCGAGCATCTGTTGACCCGCCGCGCGGTCAGCCGCGAGGTCGGCGAAAAACTCGTCGGGTTGATGCGCTGGTGGGAAGAATACACCGAGCGGGAAGGCGCCGAGATGGACGCAAATCCAAGCCCCGGCAACAAGGCCGGCGGCCTCACCACGATTCTCGAGAAATCACTGGGCGCGATGGCCAAGGCCGGCAGCACCAATCTGGTCGACGTGCTGAACTACGCCGAGCCCGTCACCAAGAAGGGTTTTGTCTTCATGGACACGCCCGGTTACGACCCGGTCGCGGCGACCGGGCAGGTGGCGGGCGGCGCCAACCTCGTCTGCTTCACCACCGGCCGCGGCAGCGTGTTCGGCTGCAAGCCCGCGCCCTCGATCAAGCTCGCGACCAACTCTGCGATGTACAAGCGGATGGAAGACGACATGGACGTCAATTGCGGCACCATCCTCGACGGCGAGGAAACTGTGCAGCAATGCGGTCAGCGTATCTTCGATCTCATGCTCAAGACCGCCTCGGGCCAGCCGACCAAGAGTGAAAGTTTTGATTTCGGAGGCGCCGAATTCGCGCCCTGGGTGCTCGGCGCGACGATGTAAAGTAATTTGGCGCCCCCCGCGAACTCGGGGGACCCGTCATCCCATAAAAGGGGTTTTCTGCACTGCCTATCCCTGCGGCAGTCCGGCAATTTCGAGGCCATCGGCAAGGCGTGACATGAATGCCGGCGTAAAGGGCCACGCCTGCCTCGCCTGCGAGATTGTCAATTCGGGTTCCTTGCGCAGCAACCGTCGCCCTATGCGGCGCGCTTCCTGGCGCGCACCCGTCAACGCTACCGCGGCAACCGCGATTCTTTCCGCCCAATAGGATTCCGGATAATCCTCCACGCCGCTCCGAATCCACAAAGCCGCCTGGTCGTATCGCTCGGCGACAAAATGGGCGCAACCAATTCCGATGAAAGTGATGTGTCGGAGCGGCTCGAACGGCATGAGATGAAGCGCGGTCCTGAGCTCACGGATCGCGCCGTCACTATCGCCAAGATAGGCCGACATCCATCCGCGACGAATCCATGCGTAGGCCAGCCATGGATCGAGTACCAGCGCGCGCTCCAGCCGCCGATCGGCTTCGTCTAGTCGATGCAACAGCACGAGCGCGCCGCTGCTCAGCGCCAGCGTCAAGGCATCTTGCGGGGCAAGATGATAGGCCTCGTCGGCGAGCTGATGGGCCCGAACTCGATCGGGCTCCGGCGTCGAGCTGAAATTGTGCGCGGCGCGCTGTCCCCAACACCAGCCGGCCACCGCCTTCGGCAGTCCATAGGATGGGACCAATTCCTGAGCAGGGGCAAGCTGCTCGAGAGCTGCATCGCATTGATGGGCCGAAACCGCAAAGGCAAACGGCAACGCGCGAAATGTTAGCCGGATCGCCTCATCGATGTTCTGATCGGCGTAGGCCGATGATCTTCTGGCTTGCTGAATGGTCGCCGATGGAAGCTCGCCAAACACTTTTCTATATTGGGCTGCGAAGCGGCCCATCTGGCCAAAGCCGCAGGAAATCGCCGTGTCGGTTACCGTGGCCTGTGGACCGGCATTGAGCAGTTCCTGACGCGCTTGCGCGAGCCTCATCCGACGCACCCATCCCAGCGGCGTCGTGCCCAGAAATATCTTGAAGTGCGTCTCGAGGGTTCGCGGTCGGGTGCCGGCGATCTGGGCCAGCGTCTCAAGCTGGATTGGCTCGGACAGGTGACCGCGAAGCCACGCGAGAACGCGCACCAAATCCGCCGGCAATGCCGGCGTGGACCCCGGAGTTTCCATCGGAGCGGGCGACATCATCAATCATAGCGCGTTTTCGGCGCAATTTGAACACCCGGTGCGGAAAATGAATAGCCGGTTACGAGACGGCGGGCAAATCTGGGTGCGGCGTGGAAGGGGCGTAGCCCGGCAAGACCCAGAAGGAAGCCCGCGAATGAATCACCATCCGCCCGGATCGAAGCCCACCGGATTGATCGTGCTTTCGTGTTGGGCGGCCGTTGCATTTGGGTTTTTGTCGTCACCGTCGATGGCGTCGGCGCAAAAATTCGAAATCAAACCGGTTGCTGAAAAGAAAATAGAAAAGCTCCCGGCTGGCCCCTTGTTCTGGCGAATCGAAAACTTTTCGACGCTTGCGGACGCGCAGGCTGCAGCGGGCCCGACCGCACTTGCCGCCGAAGTGGCGGGCAAGGTCTGGCTGTTCACGCTCGGTCCAAAGGGAAAGACGTCCAGAGGCGGCAGCATGGTTGCGGAGATTGGTCCGGTGCCCCCGATCGCCGCACCCGAATATCTGCTGCGCATCAACAACACGGGCGGACCTCCGGGGGCCAAGACACCCGTACATATGCATGCCGGCTCTGAAAGCTTCTACGTGCTGACCGGTCAACTCAGCCAAAAGAGCCCATATGGCACAAGTCACGTCGATGCCGGGTCATCCATGCCCGGTCACGGTCCCGGCATGCCGATGGAGGTCTCAAGCAGCGGCACTACCGATCTGAACGCGCTGGTCATGTTTGTCGTGGACGCCAGCAAGTCGTTCTCTTCGGCCGCGACAATGCCCTGAGGCTATGACGGCAATGATCGAAAAACTTCGCGCGTTCGAATCCATTATCGCGCTGATCTTTTTCGCGACGACGTTTTCCCCGGGCTGGGCCGCGGATCCGCCGATCGTTCTGGGACTCGGTACCCCGTCCGCGCTGCTGCTCGAGCGGCCATTCAAGACGGTATGGATCGGCGACCCCAATATTGTCGATGTTCTCAAGCGAAGCGATCGCTCAGTCATCCTTCAACCGCGAAACCTCGGGGCGACAAACGTGATTTTTCTTGATGAAAGAAGCATCGTCGTCGCCAATGTCGGTATCCTGGTTTGCAAGGCGGCCACGAGCGATATCGCGTATCGCGACCAACCTGACTGTGGACACTTCAAAGTCCCCACGAACTCACCGACATGATGCCGGCAATTCTCGGCGGCGCGCTTCCGGCCAGGCGCACCGGGTTGTCCGGTATCCAATCGGGAAGACGCGCTCCCGCCGGACGACGTCGGCTCGAAATCCGTTGTCTCGCCCCTCGCATAGGCAACCTCTGCCCGTTGTTAGTGCTTGATTGACACCAGAACCGGTGTTCTGCTTAAAAAAGCCGCTGGAGTTGCCGGTCCGTGTCGATCTTCGTCGCACTGCATCACGTCACGCGCTACACCTACGATCGCCCGACCGATCTCGGTCCGCATACCATACGGCTGCGCCCGGCGCCGCATACGCGCACGCCGATCCCAAGCTACTCGCTCAAGGTCACGCCCTCCAGCCATTTTGTAAATTGGCAGCAGGACCCGCAGGGCAATTGGCTGGCGCGCTTTGTGTTCCCCGAAAAGGCCAGCGAGCTGAAGATCGAGGTCGACTTCACCGCAGAGATGACGGTGGTCAACCCGTTCGACTTCTTTGTCGAGCCGTACGCGACGAGTTTTCCGTTTCAATATCCCGACGATCTCAGGAGCGACCTGGCGCCGTATCTCGCGACGACGGAGCAGGGGCCATTGTTCGCCGCCTACCTCGCGCAGATTCCGCGCGAAGCGAACTCCACCGTCAATTTCCTGGTCGAGCTCAACGCCGAACTGCAGAAGAAAATCCGATACGTGATCCGGATGGAGGCGGGCATCCAGACGCCGGAACAGACGCTCGCCGCGGGCTCCGGCTCCTGCCGCGATTCGGCGTGGCTGTTGATTCAGGCGCTGCGGCATCTCGGTCTCGCCGCGCGCTTTGTCTCGGGTTATCTGATCCAGTTGCGTCCCGATATCGATCCGGTCGAGGGGCCGCGCGAAGTCGAAAGCGATTTTGCGGATTTGCACGCCTGGGCCGAGGTCTACTTGCCAGGCGCTGGCTGGATCGGTTTCGACGTCACCTCGGGGATGCTGACCGGCGAGGGGCATATTCCGGTTGCGGCGACGCCGCATTATCGCTCGGCGGCGCCGATCACCGGCAGCGCGGGCTCCGCCAATGCCGAATTCGGCTTCGAGATGAACGTCAAACGGATCCGCGAAGCGCCGCGGATTACCCGGCCGTTCTCCGATGAATCCTGGGCGTGTCTCGATCGGCTCGGCGAGCAGGTCGATGCCGATCTGAAAGCCGATGACGTGCGCCTGACCATGGGCGGCGAACCGACCTTCGTCTCGGTCGACGATCTCGAATCGCCGGAGTGGAACATCGCCGCGGTCGGTCCGACCAAGCGGGGCTTTGCCGACGATCTGATCCGCCGGCTGCGCGTGCGTTTCGCGCCCGGCGGGCTCTTACATTACGGCCAGGGCAAATGGTATCCGGGCGAAAGCCTGCCGCGCTGGGCGTTCGGACTGTACTGGCGCAAGGACGGCATTCCGATCTGGAAGAATTCCGACCTGATCGCGACAATCGAAAAGCCGCAAAGGGCCGGGATCGCCGACGCCGAGCGTTTCGCCGAAGCCACCGCGGAAAAACTCGGCGTCGACGCAGAATTCATCCTGCCGGCATTCGAGGACCCCGGCCATTGGCTGCAGAAGGAAGCCGAACTTCCGCCTAATGTCGATCCCAGCGACTCGAAACTGTCCGATCCGGAAGAACGCTCGCGGATGGCGCGCGTGTTCGATCAGGGACTGAACACGCCAAAGGGGTTCGTGCTGCCGATCCAGCGCTGGAACGCGGATGCCGGCAAGACCTCTTCGCGCTGGAAGAGCGAGCGGTGGAAATTGCGGCGCGGCAATCTGTTTCTCACCCCCGGCGATTCCCCGCTGGGCCTGCGGCTGCCGATCGCCTCGTTGCCGCACATCCCTGCCGACGAATATCCCTACATCGTCGAGCAGGATCCGCTGGAGCCACGGGAGGAATTGCCGGTCTACGATCAGACGGCGCCGGGCGGGACCGCGCCGCATCAGGACGTGCAGGAGCAACAGCTCAGATCAGGCGGCGTGCGCACCGCGATGTCGATCGAAATCCGCGACGGCGTGCTGTGCGCCTTCATGCCGCCGGTGGAGAAGCTCGAGGACTATCTGGAATTGGTGACGGCGGTGGAAGCGACCGCCGAAGAAATGCGGATGCAGGTGCATGTCGAGGGCTATCCGCCGCCGTTCGATCCGCGCGTCGAGGTCATCAAAGTGACGCCGGACCCCGGCGTGATCGAGATCAACATCCAGCCCGCGCAAAGCTGGCGCGAGGCCGTCGATATTACCTTCGGTCTTTATGACGATGCCGCCAAAACGAGGCTTGGCGCCAACCGCTTCCTGGTCGACGGCCGCCATACCGGTACCGGCGGCGGCAATCATGTCGTGGTCGGCGGCTCGACGCCGCAGGATTCTCCGTTCCTGCGCCGTCCCGATCTGTTGAAGAGCCTCGTGCTGTACTGGCAGCGGCATCCGTCGCTGTCTTATCTGTTCTCGGGCATGTTCATCGGTCCGACCAGCCAGGCGCCGCGCATCGACGAAGCGCGGCATGACGGCCTCTATGAACTGGAAATCGCGCTGGCCCGTGTGCCGCCCGCGGACGTCAAGGCGCCGCTGTGGCTGGTCGACCGGCTGTTCCGTCACATCCTTGTCGACATCACCGGCAATACCCACCGCGCCGAAATCTGCATCGACAAGCTCTATTCGCCCGACGGCGCCACCGGCCGGCTCGGGCTGGTGGAATTTCGCGCGCTGGAAATGCCGCCCGATCCGCGCATGTCGCTGGCACAGCAACTCTTGATCCGGGCGCTGATCGCAAAACTCTGGCGCGAACCGCAGCAGGGTTCTTTCGTGCGCTGGGGCACGACGCTGTACGACCGCTTCATGCTGCCGCACTTCCTCTGGGAAGATTTTCTGGGCGTGCTCTCCGAACTCAGGCAGTCCGGCTATGATTTCTCGCCGGATTGGTACACGGCCCAGCTTGAATTCCGCTTTCCCGCGTTCGGCCGCGTGCATCATGGCGGCGTCAGCCTCGAACTGCGTCAGGCGCTGGAGCCATGGCATGTGTTGGGCGAGGAGGGTTCCGCCGGCGGCACCGTGCGTTATGTCGATTCATCGGTGGAGCGGTTGCAGGTCAAGGCGGAAGGCTTTGTCGAGGGCCGCCACATCGTCACCTGCAACGGAAGGCGGATGCCGATGACGGCTACCGGCCGCTCGGGGGAGGCGGTGGCAGCCATCCGCTTCAAGGCCTGGCAGCCGGCGTCGGGGCTGCATCCGACCATTCCGGTGCACGCGCCGCTGACATTTGATCTGATCGATAGCTGGAACGGCCGTTCGCTCGGCGGCTGCGTCTATCACGTCACCCACCCCGGTGGCCGCAGCTACGACACCAAGCCGGTCAATACTTACGAGGCCGAGGCGCGGCGGCTGGCCCGGTTTGTCGACCACGGCCACACCCCCGGCAGGATCGATCCGCCGCGCGAGGAGCGCACAATTGAATTTCCGCTGACCCTCGACTTGCGGACACCGCTCCTGCATTGAAGATGGTGGTTTGGCGCGGAGAGTCGGATGGCGGGACAGGCCGGCAATCAAGGCAACAAGGCCCGACCGGGCAACCGGCGGGCGGCGCAATGGACGCGCGGCTACGCCCGTCTGCCCGGCATTCCCGATGAATATCTGACGGAAGACGGCACCCCGCGCGAGGTCTGGACGCGGTTCTTCGACGCCTTTGCCGAATTGACCCCGGCGGATATCGAGCGGCGCTTCGGCTCTGCCGACCGTCATCTGCGCGAGGCTGGCGTGACCTATCGCGCGCCCGGCGAGACCGCCGATCGGAGCTGGCCGCTCAGCCATCTGCCGCTGTTGATTGGGGAAACCGAGTGGCAGCAACTGACCGCAGGCATCGTGCAGCGCGCGCAATTGCTGGAGATGGTGCTCGGCGATCTCTATGGCGAGGGCCGCCTGATTGCCGATGGCGCGGTGCCGGCGGCCGCGATCGCAGGCTCGTCCGAATATCTGCGCCCGATGTGCGGCATCAAACCGCCCGGCGGCCGCTATCTCAATCTGTACGCGGCCGATGTCGGCCGTGGCCCCGACGGACGCTGGTGGGTGCTCGGCGACCGCACGCAAGCGCCGTCCGGCGCGGGCTACGCGCTGGAAAATCGCCTGGTGCTGTCGCGCGCCTTTGCCACGCTGTACAAATCGATGAATGTCGAGCGCGTCGCGCCGTTCTTCGAGGCATTCCGCGACAGTCTGCGCACCGGCGCCGACCGCGACGAGCCGCGCATCGGGCTATTGACGCCGGGCAATTTCAGCGAGACCTATTTTGAGCACGCCACGCTGGCGCGCTATCTCGGCTTCCTCTTGGTCGAAGGCGACGACCTCGCGGTCAGCGGCGACCGCGTTCATATCCGCACTGTCGCCGGCCTGAAGCGGCTCGACGTGCTGCTGCGAAGGGTCGATTCCAATTTTCTCGATCCGCTCGAACTCGATGCCTCCTCGCAGCTCGGCGTGCCCGGCCTGATCGACGTCGTCAGGAAGAACGGCGTCGTGGTCGCCAACATGCCGGGCTCCGGCGTGCTGGAGGCGCGCGCGCTGCTCGGCTTCCTGCCCAGCCTCGCGCGCCGTCTGCTCGGCGAAGACCTGAAGATGCCCCACATCGCGACCTGGTGGTGCGGCCAGCAATCCGCGCGCGAGGAAGTGCTGTCACGGCTCGACCAGATGGCGATCGAAGGCGCCTATGGCCGCGGCGTGCCCGGCTTTCCCGGACACCGGCCGATCCTCGCGAGTGAACTATCGCCAAATGAGCGTGAACGGCTGAAGAGCGCGATTGCGGGCCGCGGCATCGATTATGTCGGCCAGGAGCTGGTGCGGCTGTCGACCACACCGGTGTGGGACAATGGCCGCATCACGCCGCGCCCGTTCGTGCTGCGGGTGTTCGCGGCGGCCACCCCCAGTGGCTGGACCATCATGCCGGGCGGCTTCTGCCGCATCGCCGATCAGCCCGATGCGCGCGCGGTTTCGATGGGCGATGGCGCCCGCGCCGCCGACGTCTGGGTGGTGTCCGACAAAGCGGTGTCGCCGACCACGCTGCTGCCGGCCGGCGACAATGTCCGGATCAGGCGCATCGCCGGCATCGTGCCGAGCCGCGCCGCGGACAATCTGTTCTGGCTTGGCCGTTATCTCGAGCGCGCGGAAGCGACGCTGCGGCTGATCCGGGCGCTCGGCACCCAGCGCGATCCGGGCAAGGGTTCGTCGACCTCGCTGCATTCGATCGAGCGCATTCAGCGGCTATTGGTGGCCTGGGGCGCGACCTCGCAGGTCTCGCGATCGCAGCCGGGAAAAGTCGCGGCCGAGGCGTTGCAGAGCGAGGAGAAATTCGGCTCGGCGCTGTCGCTGGTACGAACCGCGCAGCGCACCGCGACCTCGCTGCGCGAGCGGCTGTCGCCCGACGCCTGGCAGGTCATCACCGAGATGACCGCGCGGCTGGCGCATGAGGTCGAGGATGACGACGGCGTGGTCAGCGCCGCCGAACTGACGCTGCAGGAGCTGGCGAGCTTTGCCGGGCTGGCGCAGGAAAACATGAACCGCGCCGCCGGCTGGCGCTTCCTCGAAATGGGCCGCCGCACTGAGCGCGCCATCAACACGCTGCGCTTCGCCAGACAATTCGCCTATGACGAGGCCGGCTCCGAGGACCTCGACATCCTGCTGACGCTGGTGGATTGCCAGATCACCTATCGCTCGCGCTACCTGGTCGGGCCGCTGCTGGCGCCGGTGCGCGACCTCGTGGCGCTCGATCCCTATAATCCGCGGTCGGTGGCGTTCCAGGTGCTGGCGCTCAACGATCACATCGCGAGCTTGCCGGCCCTCAAAGAAGGCGGATTGATCGAGCGCCCGCAGCGGCTTGCGGTTGCCCTGCAATCCACCTTGACCACAGCGGAAGCCACCGCGCTGGACACCAAGACGCTGTTCGTGCTCGAGCAGGACCTGCTCAGCCTTGCCGACGCTATCGGGCTGCATTATTTCCCGCATGGTCCCAATGCGAGCCGGCCCGAGAAGCTGACGGGCCTGGCGTGATCTACGACATCCGCCATGTCACGACCTACAGCTACGAGAGCCCGGTCAGCTTTGCGCGCTGCTCGTTGCGGCTGGAACCGAAGAGCGGCGACGGCCAGCAACTGGTCTCGCACCATGTCGAGATCCGGCCGCAACCGGCGGAGCGCGCCATCAGGCGCGACTTCTTCGGCATCCCGACCGAGAGCGTGCTGATCGAGGCGCCGCACCGCACGCTGCGGGTCGATTCCCGTTCCAGGGTTTCGGTTTTGCGGCCGACCCCGGATCGCGCCGCGCCCAGTCCTGCCTGGGCGCAAGTCCGCGACGCGGCCTTTGCGTCCACCAGCCTCGGTCCGGCCTCGCCGATCGGCTACGTCTTTCCGAGCCCTTTGGTGCCGGTGCTGAAATCCGTCACCGAATATGCCGCCGCGAGTTTTGCCGGTGCGCGCGAAGTGCTCGCAGGTGCGGTCGAACTGATGCATCGCATCCGCACAGAATTCAAATACGATCCCAAAGCCACCGTGATCTCGACGCCGCTGACCGAGGTGTTCGACAAGCGCCACGGCGTCTGCCAGGATTTTGCCCATGTGATGATCGCGGGCCTGCGCGGGCTTGGGCTGCCGGCGGCCTATGTCAGCGGCTATCTGCGCACCATCCCGCCGCCGGGCCAGCCGCGCCTGCAGGGCGCCGACGCCACCCACGCCTGGGTCTCGCTGTGGTGCGGCGAGGAGATCGGCTGGATTGGTCTCGATCCGACCAATGACGTCCTGATCGGCAACGATCACATCGTGCTCGCCGTCGGGCGCGACTTTTCCGACGTCTCGCCGGTCGACGGTATCATTGTCGGATCGCGCAAGCAGAAGCTGAGCGTGGCCGTGGACGTTGTGCCGGTAGAATAATGCCCGGTTTACAGGGCATTGACCAAGCAAGCCGCCTGCAATTTTAACCAACGTTTCGGCAATCCGGCCGTGTGGGCGCATGTCAAGCGGCCTTTAATCCTGTCGTCCTAGGTTCGGTGCCGTAGACGAGAGCTTTATCTCGCGCAACCACCAGGGGGACGATCTATCATGTCGAGCGTCAAAATTCTGTGGGCCCATCCCGAGCGCAATCTGTTCAACCAGATCGCGATGTTCAGCGTTAGCGGTCTGGCGATGTCGCTGGCGCTGACGTTCGCCTGCAATCTGCAGATGCCCGTCTGGATTTGATCGGGGCCTGATCGACCATTCGACTTTCGCTCAACGGCAAATAGCGCGCAAAACCTTGCGCGCTATTTTCGTTTGAGGGGTCGCTTGAGCGAAGCCGCTCGCGCGGCCTGATGTCCGTGGTCAGGCAGCCTTGCCGGTGTATTCGCGAAGATTCCGGAAGAACTTGTCGACTTCGCGGGACAGAATCTCGGCGGTCGAAGTCAGGTCGGTCGAAGCCGACAGCACCGAGGTCGCGGCCTTCGAGGTCTCGCCGATCGCGTCGCTGAGCGAACCGATATTGCCGACCAGCGTTTCGTTGCCCTGCGCGGCCATCTGCGCGTTGGCCGAGATCTCGCGGGTCGCGGCATCCTGTTCGGCGACCGCGCTGGCGATCGTCGAGGTCACTTCATTGATGTTGCGGACCACGCCGCCGATCTCGCGCACGGCATTGACGGCATTGCGCGTCGAGGTCTGGATCATGCCGACGTTCTCGCCGATCTCGGTGGTCGCTTTCGCTGTCTGCTCGGCCAGCGCCTTGACCTCGTGGGCCACCACGGCAAAGCCGCGGCCGGCATCGCCGGCGCGAGCGGCTTCGATGGTGGCGTTGAGCGCCAGCAAATTGGTCTGTTCGGCAATGGTCTGGATCAGATTGAGCACGCCGTCGATGCGCTGGGTCGCTGCCGCGAGGCTTTCGATCTCGGCGACCGATTTGTCCGTGCGCTGGCCGGCCTCATCGACCACGCTGGCGGAATGATGCACCTGGCGGCTGATCTCCTCGACGGACGCCGACAGTTCCTCGGCGGCGCCGGCGACCGCGGCGACGCTTTGCGAGGCCTGTTCGGTGGCGCCGGCGGCGACCACGGCCTGTCCGTTGGCGTCCGAAACCACCTTGGCGATCGACTGCGCGGTGTCGCGCATCGAGGTCGCGCTGGTGGCAACCGCGCGCACCACGCCCTCCATCGCGCCGCGGAACTCGTCGACCGCTTTCTCGATGTGCCGGGTCCGCGCTTCGCGCGCCTTGGAGTCCTGCAAGACCTGCGAATTGAGTTTGCGGTTGCGATCCATCGCTTCCTTGAAGATCTGGATCGCACGCGCCAGCGCGCCGATTTCGTCGCTGCGCTCGATGTGCGGCACCTCGACATGGTCGGCGCCGTCGGCGACCTGCTTGATGGTGCTGGTGATGATCGACAGCGGCCGCGCGATCGATCGCGCGATGATCAGGACGCCGATCACCACCACGGCGAGCGCCAGGCCGCCGAGAGCGGTCAAGAGCAATGCCATCCGGTGGCCGGTATCGGTCTGCTGCGCCAGGCGCTTGCTGCGCTCGGCGTAGACCTTCGACAGCGCTTCCAGATCCTTGTTCAGGGCGGTACGGACGGAGCGGTTGGCGTCGTTGTCGCCCCATTCGCGACCCGCGGCGGGATTGATCTCGATGCCGCGGCGGACCAGCTCTTTGCGGAACTCGACGAACTGGTCGATGCGTTTCTTGAAGATGGCGAATTGCTCGGCGTCATCGGCCTGCACCAGCGATTCCCAGTTCTTGACGACGGCGAGAAGCTGGTCGTTGAACTTGAGCAGGCCGGCGCCGTATTTTTTGACGGTCTCGACGTCGGTCGACATGTAGACGCCGCGCGATTCCATCACCACCGCGTAGACCAGCGAGTTGACGCGCTGGACGTTGAGCGCGGCGCGGCTCGCGGTCGCGACGTCCTCGGTGAGTTCCGCATTCCGCCTGGAATTGAAGTCCGACAGGAAGGTAATTACTGCGGTCAGGAGCGCGACGACGGCAAAGACCGAATACAGTTTGGCCGCAAGCGAAAGCCTGGACATCATGATGGTGACCCGGTGAAATGACTGATTTTTGCGGGCATCACGATCTCTGAAAACGCCGTGATTTCGACCGTCCAAAAATTATGCAGAAGTTTCATGGACAAACCCTTAATCCACAAAGCTTTTGTGACACGGAAATTGTTAATAAATATCAATTGCTTATTCGGGAACCCAGCGACCTCAGGCCGCACCCGGGTTGTATCTTCGCCCAATGTTCGCGCGTAGCATTGACGGGGGTATCGGGGTCCGGGGCGGGCGGACCGGGCCTCATCCGCAATCGCCGGCTTCCTCGCCAATGAAGATGCTATCGTCGACGATCCCTTTGCATTGAAGCCATGACGGCTTCGGCGCCGCCATTTCGGAACGCTTATGGCCTACCGTCACGCCATCGACGCCACCGGCCATGTATTCGACGATCTGCGCGATCTCCTGGCCAAGGCGACGCCGCCGCGTTCCGGCGACCGGCTGGCGGGGATTGCCGCCGGCAGCGCGCAACAGATGATGGCGGCGCGGATGGCGCTGGCCGACGTGCCCCTGAAGCAGTTCCTGCGGGAAACCGTTATTGCCTATGAAGCGGACGAGGTCACCCGCCTGATCGTCGATAGCCATGACGATCAAGCCTTTACGCCCGTCTCTTCGCTCACCGTCGGCGCCTTCCGCGACTGGTTGTTGTCCGATGCCGCCACCGGCGAAACCTTGCGAAACCTGTCGCGCGGCGTGACGCCGGAAATGGCGGCGGCGGTGTCGAAGCTGATGCGCAACCAGGACCTGATCCAGGTCGCGAAGAAATGCGAGGTAACCACGCGTTTTCGCAACACCATCGGGCTGCGCGGGCGGATGAGCGTGCGGCTGCAACCCAATCATCCCTTCGACGACGCCAAAGGCGTCACCGCCTCGATCCTCGACGGCATCCTGCTCGGTTCGGGCGACGCCTGTATCGGCATCAATCCGGCGAGCGACGATCCTGCCGCGATCGGCGCGCTGTTGCGGCTGATCGATGACGTGATCGCCCGGCTTGAGATTCCGACCCAGGGCTGCGTGCTGGCCCATGTGACGACGACGCTCGCCCTGATCGAGCAGGGGTTTCCGGTCGATCTGGTGTTCCAGTCGATTGCCGGGACCGAGGCCGCCAATCGCAGTTTCGGGGTCGACCTCGGGCTGTTGCGGCAGGCGCACCAGGCCGGACTGTCGCTGAAGCGGGGCAGCGTCGGCAGCAATGTGATGTATTTCGAGACCGGGCAGGGGTCGGCGCTGTCGGCGAACGCCCATCACGGCGTCGACCAGCAGACCCTGGAGGCGCGCGCCTATGCGGTCGCCCGCGCCTTCGATCCGCTGTTGGTCAACAGCGTCGTCGGTTTTATCGGCCCCGAATATCTCTATGACGGCAAGGAGATCATTCGCGCGGGGCTCGAGGATCATTTTTGCGGAAAACTGCTCGGGCTGCCGATCGGCGTCGACATCTGCTACACCAACCATGCCGAAGCCGACCAGGACGATATGGACAATCTGCTGACGCTGCTCGCCGCCGCCGGCGTGACCTTCATCATGGGGGTGCCCGGCGCCGACGACGTCATGCTGAACTATCAGTCGACCTCGTTCCACGACGCGCTCTATGTTCGCGACCTCTTTGGCCTGAAACGGGCGCCGGAATTCGACGATTGGCTGTTTCGGGCGGGGCTGTCCGATGCCGCCGGACGGCTCACCGCCGACACCGGCCGGTTGCCCGACTTTGCCTCGCGGCTGATCTCGTGACGCCCAAAACGGGCTGTGTGTCGCCAGTGAGACATTCGGACGCAACTTTCCGGGCTTACGGAAGTTGGCAGCTTTGTTATTGGTCAGCCTGCTCACCGGCAAGTATAGTTGCGGCTGCCACAATCTTGAGGAATTTGTGGCCCAGCTTTGAACGTGCGCCACTGAAGGGGCCACTACAGCTTTGTAGTTGCAGAGGAAGTCGATGCGAGTTGAGGGCATAGAGAACGTTCGGCGCATCCTGTGCGTCTTCCCGCGCTATACGTCGTCATTCGGCACCTTCGAATACGCCTATCCCCTGACGGCCGGCGTCGAGGCCTTCATGCCCCCGCAGGGGCTGCTCGTGATTGCAGCCTATCTGCCCGAGCAATGGCCGGTCCGCTTCATCGACGAGAACATTCGCGCGGCGACGCCAGAGGATTTCGAATGGGCGGAAGCCGTGCTGGTCAGCGGCATGCATATCCAGCGCCAGCAGATGAACGACATCTGCCGCCGCGCCCATGCCCATGATCGCGTGGTGGCGATCGGCGGACCCTCGGTCAGCGCCTGTCCGGATTATTACCCGAGCTTCGATTATCTCCATCTGGGCGAACTCGGCGATGCCACCAATGAGCTGATTGCAAGATTGGCGCGCGATCCGTCGCGGCCCGAGCAGCAGGTGGTGCTCAAGACCGCCGATCGCCTCGACATGACCAAATTTCCGATCCCGGCCTATGAACTCGCCGAAATACCGCGCTATTTCCTCGGCAGCATCCAGTATTCCAGCGGCTGCCCCTATCAGTGCGAATTCTGCGACATCCCGGGCCTCTACGGCCGCAATCCCCGGCTCAAGTCGCCGCAGCAGATCACCGCCGAGCTCGACAAGCTGCTCGAATGCGGCATCATGGGTTCGGTGTATTTCGTCGATGACAATTTCATTGGCAATCGCAAGGCCGCGCTTGATCTATTGCCGCATCTGATCGAATGGCAGAAGAAGACCGGCTATGTGCTGCGCTTCTCCTGCGAAGCGACGCTCAACATCGCCAAGCGCCCGGAAATCCTCGCCGGAATGCGCGAGGCGTTCTTCTGCACCATCTTCTGTGGCATCGAGACGCCGGATCCGGTGGCGCTGAAGGCGATGCACAAGGATCACAACATGATGGTTCCCATCATGGAGGCGATCCACACCCTCAACAGTTTCGGCATGGAAGTGGTGTCCGGCATCATCCTCGGCCTCGATACCGACAAGCCGGAGACCGGGCAGCATCTGCTCGAATTCATCGAAGCGTCGCAAATCCCGCTATTGACCATCAATCTGCTGCAGGCACTGCCGGGGACGCCGCTGTGGGACCGCCTCAAGCGCGAGAACCGGCTGATCGAGGACGAGGGCCGCGATTCCAACGTCGATTTCCGCTTGCCCTATGAGGACGTCGTCACCACCTGGCGCGCCTGCATGGGCAGCGCCTACCAGCCCGCAAAACTGTTCGAACGCTACGAATACCAGATCGGCCACGCCTACAAGAATCGGTTGCAGCCGCCGCGCTCGCCGCAACAGACTTCCTGGAAGAACATCAAGCTCGGCCTCGCCATGCTGCGCAACATCTTCTGGAAGGTCGGCGTGCTCGGCGACTACAAGATCGAGTTCTGGAAGTTCGCGTTGCGTCGTTTGGCGCGCGGCGAGATCGAGCATCTGATCGCCTCGATCCTGGTCGCGCATCATCTGATCATGTTCGCGCGCGATGCGTCGGGCGGCCACACCAACGCGTCCTATTATTCGCTCAAGCTCCAGGAAGCCTCCGTTCCCGCGGAGTAGCGCCTTGCCCACAGGCTGACACTTATGGCGATGGTGCGGGTCCCGCCGAGACGAAATTTGCGCGATCTGCGCCGTCTGACGCCGGCGCGCGTTGGGCTCGGCCGCGCCGGGGCCGGCATGCCGACCGACGCGCTGCTTGCCTTTACCCTCGACCATGCGCGCGCCCGCGATGCCGTTCATGCCGCCTTCGATGTCGCCGCCCTGATGCAGGGTTTTCGCGCGCTCGGGCTTGAGCCGCACGAGGTCCGGAGCCGCGCCCGCGATCGCAAGGATTATCTCCGCCGTCCCGATCTCGGACGAATGCTGGCCGAAGACTCCCGTCACGTGCTGGCGGCGCATCGCGGCACGCCATGCCGGCTTGCGATCGTGATCGGCGACGGGTTGTCGCCGGCGGCGGTCAACACCCACGCCATCGAACTGGTTCGCCATCTGGTTCCGCGTCTCGCCACCGAGACAATCGAGATCGGATGCACATTGGTCGCATCCGGCGCCCGTGTTGCGCTGGGTGACGAGATCGGCGCGATCGTCGGCGCGCGCATGCTGGTGATGCTGATCGGCGAGCGGCCGGGGCTTTCCACCCCCGACAGCCTTGGCGCGTATTTGACGTTTGCGCCAAGGCCCGGCCGCACCGACGCCGAGCGCAATTGCATTTCCAACATCCACGGCGCCGGGCTCGACTATCACGAGGCGGCTTTGCGGATCGCGTGGCTGGTCCGCGAGGGGCTTGCACGCGAAGTCACCGGCGTGGCGCTGAAGGAGGAAAGCGGCGGCGGAGCGTCGCGGCGCATTGCCGGCGGTCCGGGCCAGCCTGACAAAACGGCGGTTTGAAGCCATTATCGGCGTTGGATATCGATTTTCCACTCCGAGCCGTGCTTGCGAGGGACCATGCAGACCTGCTAAACCGGATCGGCGAATTTTCCGTATTGTTTTCAAGGGCTAGCGACCATCACCCACGGCCGATTCGAGGCCTTCCTCGCGCCCGGGAACCTGAACTGCACTTAAAGCGACAAATTAAGCTGATGTGAGGATCGGATAAGGCATGCTCGACAAGAACACCGATAGTCAGGTTCATACCGACAAGATCGAGCAGCCGCCAAAGGGCCTTTCCATCGCCTTCGGGCTGGAGCGCATGGGCCTGATCGCGGTCAAGGCGCCGATCGTGTCCTGCATGATCCTGGTCTTGCTGATCGTCGGCGCGATCTTCGGCATCCAGCGCATCAAGATCGACGATTCGCTGAGCCAGTTGTTCCGCTCCAATTCCAAGGACTACAAGCAGTACGAGGCGGAAACCAAACGCTTCCCGGCGACCGAGTTCGACGTGCTGGTCGTGGTCGAGGGCAAGACGCTGCTGGCGCGCGACAACCTCGAGAAGCTGCGCGATCTCGTCACCGACCTGCAACTCGTCGACGGCACCCGCGGCCTGATCTCGCTGTTCTCGGCGCGGCAGGCGCCTGCGCCGGGCAAGTTGCCGGCGGCGCTGTTCCCGAACGAACTGCCGCAGGGCGCCGAATACGACAAGTTCATCGAAACCGTCAAAAGCAACGAGATCATCCGCGGCAAGCTGTTGTCCGACGACGGCACGCTGGCGCTGATCGTGCTGTCGCTCGAGCCCGACGTGGTCGCGAGCAGCAAGCTCGGCAAGACCGTCGGCGATATCAGGAAGCTGATGGCCGACGACCTCAAGGGCAGCGGGCTCAAGGCCGAACTATCGGGCGTTCCCGTCATGCAGCTCGAGATTCGCAACGCGGTCGAGCGCGACGGGTTGACCTACAACGTCCTGGGGATTCTCGCCGGCTGCATCATCGCGATCATCTTCTTCCGCAAGATATCGTTCATGATCGTCGCCGCGTTCCCGCCGATGATCGCGATCCTGCTCGCGCTCGGCGGCCTCGGCTGGGCCAATTTCAATCTCAACATGTTCCTGAACGTGATGACGCCGCTGATCATGGTGATCAGTTTCTCCGACTCGATGCAGTTGACGTTCGCGGCGCGCGACCGACTGATCGCGGGGCAGGACAAGTTCACGGCGTTCAAGAACGCCGTGCTGGTAGTCGGCCCCGCCTGCGTGCTCACGCATGGAACCGCCGGCATCTCGTTCATCGCCCTGCAATTCTCCGATTCCGACCTGATCCGGAAATTCGGCGAGGCGGGACTTGCCGCCACCATCATCGCGCTGCTCGCGGTGCTGTCGCTGGTGCCGGTGTTCGGCGTGCTGCTGGTGCGCAACGAAAAGGTTTTCGCGGTGAAATTCCAGACCGCGGACGCCGGCGTCCAGGCGCTGCGCAATTTCTGCTACTGGATCGCGGTGCGTATGGTCAGCCGGCCCGGCATGTTCAGCCTGATCGCGGTGGTTCTGGTGGCCGGGCTGGGGATCGTCTACGCCAATTTGCAGCCGCGTTACCGGCTCGCCGACCAGGTTCCGGACAAGCAGCAGGCGGTAGCGGCCTCCAGCCGGCTCGATGCCAAGCTGACCGGCGCCAATCCGATCGACGTGCTGATCGAATTCCCCAAGGACGAGACGCTGTATTCGCCGCAAACCCTGCAGACCATCGCGGAAGTTCACGCGGTCGTCGAAACAGCGGCCGGCGTCGGCAATGTCTGGTCGCTGGAGACGCTGCGGCGCTGGCTCGCGGAAAAGGTCGGCAGTACCGATGTCGCGACGCTGCAGGAATATGTCAACGCGATCCCGAAATATCTGGTGCGACGCTTCATCTCGGCGGACCAGAAGGCGGTGGTGGTGTCGGGCAGGGTGCCGGATCTGGATTCCAGCCAGATATTGCCGGTGGTCGAGAAGCTCGATGATGCGCTCGATCCGATACGCGCCAGGCATCCCGGCTACGAGATCGCGGTCACCGGCCTGTCCGCGATCGCCGCGCGCAACAGCGCCAGCATGATCGAAAAGCTCAATCGCGGGTTGACGGTCGAGTTCGCGCTGGTCGCGATCTTCATCGGGCTGGCATTTCGCTCGGTGGTGGTGATGTTCTCCTGCATTCTGCCGGGCATCTTCCCGGTCGTGCTGTCGGGCACCTTGCTGTACCTGATGGGGGAGGGGCTGCAATTCGCCAGCGTGGTCGCGCTGACGGTGTCCTTTGGCCTTGGGCTGAGCGCCACGATCCACTTCCTCAACAGGTTGCGGCTCGAGACCACGCCGGGCGTCAGTCCGGAACTCGCGGTCGAACGCGCCACCGTGCTGGTCGGCCCGGCGCTGATCCTGACCACGGTGGTGCTGGCCTGCGGCCTCGTGGTGACGGTGTTTTCCGATCTGCCGTCGCTGCGCCTGTTCGGCTGGCTCAGCGCGTTCGCGATGGTCGCGGCCCTGATCGCCGATTTGTTCATCCTGCGGCCGACCGCGATGTTCCTGATCAACCTGTCGGACCGCATCCGCGGCACCGGCCGTCACGCCAAACCTGCAAACTGACTGAGACCACTGTCGCGCGGCAACAAAAACGCGCGCCAACAAAGAAGCCTCCGTCCCGATCGGGGAACGGAGGCTTTGTTGATTGCGGCTCGGTGTTTTCCGCGCGCTTGAAAAAGCGCTACGGCAAACGCGGTCTCAGCTCTTGACCATCGTGATGTTGACGCCGCGGATTTCGCCCTTGGAATTGATCTCGACCGTCTGCTTGTTGCCGTTGGTGCGCAGGGTGAGGTTGGCGGAAAAGCCGTTGGCCTCGACGAATACTTCGATCTGGCCGCCGCCCGCGGTGCCCTGCAGATTGCCGAAAATGTTGCGGCTGGCCTCGCTCCAGTTGCCGGAGATCCGGCTGCCCTGGCTGGTGACGTCGCTGGAGAGGTCGAACTTGTAGCTGTCGCTGGCGCAGTGCAGGTTTTGCTTGAGGCTCAGTCCGGTGCCACTGACCTTGTAGTCGGCCTTGCAGCGGATGCGTTCGGTGGTTCCGTCGGAGAGCGAAACCGTGCCGGTGCCGGACCAGGAACCATCAAAGCCGGCAAACGGAGCGGTCTGCGCATGGCTCGCTGCCGTCGACAACATCAACGCGGCGCCCACGGCTGCCGCCTTGATCGCTTGTCCAAACAATTTCATATGGTGTTTTCCCGTTCAAAATTGACGTTCTCTTGCAAGAGACGCTCGCCGCATCGATGGTTTAGTGTCGCCGCAATGTCTTTGGTTCAAATAGCTGCTCGCTCGCGGCTTTGCGAGACTGGCAAAATACACAAATGAGATGCCGCTGCATGGCGTTTTTTTAACGGGGTGCGTCAAAAAAGCTTCAGATATGCGGCAAGTTTGCCGCAAGCTGCGGAGCCGGCCTGTCCGCGCGCCATTTTTGGGGAAAAGACGCGACAAAATAGCCTTTTGATATCAGATAATTATATGCGCCATTGAGTTCCCTTGGCAGGCTCGCTATTCGGAGCCGGGCCGCCGTAAATTTGGCCGCATTTACCAGCGCTTCTGGTTGGTTCGTCGCCGCGGTTCGTGGCGTTTGCAATCTGAATCGTCGTTCCCGTTCAGCCCTGTGCTATCCGGGGAGGGGATTCTCCGCGGTTATACAAAGGAACAAAATGAAGAAGCTTTTCCTCGCACTCTCCCTGTTCGCGGTTTCGGTTTCCAGCAGTGCGATCGCCCAGGAGCAGCGCAGCGGTACCCCCGAGGAACAGGCGGCCTGTTCGCGCGATGTCCAGCGCTTCTGCCGCAAGGTGATCGATCAAGGCGACTTCACGATCCTGGCCTGCCTGCAGCAGAACCGTCCGCAGATCTCCAAGGCCTGCGATCAGGTGCTCAAGAACCACGGTCAGTAAGCCGCTTCCCACCGTCGCTGCCGCGGGGCCGTTAACGGTGTCGCGCGCGCCACGGTTCGGGCCTGCGAGCCATCGCGGATAGCATTGGTTTTGGCGGCATATTCCCCTATATGGGGTGCGCGATCGTTCCGCTTGGCGGGCGATATACGCATGCCTTCACACCACCGATGTAGCCCATTCCTGATGACCACCGCGAGCGACCTGCGATCCGGCAAGACCCACCGCGACGAGAATTTTCCCGTCGCGTCCTGGATCATTCATCCCCGCCACCGGGCGCTGATCCTTGCGTTCTACAATTTCGTCAGGACCGCCGACGACATCGCCGATCACGCCACGCTACCTCCCGACGAGAAGCTTCGTTATCTCGACCTGCTCGAGGCCGAATTGCTCGGCCAGGGCGACACCCAGCCCGAGGCCACAAAACTCAGGCGGGCGCTGGCCGAGCGCGGCATGCCGCCGCGTCATGCGCTCGACGTCCTGATCGCGTTCCGGATGGACGTGACAAAACTGCGCTACGAGAACTGGGACGAAGTCATTCACTACTGCCGCTATTCGGCGATGCCGGTCGGCCGCTTCATGCTCGACGTCCATGGCGAAAGCACCTCGACCTGGCCGGCTTCCGACGCGCTGTGCGCGGGGCTGCAGATCAACAACCATCTGCAGGATTGCGGCAAGGATTTTCGCGACCTCAACCGGGTCTATCTGCCGCGCGACGCGCTGGCCGCCGCCGGCGCATCCGTCGAGCAACTCGGCGGCGACCGCTCTCCGCCGCCGCTGCTGCAATGCCTGCAGGCGCTCGCGGTGCGCACGCAAGCGCTGCTCGACCAGAGCAGGTCGCTCAGCCCACAGGTCAGGGATCTGCGGCTCGGGCTCGAAATCTCGGTGATCCAGAGCTTCGCCGATCGTATTGTGCAGATGTTGAAGGTGCGCGATCCCCTGAGCGAGCGGGTTCATCTCGGCCCGATGGAATTGCTGGGCCACAGCGTTGGCGGCATCGCCAGCGAGATGGCGCGTCGCGCATTCAGGCGAGGGCCCGTCTCCAAACCGGCGGCCGGCGCATGACGCTCGACACCACTGCGCCCAGCCCGAGTTACGGCAGCACCGCGTCCGGCAGTTCGTTCTATGCCGCGATGCGCATCCTGCCGCGCGAGCAGCGCGAGGCGATGTTCCAGATCTACAGCTTTTGCCGGCAGGTCGACGACATCGCCGATTCCGACGGGCCGCGGCCGGAGCGGCTGGCCGCGATCCAGCAATGGCGCGACGATATCGACGCGCTGTATCAGGGTCATCCGCCGCCGCGATTACAGGACTACGTCGGCTCGGTGCGCCGCTTCGGGCTGAAGCGCGAGGATTTTCTGGCGATCATCGACGGCATGGAGATGGACATCCCGCAGGATATCCGCGCGCCCGATCTCGCCACGCTCGATCTGTATTGCGACCGGGTCGCGAGTGCGGTCGGACGGCTATCGGTGCGGGTGTTTGGCCTCGCCGAAAATGACGGCGTGCTGCTGGCGCATCATCTCGGCCGCGCGTTGCAGCTGACAAATATCCTGCGCGACATCGACGAGGACGCCGGCATCGGCCGGCTCTATCTGCCGCGCGAAGCGTTGCTGCATGCCGGCATTACTTCGAGCGATCCGCTCAAGGTGATCGCCGAGCCTAATCTGCCGAAAGTCTGCGCGCCGCTGGTCGAACGGGCGCGCAATCATTTCGAGCAGGCTGATCAGATCATGAAGCGCAATCCGCGGCGTGTGGTGCGCGCGCCGCGGATCATGTCGAAATATTATCGCGCGATACTCGATCTGCTGATCGCCAGGGGCTTTGCGGCGCCGCGCGCGGCGGTGCGCCTCAACAAGGCGGCCAAGTTCGCCATCATCCTGCGTTACGCCTTCATCTGATGGCACACTCCGCTCACATCATCGGCGCTGGAATCTCGGGCCTGTCGGCCGCAGTGCGGCTCGCCAACGCCGGTTACCAGGTGCATGTCCACGAGGCCACGCAACAGACCGGCGGCCGCTGCCGCTCCTATTTCGACGCCGCGACCAACTTGACCATCGACAACGGCAACCATCTGCTGCTGTCGGGCAACAGCCATGCGCGGGCCTATGCGCGGTCCATCGGCACGGAGGCCGGGCTGGTCGGGCCCGAGCGGGCGCAATTTCCCTTCGTCGACCTTGCGACCGGCCGGCGCTGGCAACTCGATCTCGGCAACGGCCGGCTGCCGCGATGGCTGTTCGACAAGGCGCGCCGGGTGCCCGATACGGGCCTGCGCGATTATCTGGCGCTGATCCCGCTGATTTGGGCAAAACCTGACAAGCTCGTCGGCAAGACCATTCCCTGCGAGGGCACGCTGTATCAGCGGCTGGTGCAGCCGCTGCTGCTGGCCGCGCTCAATGTCGATCCTCCGGAAGGCTCGGCCGGTCTCGCCGGCGCGATCGTGCGGGAGACGCTGCTGGCCGGTGGCCACGCCTGCCGGCCGCTGATCGCGCGCGACGGCTTGAGCGCGGTGCTGGTCGAGCCGGCGCTGAAACTGCTGCAGCAGCGGGGCGCCGGCGTCCGGCTGGGGCACGAATTGCGCGGGCTCACGATGTCGGGGCCGAGCGTCGGCGAACTGAATTTTGGCGAGGACATCATCACGCTTGCGCCCGGCGATGCCGTTGTCATGGCGGTGCCGCCGCGCTCCGCGGCGTCGCTGTTGCCGGGCCTGAAAACGCCGACCAAATTCCGCGCCATTGTCAATGCGCATTTCCGCTTCGATCCGCCGCGCGACATGCCACCGATCATCGGCGTGGTCGGCGGCCTCGTGGAATGGCTGTTCGCGTTTCCGCAGCGGCTCTCCATCACCATCAGCAACGCCGACCGGCTGGTCGACATGCCGCGCGAGGAACTGGCGCAGGCGCTGTGGCGGGATATCTGCAAGGCGGCGGGCATTTCAGCCGAATTACCCCCTTGGCAGATCGTGCGGGAGCGCCGCGCCACTTTCGAGGCGACGCCGGAGCAAAATGCCCTGCGGCCGGGCGCATCGACCGCCTGGAAAAACCTGTTTCTCGCCGGCGACTGGACTGATACCGGATTGCCGGCAACCATCGAGGGATCGGTGCGGTCGGGCGACCGCGCCGCCGACCTGGTGCTGGCGATGCGGCAGGCCTGACCGGCGCACGGTTTTCCGGTAAACCTGCCTTTTGAACATGCAGACCTGACGCGAACAATTGAGGATATCGAGCGCGATGCGTTCCGACACTGGCACTGTTGATGTGAAGGCCGACGCCGCGCTCGAGGCGAGCATTGGCTCCGCCACGCGCGCGCTGACGGATCTGCGGCAGCCCGACGGACACTGGGTGTTCGAGCTCGAAGCCGACTGCACCATCCCGGCGGAGTATGTGCTGCTGCGCCATTATCTCGGCGAGCCGGTCGACGGCGTGCTGGAAGGCAAGATCGCCAATTATCTGCGCCGGGTCCAGGGCAGCCATGGCGGCTGGCCGCTGGTGCAGGACGGCGCCTTCGACATGAGCGCAACGGTAAAAGCCTATTTCGCGCTGAAGATGATCGGCGATTCCGTCGATGCACCGCATATGGCGAAAGCGCGTGAGGCGGTGCTGACGCGCGGCGGCGCGGTGCACAGCAACGTCTTCACCCGCTTCATGCTGGCGATGTTCGGGGTGCTGACCTGGCGCAGCGTGCCGGTGTTGCCGGTCGAGATCATGCTGCTGCCGCTGTGGTTTCCGTTTCACCTCAACAAGATGTCGTACTGGGCGCGCACGACGATTGTGCCGCTGCTGGTGCTGGCGGCGCTGAAACCGCGCGCGAAAAACGTAAGCGGTGTCGGCATCGATGAATTGTTTCTCGAGGCGCCGCATTCGATCGGGATGACCGCCAAGGCGCCGCACCAGAGCTGGGGCTGGTTCCTGTTTTTCCGCGCGCTCGACAGCATTTTGCGGGTGGCCGAGCCGTTGTTTCCGAAAAAACTGCGCGCGCGGGCGATCGACAGCGCGGTGGCCTTCATCGAGGAGCGGCTGAACGGCGAAGACGGGTTAGGGGCGATCTATCCGCCGATGGCCAACGTCGTGATGATGTACGAAGTGCTGGGGAGACCAGCGGATTATCCGCCGCGCGCGGTCACCCGCCGCGGCCTCGACAAGCTCTTGGTGATCGGCGAGCACGAGGCCTATTGCCAGCCTTGTGTGTCGCCGGTGTGGGACACCGCGCTGACCTGTCACGCGCTGCTGGAAGCCGGCGGCGAGCCGAGCGCGGCCAAGCAGGGCCTCGACTGGCTGCTGCCGCGTCAGGTGCTCGACCTCAAGGGCGACTGGGCCGTCAAACGTCCCGACGTTCGTCCGGGCGGCTGGGCGTTCCAGTACAACAACGCCTATTATCCCGATCTCGACGACACCGCGGTCGTGGTGATGGCGATGGACCGCACCCGGCGCGAAACCCGAAGCCGCGAATACGATGAAGCGATCTCCCGCGGCCGCGAGTGGATCGAGGGGATGCAGAGCCGCGACGGCGGCTGGGCGGCGTTCGACGTCAACAATCTCGAATATTATCTCAACAACATCCCGTTCTCGGACCACGGCGCGCTGCTCGATCCGCCGACCGAGGACGTCACCGCTCGCTGCATCTCGATGCTGGCGCAGCTCGGCGAGACCGCGCAAACCAGCAAGGCGGTCGCCGAGGGCATCGCCTATCTGCGCCGCACCCAGCTCGCCGAGGGGTCGTGGTACGGCCGCTGGGGTCTGAACTACGTCTATGGAACCTGGTCGGTGCTGTGCGCCCTGAATGCCGCCGGCATCAGCCACCAGGACCCGATGGTTCGCAAAGCGGTGGATTGGCTGGTCTCGATCCAGAATGCCGATGGCGGCTGGGGTGAGGATGCGGTCAGCTACCGGCTCGATTACAGGGGATTCGAGCCGGCGCCGACCACCGCCTCGCAAACGGCATGGGCCTTGCTTGGGTTGATGGCGGCGGGCGAGGTCGGGAATCGCGCGGTTTTACGGGGGGTGGAGTACCTAAAAAGCACACAGACCGAAAAAGGGTTGTGGGACGAGGCGCGCTACACGGCAACGGGCTTTCCGCGGGTGTTTTATTTGCGTTATCATGGCTATGCGAAGTTCTTTCCGCTCTGGGCGCTGGCGCGGTATCGAAATCTGAGCAGCACGAACAGCAGGGTGGTAGGGGTCGGGATGTGAATTTGGGGGCGGGGGACGCCGTTTCCGCGGGCGGTCGAATAGACCCGCGGCCAGTGCTCATTGTGACCGGTTTGGTGCAGGAGGCGCGCATTGCCGCGGGTCCGGGCATGGCCGTGATCTGCAGCAGTAGCGACCCCCGTCAGTTGCGGGCGCTGCTTGCCACCCTCGATCCATCCTCGTTCCGGGGCGTCATCAGCTTCGGCGTCGCCGGCGGGCTCGATCCGGCCCTGAAATCGGGCGATGTCGTGGTCGCCACCGAAGTTCTGGCCGGCGATGGACGCTGGCTCGCTGGTTTGGCCCTCAATGACGAACTGGTCGCCCGCCTTGCAATGGGACGCCGCCGCGTGGTCCGGGGCGGCCTTGCGGGCGTCGAACAAGTAATCGGCGCCCGGGCCGGAAAGGCCGCGTTGTGGTCCGAAACCGGGGCCGCTGCGGTCGATATGGAGAGCCACATCGCCGCCGCCTATGCCGAGGAATCCGGGCTGCCGTTCGCGGCGCTGCGGGTCATCAGCGACCCCGCCAGCAGGGCGCTGCCGGCGATTGCGATGACCGCGATCAAGCCCAATGGCGATATCGACCTGCGCAAGGTGTTGCGCGGCGTGGCGCGCAACCCGATGTCGCTGCGCGCATTGGTCTCCACCGGTATAGATTTCAATCGCGCGCTGCGCAGCCTGCGCGGCTGCCGCAGCTTCCTGCTCGGCGACGAGGCGGGTTTTGCCATGGCCGAACTGGAGGTCGCGGCGTAGTCTTTTAAACGAAGCTCAAACGAAAACAGGGCGCGATTATATCGCGCCCTGGTTTGTTTTGGTCGGCTTGTAACGGCTCAGGCCGCGGTCGAGGCCTTTTGCTCGATCTTGGCCTGGGCTGCGGCCGCTTCGTCGCGGCGGATGTCGGACAGCCGCTTCTGCACTTCGGCGGAGAAGATGTACTGCGCCGGGCGCTGCTTATCGAGGTTGATCTCCGGCGCCATCGGGCCCGTGGTGCGGACGCCGCGCAGCGCCACCCACATCGCCTTAAGGGGATTGGCCAGCGCGGCGTTGGCCGCGGTCGGCTCGTAGCCGCAATGGGCCATGCAGTCGGCGCATTTTTCGTACTTGCCGGTGCCGTAGGTGTCCCAGTCGGTGGTGTCCATCAGCTCCTTGAAGGTCTTGGTGTAGCCTTCGCCGAGCAGATAGCAGGGCTTCTGCCAGCCGAAAAT
>Ga0207702_10000546_pt1 | contig 42023 bp, 47 predicted proteins | sample KBSCornC62_FD_184302 | JGI IMG/M metagenome (GOLD analysis project Ga0207702, IMG submission 184302) | Corn rhizosphere microbial communities from Kellogg Biological Station, Michigan, USA - KBS Corn C6-2 (SPAdes) (version 2) | ecosystem: Host-associated > Plants > Roots > Rhizosphere > Soil ... | reverse complement strand
ATCGGTCGGCGCCATCAAGGAGATCAGCGGCACCATCGAGCGGCTGTCGGAGATTTCCTCGACCATCGCCGCCGCCGTGGAAGAGCAGGGCGCGGCGACCCAGGAAATCTCGCGCAACGTCCAGCAGGCCGCCCAAGGCACCCAGCAGGTGTCGTCCAACATCACCGACGTGCAAGCGCGGCGCCAGCGAGACCGGATCGGCCTCCTCGCAGGTTCTTTCCTCCGCCCGGCTGCTGTCGAGCGACAGCGAGCGCCTCAAGGTCGAGGTTGGCAAATTCCTCAGCACGGTCAGGGCAGCGTAGAGCGGACCTGACCGAAAATCCGTGAGCGCGCGCCCCGGCGCGCCTCATCCAGCTACGGCGTCGTCAGGATCGCAGCGATTTTCGTTTCCGGTTTGATGTTCCACAATTTGTCGAACAGCCGCTCCGCGCGTTCGCGATTGAGCGCAAGGCCTGCGGTATCGATGAATTTCGACTTCGCCTCGGTTTGCGAGGGCGGCTTGTGCCGGCTGCCGGTGGCGCCAGAGACCGGCTCGCCGTCGATCACCGTGAGTCGGCGTAGGGGCCGGACATATCCGAAATCAGGCCGATCTTGAGTGGCTTGTCGTCGGCATGCGCGGCAGGATCGATCAGGCCACCCATCATCAGGGCAGCCAACACAAGCGTCGTCCTCGCGCGTTACTCTCTCCCCGTGATCGGTGCATTCGCGCCTTATGTCCGGTCGTTTTCCCGGCCGGCGTCATTTGTTACAGCGCCAGTTTTAACAGCCGGATATGGCGCCTGTCATGGCGGCATTCCGGCAATACTCGTATGTGAGCAAGCCGTTCGCCCGCTGGAATTCAGGGGGTGGCGCGCGCGAACCGTTCAAAATCCCGCGCCACGGTACGATAGACCTCGCGCCGGAACGGGACCACGAGATCGGCGACGCGGTCGAGCCGCTCCCAGCGCCATTGGTCGAATTCCGCGGGCTGACCGTTGCGCGACTGCAGCGGATCGATCTCCGCGTCGCGTCCGTCAAAGCGCAGCGCGAACCATTTCTGGCGCTGGCCGCGGAATTTTGCCAGCCGGTGCGACGGCGGGCCGGAATAGGGCGGAAATTCGTAAGTCAGCCAGTCGGTCTCGGCGAGATATTTTGCATTTTGTGCGCCGGTCTCTTCCCAGAGTTCGCGCATTACGGCATCGCGCGGATCCTCATTAACGTCGATGCCGCCTTGCGGCATCTGCCATTCCAGGCCGGGCAACACGATTTCAGGGCCGTCGTCCTTGAAGCGACGGCCGATCAGCACGTACCCTGCGGCATTGAACAGCGCGACGCCGACATTGGGGCGATAGGGCTTTGTCTCGGTCATCGGGATTTTAGGTGTTAGTCGCCGGCGAGCTTGGCAAATTCCTTCACCACGCGCTCATAGACCGGCCGCTTGAACGGCACGATCAGGTCGGGAAGATTCTTCATCGGCTCCCAGCGCCATTTGATGAATTCGGCCTTGTGGCCGCCGCCGGGACTGGCGACGTTGATTTCCTCGTCCTTGCCGGTGAAGCGAACCGCGAACCATTTTTGGCGCTGGCCGCGATAGCGGCCCTTCCAGGTGCGTCCGGCCACCGTGCGCGGGATGTCATAGGTCAGCCAGTCCGCGACCTCGCCGAGTTTCTCGACCGAGCGCACGCTGGTTTCCTCATAAAGCTCGCGCTTGGCGGCTTCCCATGTGTCCTCGCCGGGATCGACGCCGCCTTGCGGCATCTGCCAGACGTGGGAATCGTCGACATGCTCGATGCCGCCGGCGCGGCGGCCGATGAAGACGCGCCCGGCTTCGTTGAGCAGCATCATGCCGACGCAGGTCCGGTATGGCAGGTCTTCGTAACGCGCCATTCGAGATGCCTTTTACCGCTGCTTGCAGGGCCGACCCGGCGGGCGGGAGTGCGGCCGGTCCGAAGTCGCGCTTGTCGGGATCATTGCTGGCTTGATTTTGATTTCAGCATCGCGGTTGTCAATGGCACCAGCATAATGCCATGGCTGTCCAGCGTCTTGGTCCAGACGCTAATCCGTTCGATGGAGATCGGCAGCGCCGAGGCGACGCCGACGGCGGTTCCACGCTCTTTCGCCAGATTTTCGAGATTGGCCAGCGCGTGGTCGATTTCGACCGCAGTCGGCACCGTATCGATGGTGACATCGCCTTTCGCGAACGGCATCGCCTGGGCCGTCGCCGCGGCGCCGGCCACGCTGCGCGGCGACGATCCGTCGTCGAAATAGCCGAGCCCGCGCTTGGCGGCCTCTTTCACGATTGGCTGCATCACCGCGTCGGCGACCACGAAGCGGCCGCCCATGAAATTGGCGACGCCGGCATAACCCTGGAAGCGGCTCATATGCCAGTACATCCGGTCCAGATTCTGGTCGGCGCTGAGCGTGGTCAGCAGGGTCTGCGGGCCGGGATCGTTGTCGGGATAGTCGAACGGTTCCATCGGAATCTGCAGCAGGATTTCGTGGCGCTGCGCGCGGGCCCGTTCCGCGAGCTTGCCGGGATCAGAGCCGTACGGCGTGAACGCCAGGGTCACCGCGGACGGCAGTTTCATGATCGCGTCGGTGGTCTTGGCCGCGCCGACGCCGAGGCCGCCGACCACGATGGACACCACCGGCATCCTGGCGGCCTTGGCGCGATCGGCTTCCGCCGCATACACCGTGAAAGGTTTTAGGCCGTCGGCGACCACCGGGATCATGCCGTAGCGGGATTTTTCCAGAAGCCGCGGATCGATCCCGGCCATCATCGCGGGGGCGGCAGTGGCGGGCTCGCCTTTATCCGTGGCCTCGCCGCCGATCGGGACTTCCTGGTGCTTGCCGCTGGAGCCGTCGATGATGGTCACCGTCTTCTGTTCGCCGGGCGCGGACTGCTTCGCTGCCGGCTTCACCATCGGTTCGGATGTCGCGGGCGCGGCGGCGACAGGCTTGTCGCCCGGCGTCGCCTGCGGCAACGCGATGCGCACCATCGGTTCGCCGCCGAACGGGTTGGAGTTGAACAGCGCAAAGCCCGCGAACGTCGCCAGGAACAGGCCCAGCAGCACGGCCAAGGCCTGCATGCCGGTAAAAGGCAGCCGAAACCGGCGCCTGGCGCGCGCGGTAGTCTGTCCAAGCGGTGCGCTCAGATCGTCGGCCGTCTCTGCCATGGATCTCCCTGGAACCTCTCCGAATCAGACCGCGTGAAGATACCACGGCCGGCCGAATCGGTGGCACACCGGCAACCGCGTTTTCGAGCGAAGTGGAAGCCGGTTCGCGTCAGCAAAACGCGTCAAAACAAAAAGCTATGCGGTTCGGCGAAAGACCGGCGCTTTGCGGGGCTTACGGCCATATCAGGGTGGCGAGTTTCGGAACCCGCGCAGCAAAAAGGGCGATCCGAGGACCGCCCTTTTTCGATTGTTTCCAGCCGAACGAGCCGATCAGTTGGCCTGCTTCGCGGGGGGCTTGTCGGCGACAGGCGTGTTGTCGTTGGCGGCCTTGTCGTTGTCCGCCTTGTCGCCGCTGGCGGCGGGGCTCGGATTGACCTTGACGCCGTGCAGGAGGTCGTCGGCCATCTTCAGCGCCTTGTCGTCCTTGGCGTCGAGCGGGATGTAGGATTGCGAGCCGGTCTTCTCTTCGCCCTCGGCCACCTTGAGATGGCCGCGCAGCGAAGCCTCGCCCTTGGTGTCGACCTTGCCCTTCAGGTCATCAGGCACGTCCTGCACCACCTCGATGTCGGGAACGATGCCCTTGGCCTGGATCGATTTGCCCGAGGGCGTGTAGTAGCGCGCCGTGGTCAGGCGCAGCGCGCCATTGCCGGAACCGAGCGGAATGATGGTCTGCACCGAGCCCTTGCCGAACGAGCGGGTGCCGACCAGGGTCGCGCGCTTGTGGTCCTGCAGCGCGCCGGCAACGATCTCCGACGCCGATGCCGAGCCGCCATTGATCAGCACGATCACCGGCTTGCCTTTGGTCAGGTCGCCCGGATGGGCGACGCGACGCTGGGTTTCCTCTGCGTTGCGGCCGCGGGTGGAGACGATTTCACCACGCTCGAGGAAGGTGTCGGACACCGTCACGGCCTCTTCCAGCAATCCGCCGGGGTTGTTGCGGAGGTCGATGATGTAGCCCTTCAGCTTGTCGCCGATCTGGCTCTGCAGATTGGCGATTTCCTTCTTGAGGCCCTCGGTGGTCTGCTCGTTGAAGGTGGTGATGCGGATATAGGCGATATCGTCGGCCTCGACATGGGCGCGCACCGAGCGGACGCGGATGTTGTCGCGCACCAGCGTGACGTCGATCGGATTGTCCTGGCCCTTGCGGACGATGCGAAGCTTGATCTTGGTGTTGACGGGCCCGCGCATCTTGTCGACCGCCTGGTTCAGGGTGAGGCCCTGCACCGCTTCGTCGTCGAGATTGGTGATGATGTCGTTGGCCATGATGCCGGCCTTCGAGGCCGGCGTATCGTCGATCGGCGAGACCACCTTGATCAGGCCGTCTTCCATCGTGACTTCGATGCCCAGCCCGCCGAACTCGCCGCGGGTCTGCACCTGCATGTCGCGAAAACTCTTGGCGTCCATATAGCTGGAATGCGGATCGAGGCCGGACAGCATGCCGCTGATGGCGGATTCGACCAGCTTGCTGTCGTCAGGCTTCTCGACATAGTCGCTGCGGACGCGCTCGAACACGTCGCCGAACAGATTGAGCTGGCGATAGGTGTCGGCGGTCGCGGCACGCGCGCTCGAGCCCATGAACACCGAACGGGGCTGGGTCACGAACAGCATCGCCGCCGCGCCGGCAGCGGCGCTGAGGAGAACCAAAGTCGTCTTGCGCATCATCCGCGAACCTTTTCGCCTTCATTTGCGGCCCACCATGGACCTGGATCGATTGGAGTGCCGTCCTTACGGAACTCGATATAGAGCACGGGCTGACTCGCGCTGGACGCGATAATGGACGCGACCTGGGAGGTCGCCCCCATGGTCGCAACCGGCTCCCCCGTAAGTACAAACTGGCCGATGTTAACCGAAATGCGCTCCATCCCGGCGATCAGGACATGATACCCGCCCCCGGCATTGAGGATCAAGAGTTGTCCGTAGCTGCGAAATGGGCCCGCGTAAACAACCCAGCCATCACACGGGGTTGTGACCTGCGCGCCGGCCCTTGTTGCCAGGGAAATGCCTTTTTCGACGCCACCTGCGCCGTCGGAACCGCCGAAATCGCGAATTTTGGTGCCATTCACCGGCAAAGCGAACAGGCCTTTGGCCGATGCAAAGGCGATCGCCGGGCTGAGTCGGGACGGGTCCTTCAGCGCCCCCAGATTCGGCTTGCCGTTGAGGTTGGCGGGCGCCCCTTGCAGGCTGGCGGTCGCGGCCGCCTTCGCCGCCGTCTTCGAATCCTGTTCCATTTTCGCGATCAGGCCCTGCAGGCTGTCGACCTGCCGGGACAGCACGATGGCGCGCGCGCTTTCCGCCGCCATGTCCTTTTCGACCGAACTCTGCTGCCGCTGCCGCTCGTCGACCAGGGCCGCGAGCCGGGTCTGGTCGCCTTTGAGGTTGTCGCGATCGACCGCCAGCCGGTCGCGCTCAGTGGCGATGGTCTTGCGCAGCGCGACCAGTTCACCGAGGTCGCCGGCCAGTTTCTGCGCGCGTGCGCGCAGCTCCGGCACCACCGATCCGAGCAGCATCGCGGTGCGCAGCGATTGCAGCGCGTCCTCGGGCCGCACCAGCAGGGCCGGCGGCGAACGCCGGCCGGCGCGCTGCAAGGCGGCCAGCACTTCGACGATCTCGGAGCGGCGGGAATCCAGCGAACCGCGAATCGCCTGCTCGCGGGTGTCGAGCGGCCGCAGCCGCGCCTCGGCATCGCCGATCCTGGTCTCGACGCCGCGCACCTGGGCTGCGATGTCGATCAACTGCTGATTGAGCTTGCTGCGGTCCTGTCCAATCGACGCGATGTCGGCCTTGAGCTTCTCCTGGGCATCGGCGGCGCTCTTTTGCGCGGCGCGGGCGGCTTCGAGTTCCTGCTCGCGCTGCTTGATGGCGTCCGGGGCGGGGCTGGACGCAGGCGCCGGCGTCGTGGTTGCGGCGGGTGTCTGTGCGGGGATCTGGACTTGATTCTGGGCTTGCGCCATCGCGGCCAGCGGCGCGAGGCCGGCGAAGCCCGCCGCGAGCAATGCGATGGAAAGTGGAATCCGCAAACGATGCGCCTGACCGCGACGGGCGGTGTCGAAACGCGAATCGCTATCCGGATTTCGCTGCATCGAACCTTTTCAGTGCCTTCGTCGTTCGCGCCGGCGCGGCTCACGCGCGGTGATAGGGATGGCCGGCCAGGATGGTCGCAGCCCGATAAATCTGTTCCAGAAGCATGACGCGAACCATTTGATGCGGCCAGGTCGCCGAGCCGAATGCAAGCCTCAGTTTGGCCTTGCGCCGCAAATCGGGCGAAAGTCCGTCCGCGCCGCCGATGGCGAAAACGGCCTGGGCCGTGGCCTCGTCCCGCCAGCGGCCGAGATGCCGGGCAAAGCTAGCGCTGTCGAGGTTGTCGCCGCGTTCGTCCAGCGCCACCAGGATCGATTTTTCCGGGATCGCCGCCGAGATTGCCACGGCTTCTTCCGCGATCCGGGTCGCCGCGTCGCGCGCGCGGCTTTCGGGAATTTCATGGATCTCGAGGCCGCGAAAGCCGAGCTTGCGGCCGATGTCGTCGAAGCGCTCGCGATAGCGCTCGGCCAGCTCCCGCTCCGGGCCCTGCTTCAGCCGGCCGATGGCAACGACGACGAGGCGCATTAACGCACGTTACCATGCGTCGCAGCCGATTCGCATCGGCTCACGGTCTCAGATCGCCTTCGCCGCCGCCGGATCCTGCGTCCACAATCTTTCCAGATTGTAGAACTCGCGCACCTCGGGTCGGAAGACGTGCACGATCACGTCGCCGGAATCGATCAGCACCCAGTCGCAATTGGGCAAGCCCTCGACGTGGATGCCTTTGACGCCGTTTTCCTTGAGACCCTTGGTGACATTTTCCGCGATCGCGCCGACGTGGCGGTTTACCCGTCCCGTGGTGACGACCATGTAGTCGGAAAATGCCGATTTGCCGCGGAGGTCGATGGTGACCGTTTCTTCCGCCTTCATGTCGTCGAGGCGGGAGAGGATCAAGTTCAAGGTCTCGACGGCGGGCTGCGCCTTCAAGGCCTGCGCCTTTGTCGATGTTTTACGCGCCTTGGGCTTAACCGAACCCGACTTGGTTAAACCAGACTTGGGTAAAACAGACTTGGACAATACAGATGTGGCCAGGGACCATTCCTTTCACTGTATCGCGAACGCCGAATCCGGCGCCCGCCGACTATACTACGCATGTGGGGTTAATGGTTTCAATATTCCAGTAACCTTGGCTGCGTCACTTCCTCCAGCTGCCGTCCGGGTTCCTAAGTCCAGTAGACGACAGATTGAGCTTCATGCCCGTCAGGAATACCCATGCTGGCGCGCGCTGATCGGCGAGCTGGCCGGCCCTGTTCTCGGGAAGGCGATAATTCGCCAGCGCCTGCGCGGCCGGCGCGGCCAACGCGCGAAAGCTTTGCGGCGGGCGGTCGATGATCGCGATCGGCACCTCGGCGGCGATGCGCCGCCAGTTCTGCCAGCGATGGAACTGCGCGAGATTGTCAGCGCCCATGATCCAGACCAGGCGCAAGCCGGAGGTGCGGCGGCGCAGATATGTAATCGTGTCGAAAGTGTACCTGGTGCCGATGACAGCTTCGAGACAGCTGACGTCGATGCGCGGATCGTTGGCCATCCGGCGCGCCGCTTCGGCACGCTCGCCGAGATCGTGCAGGCCGTCGTGATCCTTCAGCGGATTGCCCGGCGTCACCAGCCACCACACCCGGTCGAGGTTCAGCCGCTTGATCGCAAACAGGCTGATGGCGCGATGGGCGGCGTGCGGCGGATTGAACGAGCCGCCGAGCAACCCGATCCGCATGCCCTGGGCATAGAGCGGAATCGCCTGCGCGACCGGACGCGATGCAACGGGCGCTTCTTTCAAGGAATCCACTGCATCCGCTTTGTTGTACTCACGGCCGTGTCTGTCCGGTGCCGTGGACGCGATATTTGAAGCTGGTCAATTGCTCGGCGCCGACCGGTCCGCGGGCGTGAAATTTTCCGGTGGCGATGCCGATTTCCGCGCCGAAGCCGAACTCGCCGCCGTCGGCGAACTGCGTCGATGCGTTATGCAGCACGATCGCCGAGTCGACCTCGTCGAGGAATTTTCGCGCGGTGCTGTCGTCTTCGGTCACGATCGCGTCGGTGTGGTGCGAGCCGTGCTTCTGAATATGCGCGATCGCTTCATCGATCCCATCGACCAGCTTCGCGGCGATGATGGCATCCTCATATTCGGTATCCCAGTCTTCCGCGGTGGCGGGCTTCACCCGCGCATCGATGCGTTGCACGGCGTTGTCGCCGCGCACTTCGCAGCCGGCCTCGATCAGCATCTCGACCAGCGGCTTGAGGTTCGTCTCCGCGCCGGCGCGATCGACCAGCAGCGTCTCGGCGGCGCCGCAGACTCCGGGACGGCGCATCTTGGCGTTCAGCACGATCGACTTCGCCATCTCCAGATCGGCGGCGTGATCGACATAGACGTGGTTGACGCCTTCGAGATGCGCGAATACCGGCACGCGCGCCTCCGCCTCGACCCGCGCCACCAGGCTCTTGCCGCCGCGCGGCACGATGACGTCGACGGCGCCGTTCAACCCGCTCAGCAGCAGTCCCACCGCCGCGCGGTCGCGGGTCGGCACCAGCGTGATCGCCGCGTCGGGCAATCCGGCCTCGCGCAGTCCCTGCACCAGGCAGACATGGATTTCGCGGCAGGAGCGGAAACTGTCGGAGCCGCCGCGCAGGATCACGGCATTGCCGGATTTCAGGCACAGCACGCCGGCGTCGGCGGCGACATTGGGACGGCTTTCGAAGATCACCGCGACCACGCCGAGCGGCACCCGGACGCGCTCGATGGTCATGCCGTTCGGCCGCTGCCAGCTCTCGGTCACGCGGCCCACGGGGTCGGGGATGTCGCGCACGGTCCGGATGCCGTCAGCCATCGCGTCGATGCGCGCCTGCGTCAGCGTCAATCGGTCGATGAAGGCCTGGGTTGCGTCATTGCCGCGGGCCTCGGCGACGTCCTCGGCATTGGCGGCGAGGATCGCGGATGCGTGGCTGCGGATCGCGCGCTCCATCGCATCGAGCGCGCGGTTTTTCTGCTCCGGCGAGGCGAGGCTGAGCACCCGCGCGGCGGCGCGCGCCTGCGCGCCCAGCCCGGCCATCAGGCCCGGCAGGTCGTTTCCGTCGATGGCTTTTAGCGGCGCGCTCATATCGGTCCCGGCGTCAATCTAGCCATTTCGTAGCACGGAAATCACAGGGAAATCCACGTCCGGCAGGGTGCCGCGGCGGCATGGCTGACGGTCGGCCAATGGCCCAATCGAAGATCCGGGCAACGAGTCATCGCCGGCTTGCGTAGCCTTCAAATATCATTAAATATCATTTTATGATACTTCGGGAGCAGGCCATGGCGACAAGTTACAGCATCGGTAAACACTTCGAAGAGGTGATCGAAAACCTGATCGACGGCGGTCGTTACAGCACCGCCAGCGAGGTTATTCGCGAAGGCTTGCGGCTGGTCGAGGAGCGCGAAGAGACCCGTAAGGCCAAGCTCGAGGCGCTACGCGCCGAAATTCAGAAGGGTCTTGATAGCGGCCCGGCCGAAGAGGTCGGTGACATGTTCGCGCGGATCAAGGCCGAAGGACGCAAGCGTCTGGCGGCAAAGAATGGCAAATGAGCCGCGCAAGAGTCCTCAAACAGAAATTGACCTGACGGCAATTTGGGATTTCATCGCACGCGATAATGTACGGGCTGCGGACAGTCTATTGGTTCGAATTGAAGCGGCATTCAACATGCTGGCGGCAAACCCCCTTGCGGGGCGTGCGCGCGATGATCTTGCCCCCGCGATTCGCAGCTTCCCGGTCGGAAACTACATCATCTTCTATCTTCCGCGATCTGACGGCATCGAAGTCGTTCGCGTACTTCACGGCCGTCAGGATATTGATTCCGATGATATGCGATGATGTCAGGTTGGATCGGTCTGGCGCGGACCGCTCACCACGAGGTCATCGCGGTGGATCATTTCCGCCCGCCCGCTGATGCCGAGGATGGCCATCACGTCCGGCGAGGAACGGCCCTTGATCTTGTCGGCCTCCTCGGCGTCGTAGGCGACGAGGCCGCGGCCGATCTCATGGGTGTCGGGGCCGCGCACCACCACGGCATCGCCGCGGGCGAACTGGCCGTCGATCCGGATCACGCCGGCCGGCAGCAGGCTTTTGCCGGCGCGCAGCGCGTTGACCGCGCCGGCATCGATGGTCAGCGTGCCCTTCGGCTCCAGCGAGCCTGCGATCCAGCGCTTTCGCGCGGTGACGGGATTGGCCGGGGTCAGGAACCAGGTGCAGCGGCCGCCATCCGCGATCGCCTGCAGCGGATGCTCGATCTTGCCGGACGCGATCAGCATATGGGTGCCGGCGGTGGTGGCGATCTTGGCCGCCTCGATCTTGGTGTACATGCCGCCGCGCGACAATTCCGATTCGGCGGCGCCCGCCATCGCCTCGATATCCGAGGTGACGGACTCCACGATCGGAATCAGCCTTGCGTTCGGGTTGCGGCCGGGCGGCGCGTCATAGAGGCCGTCGATATCCGACAGCAGGATCAGCAGATCGGCGCTGGCCATGGTGGCGACGCGCGCGGCGAGGCGGTCATTGTCGCCATAGCGGATTTCATTGGTGGCGACCGTGTCGTTCTCGTTGATCACGGGCACCGCGCGCCATTCCAGAAGCTTTGCGATGGTCGAGCGCGCGTTGAGATAACGGCGGCGCTCCTCGGTGTCCTGCAAGGTCACGAGAATCTGGCCGGCGCCGATGCCGTGATGCCCGAGCACCTCCGACCAGATCCGCGCCAGCGCAATCTGTCCCACCGCCGCCGCGGCCTGGCTTTCCTCGAGTTTCAGGGTGCCGCGCGGCAATTTCAACTTGCTGCGTCCCAATGCGATCGAGCCCGACGACACGATCAGCAGTTCGCGGCCTTCCTTGTGCAGCTTGGCCAGATCGTCCGCCAGCGCGGTGAGCCACGACGCCCGCACTTCGCCGGCGTCGGAATCGATCAGCAGCGACGAGCCGACCTTGACGACGATGCGGCGGAATTTTTTTAAAGAGGGACCGGCCATGACGTGACTTGTAGCAAAGATTTGGGACGAAAGTCGCGGAAGAAGGGCAGGAGTTTTAGCGTAATCGTCAGCCTTAACCCCTCACCCGGATCACGTCCTGCGATGCGATCCGACCTCTCGCCATGGGAGAGGTGAAGGTTGAAACGTCGCGCCGCGGATCAAACGATCAGCCCATCACGAAGGCGTTGAGCTTGTTGCCGTCGAGGTCCCGGAAATAGCCGGCGTAAAACCCGCCTTCGCCGCGCGGGCCGGGAGGACCTTCATCGGTGCCGCCGAGCGCGAGCGCGAGCTGGTAGATGCGGTCGACCTGGGCCCGGTCCTTGGCGGCCAATGCTACCATCACGCCATTGCCGACCGTCATCGGCTTGCCGTCGAACGGCGCGGTGACGCCGAGGCCAGCGCCGCCATCGGGCGATCCCCAGGCGACAAAAGTGTCGGATTCCATGAAGCGTCCGATTCCCATTTCGGCGGCGATCTTGTCGTAAAAGGCGGCCGACTTCTTGAGGTCCCTGGTGCCCAATGTGACATAGCCGATCATCGACATCTCCCTCGTGATTTTTTGCAGGAATGCTGCAGTTTTGCAGCCGCGTGCTATCAGCGCAAGCTGGCTTCGAACCAAATCAGCCTTGCGGCGTCGACGGCGCCCACGGCTCGGTCTGCGCCGCGCTCTTGGCCTTGAGAGATACCGGCGCTTCGCCGATCACGTCCACCAGCGCCCGCAGCGCTTCCTTGACGCCTTCGCCGGTGGCGCCCGAGATCAGCAGCGGGGTCTTTTTCGACGCGCGCTTCAGCCGGTCCTTTTGCTTCTTGATCTCGTCCGGGTCGACGGCGTCGATCTTGTTCAGCGCGACGATTTCGAGTTTTTCCGCAAGCTGCCCTTCATAGGCATCGAGCTCGGTGCGCACCGTCTTGTAGGCCTTCCCGGCATGTTCGCAGGTCGCGTCAACCAGATGCAGCAGCACGCGGCAGCGCTCGACATGGCCGAGGAAACGGTCGCCAAGGCCCGCGCCTTCATGCGCGCCCTCGATCAGGCCCGGAATATCCGCCAGCACGAACTCGCGGCCGCCGGAATTGACCACGCCAAGTTGCGGATGCAGCGTCGTGAACGGATAGTCGGCGATCTTGGGCTTTGCGGCGCTGACCGCGGCGAGGAAGGTCGACTTGCCGGCGTTGGGCAGGCCGACGAGGCCGGCGTCGGCGATCAATTTCAGGCGCAGCCAGATCCAGCGCTCCTCGCCTTCCTGGCCGGGATTGGCGTTGCGCGGCGCGCGGTTGGTCGAGGTCTTGAAATGCGCGTTGCCGAAACCGCCATTGCCGCCTTCGGCGAGCACGAATTTCTCGCCGAGCGTGGTGAAATCGTGGATCAGCGTTTCGCGATCCTCATCGAAGATCTGGGTGCCGACCGGCACTTTCAGCACGATCGCCTTGCCATTGGCGCCATGGCGGTCCTTGCCCATGCCATTGGTGCCCTTCTGCGCCTTGAAGTGCTGCTGGTAGCGATAATCGATCAGCGTGTTGAGGCCGTCGACCACTTCGATCACGACATCGCCGCCGCGGCCGCCATTGCCGCCGGAGGGACCGCCGAACTCGATATATTTCTCGCGGCGGAACGCCACGCAGCCGTTACCGCCGTCGCCGGAGCGGATGTAGACCTTGGCCTCGTCGAGGAATTTCATGGGTTCACCGTAGCGTTTTCGAGCGAAGTGGGTACCGGTTCGCGTGAAGAAAACGCGTCAAAAGGTAAGTAGGGCAGGGCGGCTGGTGCGGCAACCCTCAACGAGCCTTCAATTGCCGAAAAGCCTTAATTTTCGGGGCTTTTTCGAGGCGTTTTACGATTTGGCCGGCCGGCGGCGGATCAGGAATTTCTGCATCCCCTCCAGCACCAGCTCCTTGCGCTGGTTGAACACGGTCGAGCGCAGGGTCACGACCCCAGTGGTCCGCCCGGGCACCAACTCGGTCACCTCGAGCGCGGGGTAGATGGTGTCGTCGGCATAGACAGGTTTGAGGAATTTGCTCGACTGTTCGAGGAAGCCGATCAGCGATTCCTCGACGAGATATGGGAACAGGCCGGCGCCGGGCGCGGTGTGGACCAGGGTCTGGAAGCCGTGCGCCAGCAGATGCGGCATGCCGCGGGCGCGGCAATATTCGACGTCGTAATGCACCGGATGGGCATCGCCGCTCGCGGTCTGGAACGCCGCGAACACCGCCGACGTCATGGTGCGGCTCGGGATCACAAAACGCTCGCCGAGCACAAAATCCTCGAACCAGCGCTGCTCCGGCACCATGCGGTGTTTTGTCGGGTCGAACTCGGTCATGGCGGGTTTCCGGTTATCTGGGTTGACGCAAGTGCAGCCTCATGGTGAGGAGGCGCGTTAGCGCCGTCTCGAACCATGAAGAGGAACGTAGCATCCTTCGAGACGCGGCCAAAAGGCCGCTCCTCAGGATGAGGTCGTGTTCTGGATGACTCTGCTCTCGAAAATCTCTCCCCAGATCGACGAACGCTCGGCGCGGCTGGCCGGCATCGGGCTGATGCTGCTGTCGATCTCGATGTTCTCGTTCGGCGATGCGCTCGGCAAATACATCGTCGCGACCTATTCGGTCGGGCAGCTGCTATGGCTGCGGGCCTGCGCCGCGCTGATCGTGCTGCTGCCGCTGATGTGGCGGCAGCGCAGGGAATTCACTCGGCTGGAGCGGCCCTGGCTGCAATTGCTGCGCACCGTGCTGTCGACGCTCGAGGTCGCGGCGTTCTTCCTCGCCACCGTCTACCTGCCGCTCGCCGACGTCGTCACCTATTACCTGGCGTGTCCGATCTTCGTCACGGCGCTGTCGGCGACCCTGTTGCGCGAGCAGGTTGGGTGGCGGCGCTGGAGCGCGATCCTGATCGGCTTCTGTGGCGTCGTGATCGCGCTGCGGCCGTCGTCGCAGACCGTGAGCTGGCCGGCGCTGATCGCGCTCGGCGGCAGTTTTTCGTTCGCGATATTGATGCTGACCACACGGATGCTGCGTGCGACGCCCGACATCGTGCTGGCGTCGTCGCAATTCGTCGGCACCTTCCTGCTGGGCGCATTGATGTCGCCGATCGGCTGGGTGACGCCGAGCTTTGCCAGCCTCGGCCTGTTCGCGGCTGCGGGGTGCATTTCGGTCAGCGCGCTGTTGTGCGTCAACCGCTCGCTGAAACTCGCGCCCGCCAGCGTGGTGGTGCCGTATCAATATTCGATGATCGTGTGGGCGGTGATGTTCGGTTACGTCGTGTTCGGCGACGTGCCGTCGATGGCGACGATTATCGGCGCCGCCATTATCATCGCCGCCGGGTTTTACATTTACCTGCGCGAGCGCGATCTCGGCAAGGAGACGGTGGCCAGTCCGCCGGTGTGAGGCCTCTTCCCCTCTCCCCTTGTGGGAGAGGGTGGATCAATCTCGCGAAGCGAGATTGAGACGGGTGAGGGGTAGCCACGAGTCTCAGCGTTTGTGGCTACCCCTCATCCGGCGCTTCGCCTTCCCTTCTCCCACAAGGAGAGAAGGGAATGCGTCGCGTTCTTTGAAGCTACCTCGCCCTTCTTGTCGAACTGCCCCAGTTCTTCAGCGACGACCAGACGCCGCGCGAAAGCCTGAAGCAGTCGACCGGGGTCGAGGAGCCCAGCGCCTCGAAGCGGTGCAGTTCGACGCCGCTCCACTGGAAGCCGCATTTCTCCAGGATGTTGCGCGACGACGGATTTGCCACGCGCGCGCCGGAGATCAAATGCTCGACGTCGAATTCCTCAAAGGTGAAGTCGATCACCGCGCGCGCGGCCTCGGTGCCAAAACCCTGGCCCCAATGCTCGACGCCGAGCCAGTAGCCGAGTTCGGGCGTCCCCGGCTGACGCCAGTCGATGCCGACCACGCCGATCGGCACGAAATTGTTCTCGATCAGGAACACGGTTTCGCGCGGGTCGTCGGCCAGCGCGCGGACGAACTCCACGGCATGGTCCTGGGAGTAGGGATGCGGCAGGCGACGGGTGTTTTCCGCAATGCGGCGGTCGTTGGCGAGCAACGCAATCGCTTTTACGTCCGCGAGCGTCGGCCGGCGCAGCGCCAGCCGTTCGGTCTCGAGGACGCAGCCTCTCGCCTCGCGCAATGACGGTGTTGGAATGTCCTGCAACATCTCGGGCTCCTGAATGCGAAACGACGCGCAACAAAAAGGGGAAGCTGGTTTCCCGCCTCCCCTTTGGAGCCTTCTGGCGCTCCGCCGGTTCAACAGGACCCGGCGGACGCGATGTGTCCACCGTTTACTCGGCCGCGGCTTCCGTCATCGGGAGCACCGAGATGAAAGTGCGGCCGTTGGCTTTTGCACGAAACTCGACATGGCCTTCGACCTTGGCGAACAGAGTATGATCGGTACCCATGCCGACATTAAGGCCGGGGTGCCAGGTGGTGCCGCGCTGACGCGCGAGGATGTTGCCGGGGATCACATGCTCGCCGCCATAGGCCTTGATCCCGAGGCGCTTGCCCGCCGAATCACGACCGTTACGCGATGAACCGCCTGCTTTTTTGTGAGCCATGGCCCGTCTCCAACTTCTGCTTAAGTTCTAGATCAATTCCTTGACGGAATTATTCCGATTTATTTCTCGTTTGTCGCGATCACTTCAAATTTTATTTTGAAGCGATCACTTTTTGTCGCTTTCGCCCTTTGCCGCGGGCTTTTTCGCCGCCGACTTCTTGTCCGGCGCCGGTTTGGCGCGCGGTTTAGCCGCAGGCTTTGCCGAAGTCTTGGCGGCGGGGGCCTTTTTCGCGGGCGCCTTCTTGGCGGCCTTCGGGGCCTCGTCGTCGCCGTCGGCTTCGGGCTGCACCACCACCTTCTCGCGCTTCGGGCGCGGGCCGATGGTCGGCTTGTTGTCGTTGGTCAGGATCTCGGTGATGCGAAGCACCGTGATCTCGTCGCGATAGCCGCGCTTGCGCTTGGAATTCTTGCGACGGCGCTTCTTGAACGAAATCACCTTGGGGCCGCGCTTGTGCTGCAGCACTTCGGCCGCAACGGAAGCGCCCGCCACCGTGGGCGTGCCCAGCACCGGCGATTCACCGCCGACCAGCAGAACTTCGCCAAGCTGCACGATCGTTCCGACATCGCCGGCGATCTTGCCAATCTCGAGCACATCATCCGGAACGACGCGGTATTGCCTGCCGCCGGTTTTGATGACTGCGAACATCGTTTTGTTCCTTCGTGTTCGATCCCGGCCTCGGCGTCATTCCCTTTGGGGGAAGTCTCCGGGCCGGCTTTTTCTTCAGTCGTTATGGGTTCAATTTTCGCGCGAACTCGAAAGAGCGCGCAAAAACAAACAGCGCAGGAAAACCCGCGCCGGATTGGCCGGACTTATAGCGGGCAGGGAGGCCAAGTCAAGAAGAAGCTGGCCGAAACGAGCCAAAATCCTAGCGGTTTAGGCTGTTTTGCCGCTTTGGCCGGGTTTTGCCGGACCAAAAGCGGCCGATGAAACAAACCGGTTCCCAGGCGGTTGTCACCGCGGTTCCGCGACCTGCAAGGGGCAAAATGGCTGAGGAAATTCTGAAAACCACGGGCATCGCCCATCACGGCGCCGCCCGGCTGCCGTCGGTCGAGGTCGACAGCTTCAACATCGAGTTGAAGGACGATGACGGCTTTCTCGGCGACCGCGCCAGCAAGGGCGCGTTCCGCAAGATCCTGGACGGTCTGCGCAAGCCGCTGAAGAAGGAAGGCGAGGACCCGCTCGGCAAGAAGGCGGCGCAGGACATCGCCAAGAGCGAGCTCGATGCCGCGCTGATCGGCGACGATGTCATGGCCGCCGCGCTGGTGCACAGCGCGATCGAGGAGTTCGCCCAGGAACTGGCCTATGTCACCGGGCGATTCCTGAAATCGAAAGCCTGGGCCGACACCGAGCGCATCGTGGTCGGCGGCGGCTTCAGGCAGAGCCGGGTCGGCGAAATCGCGATCGCGCGCACCGACATCATGCTGAAGGCGGAAGGTTTTAAGGTCGACCTGGTGCCGATCCGCTTCGATCCCGACGAGGCGGGGCTGATCGGCTGCCTGCACCTGGCGCCGTCGTGGATTTTCGAGGCCTATGACTCGATCCTCGCGGTCGATATCGGCGGCACCAATATCCGCTGCGGCGTGGTCGAAACCCGCTGGAAAAAGGCCCCCGACCTGTCCAAGGCCGAGGTGCGCGAGTCCGAACTCTGGCGCCATGTCGACGACGAGCCCACGCGCGAGGGCGCCGTGAAACGGCTGGTCAAGATGCTGAAGGATTTGATATCCGCGGCGGAAAAAGACGGCCTCAAACTCGCGCCGTTCATCGGCATTTCCTGCCCCGGCGTGATCAACGCCGACGGCTCGATCGAGAAGGGCGCGCAGAACCTGCCGGGCAATTGGGAGAGCAGCAAGTTCAACCTGCCGGCGAGCCTGGTCGAGGCGATTCCTGTGATCGGCGATCACGACACCGCGGTGCTGATGCACAATGACGGCGTGGCGCAGGGCCTTTCCGAAGTTCCCTTCATGCAGGACGTCGAACATTGGGGCGTGCTGACCATCGGCACCGGGCTGGGCAACGCGCGCTTCACCAACCGCAAGAAGGACAACGGCAAGGACAAGAAAGAGGACAAGAAGGAAAAGGCCAAGGACGAGAAAAAGGACGACAAGGACAAGAAAGAGAAGAAGGGCAAGGACTGAGCGCGCCCTGATCCGGTTCCCGGGTAACCTTGACCGGTTAGGTTAAAACCGGGATCGCGTTGCCGAGCGCGGGCTTATCGCTACCGTGGCCGGCGTCGCTCCACTGGCCCGCGAAGCCGCACTTCCTGGCCGGAATTTCAATGTGGCGGCACGGGACCGCCGGTTTTTACCGCGTCTGGCGGTCCCACCTTTTCCTGGGGCAACGAACCCCTTTCGTCATGGCCGGGCATAGCCGTCCAAAGGACCGCGTCGCTTCCGCTCGCAAGCCCGGGCATGACGAGGCACGAACTGCCCGAATTTGCCACCCCTGCCGCTTGTCTGTCCCCCCGTCCTCGCCTAGAACTCGCCCCGACCGCGGTGACCCAAATCACCCATCATGGCGCCTGGAGAGGTGGCAGAGTGGTCGAATGCACCGCACTCGAAATGCGGCATAGGTGCAAGCCTATCGGGGGTTCGAATCCCTCCCTCTCCGCCAAGCATCAGATTGTCCAGCCCGGACACATCGGTAACGGAACGTACCTAAGACATGGGTGACAACCTCGTGCCGAACGGGTTGTCGAGGGGTTGCAGGGTTTTGGCATCGCCGTGCCGCCGGTGCCAGAAAACAAGTCAATCAATCACGACCGAAAGCCCCAGACCGCGAACCCGATCGCGGCAAACGCGATCAGCAAGAATACTAAGATCGCCAGTGGGCCTTCCGCTTCACCCTCAATGACTCGGAAGATTTTGACGGCTAGCCGCTGTTTGGTTGGCATGGTGGCCTCGGGAGAATCGAATGAGGCTAGCCAATGTCACCACATCGGCAGGCCGATCAACGTACTCGGATGAAGTTTGCATCCGCTCGGCGGACGTTAAGCAAGCCAGCGACCCGTCAACCGCTACCGAAGGCGCTATTTGCTCGAAACCATGCGTGATCGTCCCCGGGTTATTGCAAGTTGTCACAAAAAATGCCATATAAATAAGGCAGCTGGAGTGGCAAAATGTCGACTATCAAAAAACCGGGTTTGTCCGAACCCTCCCGGGCGTACTCCCCGAAAATCAGGGGAAGGTCCGCCGCTGCCGGCAAGACGAAGACTAAAGCCGCCGTTCGCACGATCCGCCCGGATGGGCCGAAGCAAACCGAATCTAGCGGCGCCCACCTCGTGATGTCATTCCTGGATGCGAAGGGCCGCGTGTCCGTGGATCGTGTGGCGAAGCGTTTTGGGATGTCCAAGATGCAGTTGGCCGAGACCATCGGCCTCACGCGGGAAACCGTGTATCGCGCGGCGCGCCTGGAGGCTCCCAAGACACAGGCGCGTGCGACCGAGATGCTGGAAATTGTCGGCCGTGTTGCGGACTGGGCCGGCGGCGAAAAGCAGGCGCTGGCCTGGTACCGCGCTGAACCGATCGCGGCGTTTGGCGGCCGCACGGCCGAGTCGCTTGTGAAAGAAGGCAAGGCGTCCGCCGTTCGCGATTATCTCGATCATGTGGCAACAGGCGGCTTTGCTTGAGGTGGGCAGGGACGTGCTATCGAGCGCACGATCCCAGATGGGCATGGTCACCGCTATCGGGCGACGGAGCGGCTGCCAAAGGCGGACGGTTCAATCCTGTCGGCACTCCGGCGCTGTATCTCGCTTTGACGGCCGAAGGCATGCTCGTGGAGATGGGGCATGGGTTTGCCCACCGTTTCGATCCCCTGACGATTTGCAGCTATAACGTCGACGTCGATGACATCGTCGATCTGCGGACCGATTCAGGGCGTGCAGCCGAAAACATCGACATCGCATCCATGGGATGTCCATGGGCGTATGATCTGGCGAATGGCAAGACACCCGCGTCCTGGGACGTGGCAAAGTCGCTGATCGCGAAGGGCGCGGCTGGAATCCTGACGCCGTCGTTTGCCGCAGGAGCCCGGCCGGACATGGTCAATCTCGTTTTGTGGCGATGGGGGCCTGATTTGCCGCACAAGGTCGAGGTGCATGATCGCAGTGGAAGGCTGCCCAAGGATCAGTTGTCCTGGTCGTGACGCGCTTCAAGGCATCGCGGCGTACATGATCTTCTGTTCGATTCGCGGCAGCAGCGTCGAGTTCGGCGACGATGCGGCCGATGCGCGACACCAGAATGCGGTCAAATGCAACGCGCGGACGCCGCGGCTACTTGGCGTATTTGCCTGATAGCTGCGGCGTGATGTCGGGATAGAGGCCCGCGGTCTTTTCCCTGGCCTCTTCGTGCATCTGCAGGCGGGTCTTGCGCGCCCAGGTCCGCTTCAGGTCGTCCTTGACGCCGAACTTCAACCGGCCGAGACCTTCGGTTTCCAGCTCGATCATGTCGCCGTCCATGAATGGATTGAGGCCGCGGTGATTGGTGCCGGTGGCGACGATGTCGCCGGGCAGCAGCGTGTGGATCGACGACAGCCAGGCAATGCACTTGCCGATCTTGTGGCCCATATCGTTGGTATTGAAGTTCTGCATCAGCACGCCGTTGTTCCACAGCCTGATCTGCAGTCTGTACGGATCCCTGATCTCGTCCGATGTGACGAGCCAAGGGCCGATCGGCGCGAAGGTGTCGCGGCTCTTCATCTGAAAAAACACGTTGCTCGCCGGCCCCAGGCCGCGCGCCGAACCGTCGATGAAGTTCATGTAGCCGAACACGTAGTCCATCGCCTCGGCTTCGCTGACATGGCGGCACTTCCTGCCGATCACCACCGCGATCTCGGCCTCGCCCTCGAAGGCCGAGGCCGGGACATCCGGCAGCACCATGGTGTCGCCATGTCCGATGATCGCGCCCGGCGATTTGTGGAAGGCGTTGATCGGCGCCGGCGCGCTGCGCGTGCCGTCTTCCATGTAGTTGACCGCCATGCAGTCGATCGTGCGCGGGCCCGGCACCGGCGGACGCATGCGCACGCCCGACACCGGCACTCCGGCGCCGCGCGCCACGGCCGCTTCGATCCGCGGCTTGTAGCTGCCCCAATGCTCGATCAGCCCGTTCATCAGATCGCCCGGGCCGCTATGCGGGATGTCCTTGACCGCGTCGCTGACATCGACCACGGCGTCGCCCTTCAGCACGCCGAGCCTGAAATCATCGAAATAGACCAACTTCATCGCGCGCTCCCACCCGTCGTCACAGCTTTGCGTTCATGGTTATCGTCAAAGCTATACTGCGCTTGCGCGTGCTGGCAAACCCTGTTGTGTTCCATCCGCCTGCACATCGGGGTGCGGTTCGAGAAGCAATCGCGAGCAGCAACTTCATCACCCAACCGTCTCGCCATGATCCACCACCGCCCAAGCCGCGCTCTGCGGCACGGTGACGGTCACGTTATCACCGACGGCGTAGCCGCCGAAGGCGGGGGCGTCGACGTTGAGCCGGCCCTGTTCGGTCTCAACGAAGATCGAGCGGGTCGCGCCGCGGAAGATGGTGTGTGCGATCCGTCCGGACCAGCGCAGTCCGTCGGCATCGGCGCCGTTGGACGCGATGCGGATATCCTCCGGCCGCACCATCACGGTGACGGGCCGTCCCGCCGGCACTTCGGTGGCAGCCTGGCAGCGCCCGCGCCAGCCCTGGCCGACAACGTCGAGCCGCACCCGGCCGCCGTCGATGCGGGCGCAGGCTTCCACATTGGCGGTCAACAGGTTCGGCGTGCCGAAAAATCCGGCGACCGTGCGGTTGGCGGGATAGCGATAGATTTCTTCGGGGTGGCCGACCTGCTGAATGCGGCCGCGGTCCATCACCACCACGCGGTCGGACAGCGCCATCGCTTCGGCCTGATCGTGCGTGACATAGAGCGTGGTCATGCCGAGCCGCTTCTGGATCGACCGAAACTCATCGCCCATCTGCAAACGCAGCTTGGCGTCGAGGTTGCTCAGGGGTTCGTCGAGCAGCAGCACCTTGGGTTCGAACACCAGCGCGCGCGCGATCGCGACGCGCTGTTGCTGGCCGCCGGACAGTGCCGGCGCGGGACGCTCGGCAAAGCTCTCCATCTCGACCAGCCGCAGTGTCTTGAGAACGCGGTCACGAATTTCGTCGGTGGGGCGGCGGCGCACGCGCAGGGGATAGGCGACGTTCTCGAACACCGTCATGTGCGGCCAGATCGCGTAGGACTGGAACACCATGCCCAAGCGACGGCGCTCCGACGGCACGAACACCCGCGAGGCGGCGTCGCTGACGACTTCATTGTCGATGCTGATGCGGCCGCCGGTGTTCTGCTCGAGCCCCGCCACCATGCGCAAGGTCGTGGTCTTGCCGCAGCCGGACGGGCCGAGCAGGGTGACGAACTCGCCTTGCGCCACCCGCAGATCGACGTCGTTGACGGCGACGAACTCGCCGAAGTGCCGGCTCACCTTTTCAAGCACCACGTCAGACATCGAACACCCGATCCATCCATAGCGTTTTCGAGCGAAGTGGCGCCCGGTTCGCGTGAAGAAAACGCGTCAAAGTTAAAGCGCGCCGACCCATTTGCGGATCACGCGAAGCTGCACCCACCTGAACACGATCACCATCGCCATCATCAACAGGCCGATCACGCTGACCTGCTCGGCGTTGCCATTGGCCCACAGTTTCAGCAGCACCACCGACAGCACTTCGGAATCGACGGAGTAGAGCAGCACGGAGGCGCTGAGTTCGCGCATGATGCCGAAGAACACCAGCACCCAGCCGACGGCAAAGGACGGCCACACCAGCGCGATCATGATGCGCTGCATGGTCTGCAGCCAGCTCGCGCCGTGCACGCGCGAGCATTCCTCGAGGTCGAACGACAATTGCGCGTAGGCGCTGGACATCACCCGCACCGACAGCGGGGTGCCGAGCGAGATGTAAGCGAGCAGCAGCGCCCAGATCGTGCCGTAGATCGGAATCGCGTGCGGCAACAGCGCAAAACCCCAGAGGAATCCGACGCCGAGCACGATGCCCGGCATCATCCAGGGCAGCCACGCCATCGCGTCGATCAGGCGTCGGCCGCGCCATCTGGTGCGCACCGAGATATAGGCGACGATGCCGCCGAGCCCCATGGTCAGGGTCGCGCCCATGAAGCCGAGCAGCATGGTGTTGCGAAAACCGTGCCAGAACTCGCCGCTGCCGAAGACTTCGCGGTAATGATCGAGCGTCAGCATGTCCCATTCGTAGAAGCCGAAGAACTTGAAGAACGATCCGATCAGGAGCTGGCCGACCGGCAGCACCACGGTGATGACGAAGAACAGCACGCAGAAGGCAAAGGTGGCCCAGCGCCATTTGCCGAGCTTCATTACCGCCGGCGAATAGCCCTTGCCGGTCACGGTCTGGAAACTGCGGCCGCGCAAAAGACCCCATTGCAAGAGGATGATCAGGAACATCAGCGCCATGATCACGAAGCTGATCGCTGTGGCGTATTGATATTGCGGCGGCGAGCGCTGGTTGATGGAATCGTAGATGTCGGTGGTGATGACGTGGATGTTGGCGGGCGAGCCGAAGAACAGCGGCGATTCGAAGTTCTCGATGCCGCGCATGAAACTCAGGATGGTGGCGCCGGTCAGCGCCGGCAGCATCAGCTTCAGCGTGACGGTGAAGAAGGTCCGCAACCGCGTCGCGCCGCACATCCGTGCGGCTTCCTCGAGGCTCGGGTCCATGGCGCGAAACGCGTCGACGATCAGCAGGAACAGGAACGGCACGGCATATTGCGTCATGTGCCAGATCACGCCGCCATAGGAATAGACGTTGATCGGCGAGGTCGTGGAGCCCGTGATCCCCTGGTAGAGCTGGTTGAGCAGGCCGACCTGCGGATTGCCCAGCATGCCCCAGGCCATCGCGGTCAGGATCGGCGGAATGAAGAACGGCAATGTCACCAGCACTTCGAGCGAGCCGCGGAACGGGGTGTCGGTACGCGCCAGGATCCAGGCAAGAAACACGGCGAGGAACACCGACGGCACCGTCTTGGCCAGCGAGATGCCGACGGTATTGAGCAGGACCAGAAGATTGCGCTGGGTGAAAATGTCGCGATAGCCGTCGAGATTGAAGACGCCGGCCGCTCCCGGCGGCGTCGAATGCAGGCTGCCATAGAGCAGCATCGACAGCGGGTAGACCGTCAGGAAGGCGAGCAGCAAAGCCAAAAGCGTCAGGCCGATGAAGCGGCCGGCCGGCGTCCCGCCGGACCACGGCCACCGCGCGGCGGCGCGCGATCGCGATGGCGCCGTCACCAGTTCCGATACGCGGTTGTCGGCCGAAAGCGTCATCGCCTCACTATCTCAGGGATAGAGCTTTCGCGCGAGCGCCATCATGCCCGGCCGTTCGGACAGTTGGGCCGGCCCGATCAGTTTTGCATTCGCGAACGGTTTGGCGTCGGCATCGGCCTTGTCGGCCGCCGCCTGCACCACCGGCAGCATCCAGCCATTGGCGTAGGCCAGTTGGGAATCGACGCTGAGGAAATGCTGCATGAACAGCCGCGCCGCGTTCGGATGCGGCGCGCTCTTCAGCATCGCCATGTCCATCTGCGCGTAGGGCGCGCCCTCCTTGGGGATCACCACCTTGACCGGCAGGCCCTTGAGGTCGGAGGCGAGAGCGAACACCTGGGTGATGTAGACCGGGTATTCGCCGCGCGCGATCCGGCGGGCGTCGTTGCGTATGTCGCGGCTGAACACCGGTTTCTGCTCGGCGAGCTTTTCGTTGAACTCGGCGCCCATGGTCTTCTGCAGGATGGCGAACAGGGTGTTGCCGCTGCCGAGCGGCCGCATGTCGTCCGACAGCAGCTTGCCTTTCCATTTGGGGTCGGTGAGGTCGTTCCAGCTTGTCGGGATGTCGGCGTCCTTGACCAGCCTGGTGTTGATCAGGATGCCCATCGGCTGGACGTAGGCAGGGGCGCTGTAGTCGGTGACCTTGAACGGTGGGCGGATGTTCGCGGCGTTGGGGATCTGTGGCAGCTTCTGGATGAAGTCGCCATTCTTGAGCTGCTCCTCGATCATGGTGGTGGACACGATCTCGGTATCGCCGAGGAAACGCCCGGCGGATTGCTCGGTCCTGATGCGCTCGACCAGCTCGCTGGCGCGCAGATCGAGGCTGTCGACGGAAATGCCGTATTTCTGCTCGAAGGATTTGACCACCGCCTGGAAATACGGCGCGCCGGCGGACATGTTGTAGAGGACGAGCTTGCCTTCCTTTTTCGCCGCAGCGACGACGTCGTCCCACGACGCATCCTGTGCCGAGGCCGGAACGGTGGTCGCGGCAAACAGCGCGATCAGTGCAAGTGCCTTGATGGTCTTCAGCAAGATTCCCTCCGTCACTTCATTATTGCGCGACCGAAATCCGATCAGCTATCGGACTTCGGTCACGGCATATGATTTGGTCGCATCGGTTTGTTGAGCCGGACGATCGGCATCAATCGATGGCCGGTCGGAGTAGCCGCGTCACGGATAGATCTGCTTTGCAAGCGTCAGCATTTTATCCATCTTTGCCGCGTCGGTGGTGCCGAGCAGTTTCGACTGCTCCAGTTTCGCGATCTCGGGATCGACCTTGGAGACGACGCCGGCGATGGTCGGCAGCAGGCCGAGATCGGCGTACAACTGCTGCATCCTGTCGCCGATGCAATATTCCATCAGCAGCCGTGCGGCGTTCGGATGCGGCGCGTGCTTGAGCAGCGCGAGATCGTAGCCGACATAGGGCAGGCCCTCTTTCGGCGCCAGGAATTTGACCGGCAGCCCTTTCAACTCCGATATCGAGGTCAGGCTGACCGGAATGTAGAGCGGAAACTCGCCACGCGCGACGCGGCGTTCGTTGGCGGGAATCTCGCGACTGAACTTGAGGTCCTGTTTGGCGAGCTTGTCGTGGAATTCCTGCCCGAGATGCTCTTCCATGACATAGAACAGCACGCCGCCGCCGCCGAGCGCGCGCAGGTCGTCGCTGAGGATTTTGCCCTTCCAGCGCGGATCGGTCAGATCCTGCCAGCTCTTCGGTTCGTCCTCGGGTTTTACCAGCCGGGTGTTGGCAAGAATGCCGTAGGCGATCGCGAAGACGGGAAGCCGGATGTCGTCGGCGCGGAATTCCGGCTTGAGATGGGAAAGACCAGGCAGCGGCCCGAACGGGTCGAACACGTGATCCTGATCCATCTGCAGCGTCGTCGTGGTGCGGCCGTTTTCCGAGACGTCGGCGGTGAAGCGGCCGGCGACCTGCTCGATGCGGATGCGTTCGCGGATTTCGCTGGCGCGCGCTTCCAGGATTTCGATCGTGATGCCGTAGTTGGATTCAAAGTCCTTTTTCAGGCTCGCGTGCGCGGCGAGCCCAACGAAGGCGCTGTACAGCACCACGTGGCCTTCCTTCTTCGCGTCCGCGACGATCTTGTCCCAGCCATCCTCCGCGCGCGCGAGGTCGGACGCCGACAGCATCGCCGAGCCGGCCGCGAGCCCAAGCAGGGCCGAGCGGCGCGTGATGCCGCCACTTCCGTTTCCTCCGCCAGACGACATTTTTTTACTCCGCCCTTACTCCGCGGCTTGCTGCCCGGGAGCCGGCCAGCGCACGGCAGTCTTCAGTTGCTCCCGATAGGCGTCAAGCCAGTCAATCGTCGCATCCGCGTAGAACGAGCCTGCCCGCGCCTTCCAGAAGATTTCGGTATCGTCGACGCCGGGAGGCACCGTGCCGTCATCGGCAAAGCCGCGCGCGACGTTGAGCAGCCGCCGCCGGGTGCGCGCGATCATGACGTCGCTCGGCGCCAGGTGCTCCTTGGTGTGATCGACGATCGGGCCCATGCTTTCGGTCACCGCCTGGTCCTGCATCACGATGTTGCGGATGCCGGAATAGCTGACGTTGTTGCGCTGCGCTTCCCGGTCGATCTGCCAGTCGTTGGCGGGGTTCTGCACCGCGCGCCAGCGGCCGAACCAGTCGGTGCTGTTGGGCTGCATATCGAGCGGCGCCGCGCCGGGGATCGACGTGCCGCCCGATTTCAGTTTCAGCGACGAGTAGGTCGCGCCGCGGGCGCGGCCGCCGAAGATCGAGATCAGCATGGTGTGGGTGTCGTCCATCGGCACCCAGGCTTTCGCCACGACGTGATCGGCGAAATCGGCGTTCGGCGTCTGGGTCCAGAACGGCAGGCAGAAATGCGCCATGCGCCAGTGCATCTTGCCGCTCGCATCGGGCCGGTAGGCGCCGTACATCGTGCCCCATTCGGTCTCGTCGACCTTGTACTCGGGCGCGCGGTTGGAGACGGTGTGACGGGCGGGGTGTCCTTCCTCGAAATCCTCGGCTTTCACCGAACCGGCATGCAGGAAGCCGAAATGCGAGGTGTCGATGTCGCCCTCGAGGCCCTGCAGCCAGTTGCTTTCACGCATCAATAGGCTGACGTTGAGATCCTGTTCGGGAACGAACAGGGCTTCCAGCATCGGCATCGGCGGCGCCACCACGCGCGCGCCCATGTAAACCCAGATCAGTCCGGCGCATTCCTTCACCCGGTAGCTCTTGGCGCGGACCTTCTCCTTGAAATCCTGCGGCGGCGGCACGTTCGGCATTTCCAGACACTTGCCTTCGACGTCGAACTTCCAGCCATGATAGACGCAGCGGATGCCGTTCTCCTCGTTGCGGCCGAGGAACAAGGACGCGCAGCGGTGCGGGCATTGGTGATCGAGCACGCCGACGCGGCCGGAACTGTCGCGAAAGGCGATCAGGGCCTCGCCGAGCAGCATCAGCCGCATCGGGTCGCCGTCGGGCTTCAATTCGGAGGACGCGGCGGCCGGAATCCAGTACTGCCGCATCATCTCGCCCATGACGGTGCCGGGGCCGACCCGCGTCAGATCATGGCCATCGCTTGCTTTGGACATCTCGGTCCTCCCGTTCTTGTTCTTTGTCGGTTTCTTCGCCGGTCCGCACATTTGGGGTGACGGCCGGCTCTTTAATTGCATAATGCAACTAATTCGCAGCCCGGTCAACAATCCGAAAGTTGCGAAGGCGGCGGTTTACCTTGAGCGTTGTGGCTGTTGTCACTATAGGTCGGCGGATTTCGGGGGACCCACATTTGACTAGGAAGACAGCCTCATTGCCGCTCGAGAACTGGATCGGCTACCGTTTCGGCCTTGTTGCAACGCGGCTCGGCAATTTCGTCGCGCCGATGTATGCCAGCCGTCACAATCTTTCTCAGCCGGCGTGGCGCTGCCTGGCGGTTATTGCCCGCTACCAGCCGCTGACGGCAAAACAGCTCGCATCACTGACCTCGTCGGATGCGTTTAAGATCGCGCGAGCGATCGATCTTCTGGTGCGGCGCGGACTGATCCGCCGCGATGCCGACAAGGTCGACCGCCGCCGCGCCAGCCTCAGCCTTACGGCGGAGGGGCGCAAGATCTACCGGGATATCGACAAGTACATGGTGCGGGTCGAGCGCGAACTGACGGCGACGCTCGAGCCGGGCGAACTCGCGACGCTGCGGCAAAGCCTCGACAAGCTGGACCGCCAACTGGAAAGCCGGCTCCGTGCCGAGCCGTGGGAGAAATTTCTGAAGGGTTGAGCGCCGGCATTGCGCCGGGCCGAATTGCCTTGGCCTTCGGCGGCTTGACAGAAACTCTACATATATGGAATATGAGGGATGCCGCGAAAACCGAACAATTCCCGCCAGACCAGGGCCCTGTTGGCGGCCTTCCTCGACCGGGCTCAAACATGGCTCCACGGCTACGACCTCTCGAAGGAGACTGGGCTCAAGTCCGGTACGCTCTATCCCTTGCTGATGCGACTGAGCGAGCAGGGCCTGATGGAATCGCGCTGGCAAGAACCCGAGCGCCCCGGACTTCCACCGCGCCATATCTACCGGCTGACCTCATCCGGCCTGGCGCTGGCGCGCGAGCAAGCGCGCGAAGCGACGACGGCGGTGGGCGACGCTTCGGGAGTGATGGCATGAGCACGATCCCGGGACGGTGGCGGCGGATCGCGATGGTGCTTGCCGAACATGCGTCGAGCGTTCTGCCTCGCGCGCGTTTGGCGCCATCACCCTGGGCCGACGCGATGCGGCGCGAACTCGAATACATCGAAGATGATCGAGCGGCGCTGCGCTGGGCGATCGGCTGCGTCGCCACGAGCTACACGGCGCAGTTCGTTGTCGTGCTGCGGTTCTGCGGACGCATCCTGTCGCGACCGTTACTCGCCGCCGGCATGCTGCTTTCGGTTGCCCTGGCGCTCGCCCATGCCAATGATCTGGTCAAAGGACCCGATTGTGGGGCAAGACCAAACGCCGAACCGATCGTCGATTCCCGACCGGCGCCGAATCCCTCCTGTTCCGGCCGCGGCCAGCCCGGCCGGTTCATCGCAAAAGACGGACTGCCCCAATGAGCCGATCCAAAGCAGTAAAGCAGCGCGGCAGTTTCGCGGAAACGTCGTGGGTGATCGTGCAGGCGCTGCTCATCGCGCTCGTCATCCGCACGTTCCTGTTCCAGACCTTCAGCATTCCCTCGGGATCGATGGAAGCAACGCTGCTGGTCGGCGACTACCTGTTCGTCTCCAAGTTCAGCTACGGCTACACGCATTTCTCGCTGCCGTTCTCGCCGCTGCTATTTTCGGGCCGCCTCTTCGGCTCGCAGCCGAAGCGCGGCGACGTGGTGGTGTTCCGGCTGCCGCGGGACGATTCGATCGACTACATCAAACGCGTCATCGGCTTGCCCGGCGACAAGATTCAGATGATCGACGGGCTGCTCTACATCAACGGCGAGGCGGTCAAGCGCGAGCGCGCCGAGGACTACATCGATCGCGAAGGCTTTCAGCCGATCCGCGTCAAGCGCTGGCACGAGACGTTGCCGAACGGCGTCAGCTATTACACGCTCGACCGTATCGAGCATTCCGACGTCGACACCACGCAGGTCTATGTCGTTCCGCCCGACCACTACTTCATGATGGGCGACAATCGCGACAATTCACTCGACAGCCGGATATCGCCGGCGAGCGGCGGCGTCGGCTACGTGCCGTTCGAGAACCTCATCGGGCAGGCCGAGATCATCTTCTTCTCGGTTCGCGACGGCGAGCATCCCTGGGAAATATGGCTGTGGCCGTGGTCGCTGCGCTGGCAACGGCTGTTCTCGATCGTTCGGTAGGCTTGGCCCTAAAGGGGTTGCGCCGGCGCGGCTCGATGCTACAAACGACGCCGCTTCGCCGCCCACAACAGGTCCGCTTCCGATGCGCATCGCCCTCGTCCACGCCTTAAAGCATTCGATCGTGCCGATCGAGGCGGCGTTCGCGAAACTCTGGCCGCAAGCACGCCTGATGAACCTGCTGGACGACAGCCTGTCGGCCGATCTGGCGCGGGATGGCCGCATTACCGACGGGATGACCGAGCGCTTTTCGAAGATCGGGCGTTACGCTGCCGGCACCGGCGCGGACGCGATCCTGTTCACCTGTTCGGCGTTCGGTTCCTGCATCGAGGCGGTGGCGCGCGAACGGGCGCCGATGCCCGTGCTCAAGCCGAACGAAGCGATGATCGAGGGAGCCGCAGGCCGCGGCCGTAAAATCGGCATGCTCTCGTCATTTCCGCCGACGCTGGTTTCGATGCCGCCGGAGTTTCCGCGCTCGATCGAACTGGTGCCGAAACTCGCCGAAGGCGCCATGGCCGCGCTCGACCGCGGCGATCGCGCCGAGCATGACCGCCTGGTGGCGGAGGCGTCAAAGGATCTGCGGGATTGCGATCTGATCGCGCTGGCGCAATACAGCATGGCGCCGACCGCGGAGCTGGTGGCGCGAACGACGGGACGCCCGGTCGTGACGACGCCCGATAGCGCGGTGTTGAAGCTGAAGCGGGCGCTCGGCGTCAGCTGATCTGACGTGGGCTAGCGGCGCAAATCGCCGAAAATGACGTTGGGCACCGCGCGGTTGACGATCTCGCGCAGGGCAAAGCTCGACTGCACGCGCGCCACCCGCGGCAGGCGGGACAACTCGGTGCGATGAATCCGCTCGAAATCCTCGATGTCGCGGGCCATCACGATCAGGATGTAGTCGTCGGTGCCCGACATCAGGAAGCATCGGACCACGGAAGGGCATTTTGTCACCTCCGCCTCGAATTTCTTCAGCGCCTCGTCGCTCTGACTTTCCAGCGCGATCCGGACCAGGACCGTGGTGCCGAGGCCAAAATGGGAGAGATCGAGGCTTGCCTGGTAACCTCTGATATAGCCGTTGTCTTCCAGCGCCTTCTGACGTCGCGCCAGCGCGGTGCTCGACAGCCCGACCCGGTTGGCAAGTTCGGTGTGGCTGGCGCGCGCATTGTCGGTGAGTTCGGCGAGAATGGCGATGTCTTTGCGATCGAGTGACAAGGTGCGGTGCCCGATGATCGAGGTGTGAGAGGCACGTGATCGCGCCCCAGTGAGCTAGCGTATAGGAATCTCGCGAGAGGCCCAACACGCCCGGTAGATGAGGCCGAATCGACCAGGTGCCGGGGGCTGGCAGCCCGGTTTCGATTCGCGCGCCAATTCGGCCTTTGACGCCCGGTTCCGGCGTCGCGACGGCCATTTCGCCCCGTGTTCGCCGGAAAGCAAAGGGCGGCCGATGGTAGATTTGGCTCCATCAATCAAGGGAGCCAACGGCCATGCGCATCGGAGTGCCCAAGGAAATCAAGATGCATGAGTATCGCGTTGGGCTGACCCCGGCCGCTGTCCGGGAATATGTTGCCGCAGGACACAAGGTGCTCGTGGAAACCAATGCCGGCGAAGGCATCGGCGCCTCCGACGATATTTATCGCAAGGCGGGAGCTGACGTCGCGGACACCTCCAGGCAGGTGTTCGCGGCGAGCGAGATGATCGTCAAGGTCAAGGAGCCGCAGCCGGTCGAATGGACGCAATTGCGCGAGGGCCAACTCCTCTTTACCTATCTGCATCTCGCGCCCGATCCCGAACAGGCGAAAGGCCTGATAAAATCCGGCTGCACCGCGATTGCCTATGAAACCGTGACCGATGAGCATGGCGGCCTGCCTTTGCTGGCGCCGATGAGCGAGGTCGCGGGCCGGCTGGCGATCGAGGCGGCGGGCACCGCATTGAAGCGGCAGAACGGCGGGCGCGGCCTCCTGATCGGCGGCGTTCCGGGCGTACAGCCGTCAAAAATCGTCGTGATCGGCGGCGGTGTGGTCGGCACGCATGCCGCGCGCATGGCCGCGGGTCTTGGCGCGGAGGTTACGATCCTCGACCGCTCGTTGCCGCGGCTTCGGCAACTCGACGAATTGTTCGAGGGCCGGGTGCGTACGCGCTTCTCAACCATCGAAGCCGTCGAGAGCGAGGTGTTTGCCGCCGACGTCGTGATCGGGGCCGTGCTGGTGCCGGGCGCGAGCGCGCCGAAACTGGTCAAGCGCGAGATGCTCTCCTCGATGCGCAAGGGTTCGGTCATCGTCGACGTTGCGATCGATCAGGGCGGCTGTTTCGAGACCTCGCATGCCACGACGCATGCCGATCCGACCTATGTGGTCGATGGCGTCATCCATTATTGCGTCGCCAACATGCCCGGCGCCGTTCCGCTGACGTCGAGCGAAGCGCTGAACAACGCCACGCTGCCGTTTGGTCTCGCGCTGGCCAACTGGGGTTTCGAGGCGGTCATGGCCAATCCGCATCTGCGGGCCGGCCTCAATGTGCATCGCGGCCGGCTGACCAACAAGGCCGTCGCCGAAAGTCTCGGCCTGTCGTTCTCGCCAATCGAGAATATCGCAGCCTGATTTTTGACGCTTCGGGACTGCAGCGCGGGGCCAGGAAAGCCCGCGCTGCTTCTTCGTATCTGTTCAAGTCCGCTGAACTGGGCGAAGATCAATGCCGGATGTCAAAACGGCATGCCGCCACAAGAAGCGGGAATACGCCCCATGATTACGACGGAAAGTTTCAGGCTCGACGGCAAGGTCGCGTTGGTAACGGGCTCGGGACGCAATATCGGCAAATCGATCGTGGAAAGTTTTGCGGCGCTGGGCGCCAAGGTCGTGGTCAACGGTCATGCCGACGTCGATGCCATCGAGAACGTCGTAAAGGGCATTCGCGACCGGGGCGGCGAGGCAGTCGCGATCAAGGCGGACGTCTCGCGCGACGACGACGTCAAGCGGCTGGTCGACGGCGCCGTTGCCGCGTTCGGCGGCCTCGACATCATGGTCTCGAATGTCGGCATAAGGCGCTATCGCGCACTGTTGGAAATCACGCCGGAGGAATGGGACGCGGTGATCCGTACCAATCTGTCCTCGGCATTCTATCTGTCCCGCCACGCCATTCCGCTGATGCAACGCAAGAAGTGGGGCCGCATCATCGTGATCTCCGGTTTCGACGGCTTTTGGGGCCATGTCACCCATCGCGCCCCGAACGTCGCCGCCAAGGCCGGGCTGCATGGCCTGGCCAAAGCCATCGCCCGCGAGTTCGGACCGGACGGCATCACCGGCAATACGGTCGCGCCCGGCGCGATCGATACCGTGCGCGACTGGTCGCAATATGTGCATCAGGCGCGCGACAGGATTCTGGGCGAGATTCCGCTGGCGCGTTTCGGCGAGGTCGACGAGATTTCCGCTGCCTGCGCGCTGCTGGCCAGCAACGCCGGCGGCTTCATCTCGGGCCAGGTCATCCACGTCAATGGCGGGCACTATATGATCTGACGCGAGCGCCGTGCCTACGCTTGCGCGACGGCGCGCTGCCGCACGCTGTTGAGCGTCGTGCCCACCGTCACCATCGAGAGAATGGCGGCGGCGATGATGTAGAACGCCGGAATCAGTTTGTTGCCGGTCGCGGCGATCAGCGAGGTCACGGTCAGCGGCGCGAAGCCGCCGAACACGGTGACGGCGATATTATAAGAGATCGCCATGCCGGTGGAGCGCACCGAAACCGGGAATAGCCCGGCAAGCAATCCCGGGCCGGAACCCTGCAACAGCCCGAACACCATCAGCACCACGAACTGGGCGATGAACAGCCGTTCGAAGCTGGGCTCGGCGAGTACATAGGCCAGCATCGGATAGGAGATCACGGCGGAGATCGCGGTGAACAGGAAGAAGGTCCGGTAGGCGCCATAGACGTCGGCGAGGTAGCCACCGAACACGCAGGCGCCGATCCCGAGCGCGGAGGTGACGGTGACGCCGAACAGGCCCTGCCACAGCGGCAAATGCAATTGCTCGACCACATAGGTCGGCAGATAGGTGTTCCAGATATAGGTCAGTGACGTCCCGATGATGGTGAGCCCGATCGCCGTGATCACCGGCAGCCAATGATGTCTTAGCACCTCGCGCACCGGCGCCTTCGCGACGTCGGACTTGTGCGCCAGCAGCCGTTCGAATTCGGGCGATTCCGCGAGGCGATAGCGCACATAGAAGCCGAACGGCCCGATCAAGGAGCCGATGAGGAACGGAATCCGCCACGCGCCGCCCTGCACCGTCTCGGTCGAAAACAACAGCAGCACGGGAAGTCCGATGCCGGTCGCCAGCACACGCCCGAGCGCCTGCGACGACATCTGGAAACTGCCATACATCATGCGTCGGTCGGGCGGCGCGTATTCCACCAACAGCGCGGTCGCGCTGCCGTATTCGCCGCCGATCGAGATGCCCTGCACCACGCGCCCGAGCACCACAATGATCGGAGCCACGATGCCGATGCTGGCATAAGACGGCGTCAAGCCGAGCGTCAGCGTGCCGAACGCCATCATCACGATCAGCAGCGACAGCGCGCGTCGCCGCCCGTAACGGTCGGCATAGGCGCCGAGCAGGATGCCGCCGATCGGCCGCACCACGAATCCGATGGCGAAGGTCGCATAGGTCAGCATCAGCGCCAGCGAATGGTCGCTGCCCGCCGGAAAGAACACTTTTGCGATGATGCTGGCGAAATAACCGTAGGAAACGAAGTCGAACCATTCGAGCCCGTTGCCGAGAATCGAGGCCAACACCACGCGGCGCCGCATCCGGGCGTCGATCGGCGCGGCCTCAGTCGGCAATCTTTCGGCACTGTTCGGCGGCGGGGAGGCAAGAGGATCAGGCATCACCGCTCCAGGTCCATCCTCGCGAGTTCCAGGTCTACCGGGGTATTCCGCTATTGGATGCGCCAAGGTGGTATATGCCGGCCGGCCTTGCAACCGAAACCGCAACGGCGTGGGTGGCCGCCCAGGCCATATTCGCGGATCTACCCGTTACCGGTCCGCGTTAGCCTTTTCGCACTTTCGGGCCCTCCGCCCGGCGTTAACCAGCAAGTTTTGTTGCCTTTGGACGTCGTTCTACATTACAAGGCGCCTAGAACAGAAAGACAGGCGATGGCCCATAATTTCGCGATTAATGAAGACGTTCACCACCAGCCGCAGGGTCCGCAGGGCCGCACCGGGACCCGGGAGCAAAACGTCTATACCATCATCACGCGCATGCCGATCGAGTCCGACGGCCGCCCGCGTTACCGCATCAAGAGCAAGGCCGGCAATGTCGAACGCGTGGTAACCGAGGAACAGATCCGCCGGCTCGATTGATCGGTTCGCCGTTAGCCATGTTCGTCGGAGCCTTCCAAGGTAGCCGATGGAACCGGCTTATCGCTTGCTAATTCGGCCGGGGTAGCGTATATGCCGCTCATTCGAACAATCGATTTGCTTGTTGATCGCGCCGAACCGGCTCTACTCCCCAAGAACATCGCTGAAATCGGATTTAAGCCTGTGCGAGTGTCGCGCGGGCCTGACAGCGCTTTTGCGCATCTTGGAGAAGTTAAAATGACTACCGGAACAGTTAAGTGGTTCAACGCGACCAAGGGCTTCGGCTTCATTCAGCCCGACGACGGCGGCAACGACGTGTTCGTCCATATCAGCGCCGTCGAACGCGCCGGCATGGGTTCGCTCAATGAAGGCCAGAAGCTTTCGTTCGAATCGAAGGTCGACAGCATGCGCGGCAAGACCAGCGCGGAAAACCTCCGCGCCGTCTGAGCGAACACCGATCTGGGATTACCCGCGGATGTACCGGGATCTCTGATCGATGGCGCTTTTGAAGACTGAGATCAGGCCCGCCGGTCAAACCGGCGGGTTTTTTTCGTGAGTAATGCTAGCGCGACGCTTCGGCCTGAACTCCCTGCGGCCGGTACTCGCCCGAAATATCCTTGCCGGTGTAGTCGGTCATCAATGCCGTGGCGACCAGCGTGATCACGGCGCAGATCGCGATGTAGATCGCGATCGCGTAAGACGACTGGTAGGTTCCGAACAGCCAGGTCGCGATCAGCGGCGCCGGGCCGCCGGCGATGATCGAGGCGAGCTGGTAGCCGAGCGAGGAGCCGCTGTAGCGCAGCCGGCCGGTGAAGCTTTCGGCGATCAGCGCGGCCTGCGGGCCGTACATCATGTCGTGCGGAATCAGCGACAGGATTACGGCCGCGAAGATCAGCACTTCCGAGCCGGTATTCATCATTGCGAAGTAGATGAAGCCGAACACGCCGGTCGCGACCGCGCCGATCATGTACATGTTCTTGCGCCCGATCTGGTCCGACAGATGGCCGAACACGGGGATCGAGACAAACGACAATACCGAGGCGGCAAGCACCGCGGTGAGCAGGAAGTTGCGCGTGACGTGCAGCGTGCCGATGCCGTAGGAGAAGACGAACGCGGTGAAGATATAGAACGGCGCCTGCTCGGCCATGCGCGCCAATGCCGAGAGCAGGATCTCCTTCGGATATTGCCGGATCACCGTCAGCATCGGGGTCGCCTCGACCTTGCGCTCGGCCAGCAGCCTGGCGAACACCGGCGTTTCCATGATGCCGAGCCGGATGTAGAGGCCGACCGCGACCAGCACCAGGCTGAGCGCGAACGGGATGCGCCAGCCCCAGGCCAGAAACTGCTCGCCGGACATCTGGCTGAACGCAAGCACGACAAGGTTGGCGAGGAATAGCCCGCACGGCACGCCGAATTGCGGCCAGGAAGCGACAAGCCCGCGCGAGCGATTATTGCGCGCCCATTCCATCGACATCAGCACCGAGCCGCCCCATTCGCCGCCGACGCCGACGCCCTGGATGAAGCGCAACACGGTGAGAATGACGGCGCCCCAGATGCCGATATGCGCATAGGTCGGCACCACCGCCACCGCCGCGGTCGCCAGTCCCATCAGCAACAGCGTTGCAATCAAGGTCGACTTGCGGCCGATGCGGTCGCCGTAATGTCCGAAGATCGCCGCTCCCACCGGACGCGCGATGAAGCCGACGGCGTAAATCGCAAAAGCCTCCAGCGTTCCGACCCAGGGATCGGAATGCGGGAAGAACAATTTTGCGAACACGAGCCCGGTGACGGTGCTGTAGAGGAAGAAGTCGTACCACTCGATCGCGGTCCCGATGGTGGATGCGATCACAGCTCGCCGCAATTGAAGCTGATGTTCGGACGAGCTTAGGGGGGCGGGATTGGTGTTGGATATTGCCATCAGGGGTTCCTCCGGCGGCGCCCCCAAAGGCCGATCAAGTGTTGTTGTCGAACAAACTTGCGGCCTTGTGTTCCGGTTCCACCCCTCGACTAAAGATAGGCTGATTTTCTCGCGGCCGGAGCGGTGGTGCGGGCTACGGTTTCGCCGGCGGCGGCCGGGACAAAAAGCGAGCCCGTCCGGGCATGGAACGGGGTCGTCCGAAAGTAAAGAATGGGGTAAAAATACGGATATGCACGTTCAGGTTTAGTGCCCGTTTTGATCCGTGAAATTGCGGAGTTTTGGCGCTTACTGCCCCGTTCGGCGCCACATTGTTTTCGGATTAGGTATCTAAATACTGCTATCTTACCATAATACTTAAGATCCCCGTAGTCCTACTGGGTCGGAAATTAACCATGATCCGCGGGTGCCCTGCTAGACCAACGTGATGTCGCAGCAAGGCAAACGGGCCGCTGATTCGCAGTTTTCGAAGTGGATCGAGCACATCCCGTCGCGCGACGAGGAATTCGAAATTCTCCGCCTCACGGCGGCCCAGGGACGGCTCGGCGATGACGCGAGTGCTGCCGTCGTCCGCCAGCTCAACGGGCCGCTGACCGCGCTGTTGATCTATATCGGCGAGATCAAGGAACACAGCCATCAGTTCAGCGAGGCCGACGGAAACCGGGCTTACCTGCAGCAGGTGGTGGAAAACGCGTTGCAGCAGACCGAGCGCGTCTGTGCGCTGGTCAGGCAGATTACGAACCCGGAGGATGGTTCTCCAATGCCGCGCGGTGCGGCGGGAGCCAGGACGCCGGCCGGTCACGGCAAAGACGGCGTTCGCGCGATGGCGGCGATGTTCGCGTCAGATCCCGCGCAGAAGCCACTGACCAAACGCGAGCATGAGGTGCTGAATCTCATCAGCGAAGGCCATTCCAACAAACAGGGCGCCTTGCGAATGGGCATCAGCCCGCGGACGTTCGAAAGCCATCGCGCCGAAGCGATGCGAAAACTCGGCGCGCGCAATACCGCGGACCTCGTCCGCAAGGCCCTGTTGCATCGGGATACGGTGTAACGATCGCGTTTTCGAGCGAAGTGGAAACCGGTTCGCGTGAAGAAAACGCGTCAAAACAAGAATCCAGAGCTTCGGTTCTGATTCCATCAGAACCGATCATGCTCTGGGCGCTATCTCTTAGCGCTATCTCTTAGTAGATATCTTCCGCATACATCGGAACGCGGGGCGCAGGCCGCAACGCGATCGGCGAAACCTTGGGTTCGGCCGGGATCAGCGTAATGCTCCATCGCGCCGGAACGCTCGACTTGGATTCCACGACCGAACGAACATGTCCGGTGATCGTCGACCCGTTCGAGGTGACGGTTGCTGTTCTGCCGTTGAATTGCGCAATGCGGAAACGACGGACTTCCTTCTGGTTGTCCGTCTCAAACGTAAACATGGATACCCTCCGGTGCTTACGTCACTCTCGCTATTTAAGATTAGCCATGTGTGAAAAAACATTGCCGTAGAAGTACGGCCGTGGGTGTCGCCTAGTCCGGGAACACCGCTTCCATCTTGGTCTTCAGGGTGGCGGCATTGAACGGCTTGACGATGTAGTTGCTCACGCCGGCCTTCTTCGCGGCGATGACGTTTTCGGTCTTCGATTCCGCCGTGATCATGATGAAGGGCGTCTTCGACAGCTCCGGGCTGGCGCGGACTTCCTTCAGCAGATCGTAGCCGGTCATCGGTTCCATGTTCCAGTCGGAGATCACCAGCCCGTATTTCTTGCCCTGCATCTTGGCAAGCGCAGCCGTTCCGTCGCTGGCGTCGTCGACGTTTTCAAACCCGATCTGCTTGAGCAGGTTGCGGATGATGCGGATCATGGTGTTGTAGTCGTCCACCACCAGGATCTGCATCGATAGATCGAAAGCCATGACTTTGACACTCCGCACAATACGCCATCAGCCGAGCACGGGTGAAATATTCGGAGCAGCGACAAATTTTCGATGTTTTTCGAATCTGCGCCCGTCAGCACCCTGACCAGTAGCAGGGGTCGTTGAACAGCCAGTTAACCGCCGGCGCGATGAAAAGGCCCGGCGGGCCCGTAGTTGTACGGAGCCGACCGGAAAGCCGATCGTCCCGATGCGATCGCCGCGCCAACAGATCACCGCGCGTTGTCGTTGGATGTCTCAACGCGCTGGTGCGCGCGATCGGGTAACCCGATCAATGCTCGCAGCGCGGCCGAAGCAGCCTGTTGTACTGGGCCTTCACCGTCGCGTAGCACTCACACGCGGCCCGGCGGAGAGCGTCGGGATCGCTGAGCGCGATGTGTCCGCGGCTGTAGTGGATGAAGTTGGCCTGCTGCAGCGTATTGGCCACCAGCGATACGCTGTTGCGGCGCGCACCGATCATCTGCGCCATGGATTCCTGGGTAAGGACCAGCTTGTCGCTGCCGGCGAGGTCGCGCGTCTGCAGCAGGCATCGCGCCAGCCTGGATTCGACGGAGTGCGAGGCGTTGCATCCGACGGTCTGCTGGATTTGGGCGTACACCGCCAGCCCATGCCGCATCAGCGTGGCGCGGAGGGTGGCGCTGTGGTCGGCGGCGGCGCGCAGCCGGTCGACGTCGAGCGTCGACGCGACGCCGGGAATCAGCACCACCGCGCTGTTCAACGCGGTCGGGTCGCCGAGCGCGGAGAACGTGCCGAAGATGCTGTCGCGGCCGATCATCGCGACCTGGATTTGCTCGCCGCGCGCAAGTTTCACCACCAGCGAGATGATGCCCTGATGCGGCAGATAGGCGCGCTTGAGCGTGTCGTCGACCTCGACCAGCACGAGCTCCTGCGACAGAGCGACGGTTCTCAGATGCGGGCGGATCAGTTCGAAGTCATCCGCGTTCAGCGCCGACAAGAATCCATTTGGTGGACGACCAGCCGATGAACGAGGAGCCGAGTCCAAATCAGTCTCCTGTATCAAGGGAGCGCAACCGGTCTCTCTCTGGGACGCGAACGTTCACGCAAGTTAGCGCAGCGCGGATTGTTGGCAAGGACAATCAAAGGACAATCAGTAGCAAGGACAATCAGTAAAACGAGTTGGTTGCCGCGCTGCGGTTGCCGGAACATGGCACAGCGCCAATGCTCATCCCAAGTTGCGGTCACCTAGTCGTGACTATCGGATCGCGAGCTCGCGGCGTTCAACAAGCGATCCTGCTGCGCCTTGACGACGCGATAGCACTCGCAGGAAGTCTGCGCCAAACCTTCAAGGTCATCAATCTCAATGTGACCGCGGCTGTAGCTGATGATGCCAGCCTGCTGCAGCGTATGCGCGACCAGCGAGACGGCGTTGCGTTGCACGCCGATCATTTGTGCCAGCAGTTCCTGGGTCAGCGGCAAGGTCCGGTCGTCGCACAGTTCGTGCGCGCGCAGCAGCCATCGCGACAGGCGCGCCTCGACCGGGTGAGACGCATTGCACGCGGCGGCTTGCTGGACCTGCGCCAGCAGCGCCTGTTCATGCCGTGCCAGCAGCGTCCGAAAAGCCGTGCTGCGATCGGCGAGGCCGCGAAAAATCGCGACATCGACCATGAAGGCCGAGCCCGGCAGCAGAACGGACGCTTCGCTCGACGAAACGGCATCGCCAAACGCCGCCGAGGCGCCGATGATGCCGTCGCGGCCAGCCATCGCCGTTTCGATTCTCTGTCCTTCCGACAACCGGATGATGATCGAGACGATGCCGCGTTCCGGCAGATACACATGCGTCAAGGGGGCGCCGGCTTCAACCAGGACAGCCTCCCTTACCAATTCGACGGATTGCAGATGCGGCCGCAAAGCGTCGAAATCGACAGCGGGCAGCGTCTGCAACAGATGATTGAGCGGACGCTGCGCCGCCGGCGCAGGATCGGCCACGACCAGGCCAAGCCCCGAACGGGTTGTTGTCATCTCGCAGTTCGCTCGTCGGCGGATCGGTTACGCATGTTGTGGCCCTTCCAACATTGCCGTCCAGCAGGCTCCAAGTGATGAGGTTGCAGAAAGTTCCTATGCTCTTTTCCGGGCAGACAGACTGTCGGGCGCCGCGGCACAATTTCCGCGTCACGATCGCCGACGGCGGAGAGTCGGGGCTGCGCATTCCGGATGCGTTCGCTTTCGATCTGATGTTCGTCGATATCTTCATGCCGCAGATGCGCGGCTTGGAGCCGATCCAGATATTCCACGAACGGGCGCCGGCGGTTCCGCTGATCGCGATGTCGGGTTACGCCTTCGCCAATAGCAGTTCGCCGGAGCGCGACTTCCTGCGAATGGCGCTCGAGTTCGGCGCCACGCGGTGCCTGCGCAAGCCGTTGACGCGGGCCGCGCTGTTCATGGCGGTCAACGAGTGTCTCGCGCTTGCCAGAGCGCGCTTCGCGGAAACCCTGCAGGCGGAATAGCGGTCGAACCTCGGCATATTCCCCTGGGACCGCCTTCGTCGACGAAAGTTCTCTGCGGATCATTTGCCGCCCGCGCGGATCGAATGCGCCTGAACGCTGCCGGAAAAATTACGCCGGACCTCGACGTGCAAACCGGCGATCGTCGCGGGCGCCGGGGATGTTCGGCGATGCAGGCAAATCATTAACCATAAATTGTACGAACCGCTTAATTCGCGGGTTTCGGTAGTTGTACGGGGGTGCGGCTTAACGAACGGGTAGCGCTGGAGGGACAGTGTGACACGGTCGTCAAAGGAAAAATGGCGTCGCGTCAATCGTGTCCAAATCCAGAAGGGTATAGTTATGACAGGTATTGTTCTTTCGGCATCGGTTCGCCAGAACCTGCTCTCGCTGCAGTCCACCGCATCGCTGCTCGCCACCACGCAGAACGACCTCGCCACCGGCAACAAGGTCAACTCCGCGCTGGACAACCCGACCAGCTACTTCACCG